>ERZ778511.1633-NODE-1633-length-14498-cov-10.641764_pt1 | contig 14498 bp, 13 predicted proteins | sample MGYA00510347_ERZ778511 | MGnify/ENA primary metagenome ERZ778511 (study PRJEB29527, sample SAMN07138967) | mouse gut metagenome | material: feces | host: mouse | place: China:Nanjing | collected 2016-01-25 ...
CCCCATAAAGGGGCTCAATAGTGGCCTATCCATCCCATGACTAAAGTCACGGGATGGATAGGCGTCATTAAAGCAATGGAATATCACAAAGTTATTTCAGAGCTTAGAACCAACAAGAACATCAAGGTCTCTGACCTGATCGGCGATAATATGTCGCGTTCAAGCTATAACCGTTTTATTTCTGGAAAGACTGATATCTATAGCCAACACTTACTTGCTTTACTCGATCAGCTCCATGTTTCATTTTCCGAGCTAGAATATATTGCTAGCGGCTATAATACTTCTAAAGAAGATACTTTCTTTCTCAAAGTCGTCCTGGCTGCGCAAGCAAAGGATCATGAGGGGCTGGTCCTTTGTTATCGCCAAGCACAATGATTTTTACACCCATATTTTAGGCGCCTTAGATCTAGTGATCAGTCAACTTAAGTCACAACCATATAACTTAAGTGACAATGCTTTATACACATATTTGATCCAAGCTTTTTCTTGGACCGACTATGAATTTAAATTCTTCCAATTGATCTTACCGGCTCTTTCCCCCGCTGAACTCGAACCATTTTTAGCCAAGATCGAACGTAATCTAGCTAAGTTTGGCAATGCTACACCCTATAATCAGAAAAGTTGCAATTTAATCTGTGATATTATTTTTTATTTTATTCAGCACCAAAATTACGTTAATGCTTCACATTATCTCACGTTACTCGAAAATTATGACCTGACTGAAAATCTAGTCTACGAAAAGTTGTTATTTACATTTTTTACCAACCTCAAGAAATTATTACTTCATCAACCAGCTAATACTTGGCGCCGTCCATTATCCAAATGCATTGCGACCGCTAAATTTCTCGATATGCCTAATTTAGCTGAAAAATTTGAACAAACTATTTTACAGATAACTAACTAAAAGCAGGTAGCCTCCTATAGCACGGAAGGCTACCTGCTTATTTGCGTCGCAATGGATGCAACTAGAGACCACTACTAGGGGTATCATTTTTACGCACTTAAAAGCCAAATTTTAAAAAGATCGCAACTTTTTGGCTGACTTCAGCGATATTTTGTTTAGCCATTAATTCGATAAAAATAAAACCCAGGTTATCTCGCCTAAAAAATATGGCTTTAGCAACTGACATTTCAACAACATCAAATACTTGCCTAAGATGCACTAGTAAAAATCATCGGCGTGACTCTTACTTATATCCTCAACGATCAATATTTCGTATTGATAAACTTTCCTAACGCTAAACCACCCTTATCTGCTGCAGGATCGATCACTGAGCATTTAAGGAATATATCGCTCCATTAACATAAGCTACGCTACCACATAAATAGTGGATCAAAAACCATAAAGATCTTTGATCCACCACTTATCTTATAGTGCACTAAAAACAAACACCGCCTGAGTTTGGACGCTCTGCTGGATGGGTGTACTGCCCGACCTAGGACCAGCCAATGTCACCATTTATTGTAAGCTACTCAACAAATGTCTCAGTCAAGTGCTCATTTATCTGCTTTTTCTTCAAAAAAGATACAGGTGTGTCATTTTTGAGACATTTACTGCTCTGCACTGTATTTCGATCTCCTAGACATATAAAATACCCTCCAAGTATAAGATGAATTTTCTATTTCATCTGTATACTTAGAGGGCATTATAACCATTCAACTAAGAGAAAGGGTTATTTAGTGAGCTTGACCTTGCTTACCGTATCAGCTGTCGTGTCTTCTGGGAAGTACACTTGATACCATAAGATAAAGGTATAGATGGTAAAGATCTTTTGCATGGAAGACTTACCGTTGATATGTTCTTGTAAGATCTCAAGTAAAGCTTCTGGTTCGAAGAATTTCTTAGCTACATCTGAAGTAAATGCTTCTTCGATCCGTTTTCTGAACTTATCTTCTTTGATCCAGCTAGCAATTGGAGATGGAAAGCCAAGTTTTTCCTTATTTGCCACATCTTTTGGTAATTCAGCGGCAGCTGCCGTCCGCAAGGAGACCTTGGTTTCATCGCCACGGATACGCGTTTTGATCGGCATTGTAGCAGCAAAGGCAGCCACTTCTTTATCAACTAATGGTGTCCGGACTTCAAGTGAGTTACACATACTCATCCGGTCAGCTTTGTGCAAGATATCAAATGGTAACCAAGTGTTGATATCAAAGTATTGCATTTGCGTCATTTCATCTTTATCTTTAACGTCATCAAAAATATGCTTGGTATAAGCACCAGAATCAACGTTTAAAGCCTTGTTCTTCAAGATCTTATCCCGATCATGATAGTTAAAGACATAGTTTACCCGGTAGTAGCGTTCACTCAATGGTTGTGCCCCACGGACCAAGAAACGTTGTCCATGGAAACGAGGTAAGTTGATCACCATCTTAGAAAGGGCACTCCGCAAACCTGCTGGAACATATTTTTGATACTTTTCAAATGGACGAGCTTCTAAGTAAGTGTTGTAGCCACCGAAGAATTCGTCAGCACCTTCACCAGAAAGCGCAACTTTAACTTGTTTTCTAGTCCCTTTGGAAAGGTAGTAAAGTTGCATTGCTGATGGGTTAGAGAGCGGTTCATCCATGTAGTACATGATCGTTGGTAAGATGTCAAAGTAATCATCACCATCCATCGTGATCCGCGTATTTTCTTGACCGATCTTTTTAGCAAAGCGAGAAGACCAATCTAATTCACTATATTTGGAATTGTTGAAACCAAGTGAAAATGACTTGATCGGTTTTAACTTAGCAGCTTCGTTCAAAACATAACTTGAATCAACACCACTGGACAAGAAACTACCAACTTCAACGTCTGCGACCATGTGAGCTTTGACCGAATTGTCGACTAAGCCTTGGATCTTCTTAGCATCGCCTTCGATCGTTTGATTTTCATCAATGTGATCGTAGTTGAATTTGTAGTATTGATGGATCTCAGTCTTGCCATCTTTGTGGATAAAGTAATGACCTGGCAAAAGCTTATAGACATTTTTGAACATTGTTTCCTTAGAAGGAATAAATTCAAAACTCAAATGAATTGGTAAAAGCTTTTCATTGAATTCCTTCACAAATTTTGGATGATCTAAGAAAGCTTTGATCTCAGATGCCCATAAGAAACTTTGCCCATCATCATAGTAATACATCGGCTTGATACCAAAGTGGTCACGCGCACCAAAGACTTCCTTAGTCTTGCGGTCATAGATCACAAAAGCATACATCCCGCGTAATTTATCTAATAATTTTGGCCCCCAAGCATCATAGCCATGGATCAAAACTTCTGAGTCAACATCGGTTCTAAATTTATAACCTAAAGCTTTCAACTCTTCACGAATTTCGCGATAGTTGTAAATTTCACCATTGAAGGTCAAGATTTTAGTTTCATCACTGTTATACATTGGTTGCTTTCCATGAGCCAAGTCGATGATCGAAAGGCGACGGAAACCCATTGCAGCCCCTTCGTCTGCAAAATAAGCTTCATCGTCTGGACCACGGTGACGGATACGATCCGCCATTTTTTCAATTGTGTTATCTGGAATATCAGTTTGGTTTACATACCCAACAAAACCACACATAATGTTTGTTCTCCTTTTACTCTGTTTACTGCCTTAGATTACCCTTTATTACGCCAATTGTCAAAATTTACTGTGGTTCTGGCATATAGGCAATATTGGCAAACTTGTTATATGATTTGATAAATAAGAGCTTGACCGTCCCACGCGCACCAGCACGGTTCTTTTCAATGATCAGTTCAACTTCACCGACATCTTGATTTTCCGGCTGGCCATTGTTGTCTGTGTCAGCGTCATCCCCGTCAGCGCGCTCATAGTAGTCATCTCGGTAAAGGAACGCTACGATATCGGCATCTTGCTCGATCGATCCAGATTCACGGATATCAGACAACACCGGCCGTTTATCTTGGCGCTGTTCGACCCCACGTGAGAGCTGAGATAAGGCAATGATCGGGACTGAGAGCTCTTTTGATAATTTCTTTAATTGACGCGAGATCTCAGAAACTTCTTGTTGGCGACTTTCTTTGTTAGAACCTTCGATCAACTGTAGATAATCGATCACGATCAGACCTAGATCACCTTTTTCCTTAGCTAACCGCCGACTCTTGGCACGGATCTCGGACATCTTGATCCCTGGTGTATCATCGATATAAATACTTGTTTTTGAAAGAGCCCCGACGGCCACGATCAGATTAGCCCATTCTTGCTCATCTAATTGCCCTGTGCGCAAGTGATTAGCACTGATCGAGCCTTCCGCACATAACATCCGGTTGACTAGCGATTCGGCACTCATTTCTAAAGAGAACAATGCGATCGTCTTATCAGTCGAAGTCCCGATATTTTGCGCGATATTCAAGGCAAAGGCCGTCTTACCCACAGCCGGGCGGGCAGCTAAGATGATCAAATTATCCGGCTGTAGCCCAGCTGTCATGTGGTCGAAATCTTTGTAGCCAGTTGCAAGCCCTGTGATATCTTCATCTTGTTGTGATAACTTATCGATCTCATCTAAAGAATCAGTCAAAACTTTACTGATCTCTTTAAAGCCACTTTGGGTGCGGTTTTCCGCCACTTCCATGATCTGACGTTCTGCCGATTCTAAGAGATCAGAAACAGGTTCATCTTGTTCTTTTGCTTGAGTGATGATATTGGTTGCCGCTGCGATCACCCGGCGTAGGACAGCTTTTTCTGCCACCAATTTGGCATAATACCCCACATTGGCTGCTGTCGGCACGGATGAAGCCAATTCAGCAATGTAGGCGACCCCACCGACATCATCGAGTTGGTTGTTCATCTCAAGGCGGTTATTGACCGTTAAAACATCAATTGCTTCTCCATCGTCGTTTAGATCGATCATTGCTTGGAACAACAATTGATGGGCACGCCGGTAAAAATCTTTAGCTTCCACAAATTCCATTGCATCCGCTAAAGCATCAGGGCTCAAAAAGACAGCCCCTAAAACAGCCTGCTCCGCTTCAATATTTTGCGGTGGTAGGCTGTCATTTAAAAGTTCATTATCCAACCAGCTTCATCCTTTCTGTATTTTAAGTGTACAACTTGAAATTATAACACAAAAAATAGAACGGTCGAATCTATTGTTACCTATATATCACTGACCTAAAAAATATTGTCTTGTTTTATATCACAATTAGTTCTACACTATAGTAAAAGTTAAAGGGGGAAGTTTCTTTGTTTATCACTCAACTTACCAAGCGTGACTGGTATCGGATCTACAAATATCTTTGGAAGGCGCAGTTATTGCCTCAAAAAATACGCATATGTGTAAAAACTGTTGCCATTTTGCGAATTTTATTAGCAGTATGGGTCCTTTTTCCTATAGTCCTTCGTGTTTTATTTTTATTGCTACTTCGTGCTCCACTAACTTATTATCTTTCTTATTACGAAATTTTCTTGATAATAACTGTGAGCTCACTTTTGATATTCTACTACCCCTTGCTCTTTTGGGCAGAATCACGAAAATTTTCTCCAAAAGTGTTTATCACTTTGAAGCAAGGAACTCCACTTGCTAAACTAAAGAAAATACGCAAACGATATCCGACAGCTTATATCACTCCCAATCAAGGAATGTTTGAGCCACCTTTTAATAGTAAGTGGACCGTTCTCAACTTTGAAGACTGCTACTTACTAGTGGCAAAAGGCAAACTGCCCTATGAGCCTAAACGCTATTTTATATCATTTGCCATCATCAGATATAAAGACATAAAACATACAATAACTTTTTCTAAGCAACTTGAGCCTGTCTGCGAACGGATAGTAAATTATTCTGACGTCAAATTACTTCATGAAGAATAGTTAGTTAATTAAATCATAAAGGAGAAAACGATATGTTTGTCACTCAACTTACCAAACACGATTGGTATCGCATTTATAAATATCTTTGGAAAGCGCAAATATCACCTAACAGATTTCGTATATTTGCAAAATTTGGCATGGTCCTCTTAGTTTTGTTAGCTATATATCTCTTAGCACCTACAATTCTGCGTGTTTTACTCTTATTACTATTTCATATCCCGTTCACTGTTTCTATCTCTTATTCAGGAGCTTTTTTTATCGCAATCATAGTTTTTCTGCTAATATTTTACTATCCTCTACTTTTTTGGAAAGAACTGAGGATTTTTTCTCCGAAAATATTTATCACTTTGACAAAAAGCACTGATCATTTTAAATTAAAGAAGATACGCAAACAGTATCCTACAGCTTATATCACGGCAGGCCTATTTTCTCCGTCTTCCGATAGTGATCTGATAGCTATTAGCTTCAAGGATTGTTATTTACTAGTAAAAAAAGGAAAATTACCATATGATCCTAAACGCTATTTTATCCTACCTAGTGTTATCCGATACAGAGATATTAGTAACAAAACCGCTTTCTATAAACAACTTGATTCTATATGTAAGCAAAAAATCAATTACTCTAAAATTACATTACTTCACGAAGAGTAAATTCCATAATACTACTCATGAATACTATCCAAGTACTCCTATACGATAGTGCACTTATATCAGAATATAGAACAATAACATCACTATTTTCCATATAAACTATACTCAACATTCCCTTCTTTACATATCGCCAATAATACATTATTGGGATCCCCAGCTCTGAAATAAATTTTTTTACCACTAACTTGGCTAATATTTTTTGAAATCGGTATAAGTACATTGCGGATATATCCGTTACTATCGTTATTTCGTAAATTTTCTAATAAAGAACTATTACTAAGAGTTACTTGGTAACCGTCATTAAAGCCACTTACATCAACTTCTAGTCCTTGTCTAGCATAAAATTCTTTTATTTCACGCTTTTCCTGCTCATCTTCTGATCTACTTTTAAAAATTTTTCCACTTTTTGAACCATTTGTTACCTGAACAGTATTGTTTTTAGAACATCCATTAGTGACAGTAAGCATAGCAAACACTATTAATAAAGATATACTAGATTTTTTCATATCGATCCAACTCCGATATCATTTGCCATTTTGTCAGTATCTACGCCTTATCAAAGCGATTCTATCACCTCGGATCAACATGTTCAAATCAATAATTATATGTATTGTAATTGATCATTAGTAAACTATTCCTCCAAGATAAAAATAGCTGATCACATTACATACATAAAAAACACCCCTGAACCTCAATTATAGGGAGGTTCAGGGATATTTTAGTAAATATCATTTCAGTTTGTAACGATTGTACAAATTATTTGCAACTAAGGCACTGATCGTCAATAAGCAACCTACTACTTCATAACTTGTGATCTGGTATCCACGCCAGATAGTGATCACAAAAGCAGTTACAGGCACTAAGTTCATAAATAAGATCCCATTTAAAGCACCGATCAATCGATTCCCCAAATTCCAAGCAAAAACTGCAAGCACACCAGCTAAAGTGATCATATATACAAGTGCACCACTTACCTCTTGAACCTGTATTACAGTCGGAGCTTCTAGCCAACCTAAACTTATCGCTAATGTCAAAATAAGGCTGACCGATATCACACCATAAATTGTTGTTAGTGTTGAATAGCGTAAGATCGACCATTCCTTAAAATCAGCCCCGCCAGTTGTATAGATCACCCAACATAGTGCACCTAGTAGGATCAAAATCGTTGCTAATAACGTATTTTGACCACCCAATAAATTAGCTGGATCACCTTTAGTTACCACTAAAAAAACACCTACCGCAGCAACTAACATTGACATAAAAACAAATTTTCCTGGTTTAGTCCCGCGATAGATCCAGCCAACGATCACACCTAATAGTGGCTGAACTGCCATCATGACCGAGGCGATCAATGCTCCTGAAGAACCAGCTAATTTTTGCCCCAAAAAGACTAAAAAACTAAAACCAGCAAAGGCTGATGTCCCTAGGAACCATAATTTCAAAAAGTGTTTTTCTGGTAAGAATGCCCGTGGTCCTTCTTTCAAGAATAAAATGATCGCAAAAATAACCGCAACGATCCCATATCTAAACAAAGTAAAGTTGAACGGATCCATGATCTTCAAAGCCGGTCCCATGATCGGAAACATAGCCCCCCATGATAAAACGGCGATCAGGCAAAGTGACACACCTAAAAGATAATTTTTACCCATGATTTTCCTCCTTATTTTTCTACTCCCCCAGCGTATCATTATCTTTTACTCTGTGGAATTAACGATATATAATACCCTTATGATTATTCGTTATACCTAAAAATAATGGGGAGGTATCTTTTATGTATGAGTCGCTAAATATTGATCTGTTATACGTTTTTACCACTGTTGCTGAATTAAAAAGTATCAATAAAAGTAGTGATGTTCTATTATTGTCTCAGCCAGCCATCAGTAAAAAGATCAAGCAACTGGAAGATTATTTTGGTAAAAAGTTATTCATTCGCTCTCCCCGCGGAATGGCACTAACTCCAGCGGGAGAACTTTTTTATAGCCAATCTAAAAAAGTTATCCATGATTTTAACTCGCTCTATCATTTGGAGAATGACCAACCATGTTCAAAATTTAGCGAATTACATATTGGTGCTTTGGATAGTATCGCTTCTCTGTTGTATTCTGGTTTCTTTATCGAGGCACTTTCAAAGGCTGAGCAAGTTGTCCTGACTAATAAAGTCACTGACTTGATCAATGATTTTAACCTGGGAAATTTAGATGTTATTTTTATGGATGAATATTTTGAAAATGAGCTAACTACTAATTTTGAAAAATATTTTTTACAAGCCGAACCTTACTATGTACTTTTTTCAAAAAATAATGTCCAACTTTCTAAAATAAAAAGCCCCTGCTTATCTGCGCAAGAGCTTCAAAAATTTGATTTATTATTATATCCAGATTACTGTCCGATCCACATTCGTATAAAGCAGATCTTTCAGCAAAATCACCTTTCCTTTCCCACGATCTATGAAGCTGATTACAATGAATCTACAGCTTCACTAGTCTCATGCTCTGATCTGGTAACTATCCTACCCAAATCACTTGCACTAAATAAATTAGAAAATCCGACTATGCAGCTTGCTGCAAAAGAACTTATGGTCCCTGATTTTCGTCGAACCGCAGTTTTTTCAAATGGTAAAATACCGCTTAACTTTATTGTAAATAAGCTTAGATAGAGCACACGCACCTAGCAGTTCGATCAAGTATCTGCTTTTTTAAGAAATACTGCCAAATACTATTATGAACAACGCTAACCATATAGTATGATCGAATGCTAAAAAACGTTACCTGGATCGATCGTTTTTGTGACAGCAATGATCGTTGGTAATACAAATAATATTGTCGTATTTACTATTTACCAAATATGTTCTCATGCAAGCTGTGAGATCAAACTTATTGGAAAATATTAAAATCATAAATAGAGCTATATATTTGAAACAAGACATGCTAAGTTAAAGATAATGACTAGTAGCAATGCTAGGTTCTTGAGATAGTATTGTTGGCAATAATACTCACTGTTGCCTTGATCTCGATAAATTTCGTACTTTTGTCTTACTAAACGAACCGTTGATCTTCTTGAATAGCCTTGAGCATCAACATGCTAAAAATAACCTACAAATAGCCCGCCAGAATTGCTCTAGCGGGCTATTATTAGGCATTTTATTGTTCTGAGATATGCACGCGGATCTTAGCCGAAACTTCATTATGCAACTTCACTGGGACGTTAGCGTATCCCATTGCACGGATCGGCGCTGCTAGTTCCATCTTACGCTTGTCGATCTTTAAGCCGTGTTGTTTTTCCATGGCTTGGGCGATCTGCTTGGATGTGATCGAACCAAATAAACGCCCGTCTGTCCCAGCTTTTGCCTTGATCTCAACGACATAATTGCCAGATTCTAATTTTTCTTTGAGGACCTTTGCGTCGGCTAATTCTTCAGCTTCTTTTTTGGCTTCAGCTCTCTTTTGACCACGCAATTGGCTCATTGCTGCTGCATCAGCTTGCTTAGCTTTATTGCTCTTGATCAAGAAGTTTGCGTATCCATCCGGAATTTCCTTAACTTCACCGCGTTTGCCTTTACCGCGTACGTCTTGTGTAAAAATAATTTTCATAAAAAAATCCTCCCATACGTAGTTTTGCTACTCTTTATTTTCCTGCTCTTGTTTAAGAATTGCAAGCAGTTGTTCTTTGACCGCACCCACAGTTGTATCAGCGATCTGGGTCGCAGCATTGGATAAGTGACCGCCACCACCCATTTCTTCCATGATCACCTGCACGTTCTTAGTCCCGTTGCTTCGCGCTGAAACGCCGATCTTGCCCGAAGCTCGCTTAGTGATCACAAAAGAGGCTTCCACACCACTGACATTTAACAGTGAATCGGCAACTTGAGCGGCGATGACTGGATCATAGATCTTATCTTCTTCGCCACAACAGATCGCATCTCCTTCAGCAAATTTAGTCCGTTCGACCAAATGATTGCGTTGCATGTAGCTCTTGACACTTTCTTTCATGAAATGCCGTGCCATTGCTAGATCAGCGCCCACTGAACGTAAATAGCTCGCTGCATCAAAGGTCCTAGTCCCAGTCCGCAAAGCAAACGACTGTGTATCGATAATGATCCCCGTGAGCATCGCAGTGGCTTCCAATTTATTGATCGGTTCACTGTCTTTTGCTTGATACTCAAAGAGCTCAGTGATCAACTCACACGTCGAACTTGCATAAGGCTCGATGTAGACCAAGATCGGGTTATCGGGAAATTCTTCGCCCCGGCGATGATGGTCGATCACCATGACACGATTTTTGAGCTTATCGTAGAGTGGGCGAGCGATCGACATTGATGGTTTCGAGTGATCAGCCATGATCAAAAGGCTATCCTTAGTAGCTTTTTCCAAAGCCATTTCCGGGGTTATAATTGAACCCTTGATATTTGGATATTGGTCCAATTCCTCTAACAGACGTTCAATGTCTGAGTGAAGATCTTCTTGATCTAAGACGATCCAACACTGTTTACCATTCATCGCTGCGATCCGCCGCACCCCTAGACAGGCGCCTAGTGAGTCCATATCTGGATGGCGATGTCCCATCACAAAGATCTGATCAGCCTGATTCATCAATTCAGTCAGCGCTTGTGAGATCATCCGTGCTCGAACTCGGGTACGTTTTTCCATCGGATTAGTCTTTCCTCCGTAAAAACGTGCTTGTCCCTCGACTGCTTTGACGACGACTTGATCGCCCCCACGTCCCAAAGCAAGGTCTAAGTTATTTTGTGAGAGCTTTGCTAATTGCGTCAGGTCAGAACCACCATATGCGATCCCTACACTAAGCGTTACAGGTGAATTTTGCTTGGACGTCCACTTGCGCACTTCATCTAGGATCTTGAATTTTTCTTCCTCTAACACTTTGAGTGTCTTGGCATAAGTCAGGATAAAGAAATGGTCTTCATCGACTCGCTTGAGGTAGATCCCAAATTCTTTCGCCCAATCTGCCAAGGCATTCGTCACGAAATTTCCCAGGTTAGAAATATCTTTATCGTTCATCGCACTGGTAACTTCATCATAATTATCCAAGAAGATCTGCCCGATCACTAACCGCGTATCTTCGTATTCTTGTCGGATCTGGGCATAATGCGTCACATCCATCAAATACACCGCATCAATATCTTTTTGGATCATCAGACTAAAGGCACGCCCATGCAATTTGACTTCTATATCTTTGTCCTTATTGTCTTGTTTAGCCTCAAGTTGCTCATAGAGCTGACGATCGACCTCTTTTAGCGGTTTGCCTAGCACTTCTTGATTGTCAAAATAGCGTTGCATATAAGGGTTGATCCATTCAATATACCCTTCTTTGTCGTAAAATAAGATCCCGATCGGCATTTTGATCAACGCATCCTGTTCACCGCGTTTGATCCGATAAGACAGATCAGAAATGTATTCAGTTGTATCTTCAGTAACTTGTTTTAAAGTAATATAGGCAACTACGGTCATGATAAGCATAAAGACCATACTGATATATCCTAGAATAATATTGGTTCTAAAGGCCAGGATCACACAAATGACCGCTACAAGCGCCAGCATCCAAGCTAACACACGCAAATGTCTGTCATACATGAATTCAGGCAGTTGCCAAAAATCTTTGTTAAAAAATTTTTTCACTGGTTTATCCCCGCATTCCTTTCCCAATTCTTAACCTAAATTTTATACTTCTGCTACTTATTCTATCACAAACAAGCTTGACTCTCAGTAAGTATGACTATAATAGCTTGAAAAATCAAGCTGCTTTGCCCAAAATAAAAAGCCACGGAGCAAACCGTAGCTTAGTGTTATGAGTTAAGTTATTCACTTAGTTTAAGTATACGCCCACGCCTATTTATTGTCAGCAATTCCAAACTAAATTTTAAGCTTTCTTTGAGACTTCCCCTCTAAACCAGCTGTTCTTGCTGAAAAAGGCATACATATCATTTAGGAAAAAGACACTATAACTAAAGATCAAGGCAAAATTACCGTCGCCTTGCAGCATCGTTTGGAACCATAAAGCGATCGTAAAAATCGATGCCAGGGTGAAAACATAGTATTGTTCACGTTTACGGTTCAATTCCAATAATGCCCCCGTGATCGCCATCGCTAAATTCAAGCTATCCAAAAAGACCCGCGGATCATTAGTAAAGCTAAAGATCGTATATGTGCATGACCACGCAACTACAAAAAACAAACCATATTTGAGCCACTCGAGCCCACTTTCTAATTTTTCAGCTTGGATATCATCGTTCCATTTTGGATCTAAAATGCAAAAAATATCTAAAAAGATCAAATAACCGATCTGCTCCCAAGCTGTTGCATAATTTTTCGCCATAAAACCAGTTGCTGCGATACAAATAGCCGAGATCGCCCCACACCAGCCTTGGATCCCCGATAAGTTCGAGATCCCGATAACACATGCTACGGACAGATTGCCCCCAACAAAGGCTAACAGTGACTGGACTGGGGTTTGGCTAAAAGAGTGGCCCAACGAAATAACTTGGAGCACGAAGTTGAACGCCAATAAGAAGTAACTAAAATACCCCCAGCCTTTACATTGATTCAATAACCACTTGAAATATCCCTTTCGAAATACATTCTTGGAATATTCTGGCAAATGGGTCAATACATCTTGATAACGTTCAAACATCTAAAAACTTCCTTCCAACTAGATAATAATTTCTCGAATTCAAAAATTTCAATATAACTATTATAGCCACGCCTTCCAGCTAAATTCAACCGAAAAAACACAATATATTGTAATTCTAATTTCATTAAATCTATATATTGTGTATATTTTGATTTTTAAACGTTGATTTTCCTAAGTTTTTCTTACGACATTTATATCTTTTTCTTAAAAGACAAGAATTGATTTCTGGTGGTAAAATTAGAATATAGCTAGATATAAAATCAATGAGGTGTTTTAGAGATGAAATTAAAAAAATTAGCAACTGCATTCTTGGCAGGGCTGACCTTTTTAGGGGTAACTTTGACCAGTGCGCCCAAGGCTTTAGCCACAAGTAGCAGTAATACACATACGTTAAATTCCGCTTATGTCGTCTATGGAGCCGGCACGAGCCAAGAAGCACGCCAAAATTTAGCTAAAGTATTTGAAACTGATTCTTCATTCAAAACTTTGACCGCTACAGCCTCCGATTACAACAAATATATCGCCAATGGCTCGAGCAATACGACTGACGCTGCAATGATCAGCTCAGTTGCGATCGCACCCGGAGATCCTGGTTCTGGGGTCAAGGTCAATATCAAAGACTACAATGGTTCTAACAATATCACACAAGTAACTTCCCAACAATACGCAATGGTCGCACAAATGGCGGGGGTAACCGATGTCAGCATCGTTGTGACCGCTAACCGTCCCGTTTCAGGTAAATCAGCCTTAACTGGGGTCTACAAGGCCTTAGCCGAAGATGGCGTTTCATTGAACACAGAAAACACGGCGACAGCTAACGAGATGCTTTCAGCGACCCAACCAGCGATCAACGCCAACAAAGATGATACGACCTATCCTGGTAAGTTGATGGCCGCTGTTGGTGATGTTTCCAAGCAATTGGCACAACAAAAGCAAGATAACCAAGAACTAGCTACAAAACAAGACATTGAAGATATGTTAAATAAGGCTTTGGCTGACCGAGGCATTCAAGATCAAACAACTTCAGAGCAAGTAACACAGATCTCAGGTGCTTTGGTAAACTTCCAAAATTCACCGATCAGCTCAAGCAAGACATATATCAATAACGTGACAAACACGATCAATAACGTTAAAGATTCGACTGGTAATTTGATGAATAAAGCCAAAGACTGGGCCAACAGTGCTCAAGCTAAAGAAGCCGTTGAACAGGCAAAAAGTTGGTTTACTCGCTTCATCGAATGGATCAAGAGTTTGTTTAACTAAACAAACAAGAGGCGCTGAGATATAAGTCTCCAAAAAACAGGCATAATGGACTTTAAAATTAAAAAGAAAACCACTCGAATTTTTGAGGGGCTATAATGCCCTCTAAGTATACAGATGAAATAGAAAATTCATCTTATACTTG
>ERZ778511.1634-NODE-1634-length-14493-cov-4.038025_pt1 | contig 14493 bp, 14 predicted proteins | sample MGYA00510347_ERZ778511 | MGnify/ENA primary metagenome ERZ778511 (study PRJEB29527, sample SAMN07138967) | mouse gut metagenome | material: feces | host: mouse | place: China:Nanjing | collected 2016-01-25 ...
TCGTTCAGGAGGTTTTCCAGATCCGCTCCGGCAAATCCTGCCGTCGTTCTCGCGATGTCCTCTAAATTCACATCGTCCGAGAGCGGTTTATCCTTCGCATGCACTTTCAGAATATCTTCCCGTCCCCTCACATCCGGTTTTCCCACCGTAATGCGCCGGTCAAAACGGCCCGGCCGGAGGATGGCCGGATCCAGTATATCCATGCGGTTCGTGGCCGCCATGACGATGATCCCTTCGTTGACGCCAAACCCATCCATCTCGACGAGCATCTGGTTCAATGTCTGCTCCCTCTCGTCGTGGCCGCCTCCGAGACCGCTTCCACGCCGTCTCGCCACCGCATCGATCTCGTCTATGAAAACGATACAAGGCGCGTTTTTCTTCGCCTCGGCAAACAGATCCCTGACACGGGAAGCACCGACTCCTACAAACATCTCGACAAAATCGGAACCGGATATGCTGAAAAACGGAACACCCGCTTCACCGGCGACAGCTTTTGCCAGCAGCGTTTTACCAGTACCAGGAGGGCCGACCATGATGACACCTTTCGGTATCCTGGCCCCGAGCTTTGTATATTTCGCCGGATGAGAGAGGAAGTCCACGATCTCTTCCAACTGTTCTTTTTCTTCTACAAGACCTGCCACATCCGCAAATGTCTTGATCTTGTCGTCCGGCATCGTTAGCTTTGCGCGGCTCTTGCCGAAATTCATCATCTTTCCGCCGCCACCGCCGCCATTCGCGTTTGTTGACACCATATTGAACAAAAAGAATATGAGCACAAACCCGATCACATAGGGCAGGAGTTCCAGATACCAAGGTGTTCTGGCTACATCACTGACCTTCACCTGGGAAAAATTTTTCTCCTCCATGTATGCCAGGATCGTATTTACATCCGACACGTACAGGCTTTTCGTTTCTTTTGAGTATTTCGCGCGGATCTCTCCAGTCGGGATCTCCGGATTTTGTATAACATCTACACTTTTTATCATGCCGGCTGACAAGTCCTCTTTGAACTGGGTGATCGTATAACTCTTCTGTGTGGCATTCATCAAAAAATCACTGGAAACATACACCACAAGAATCACAAGCAGCATCGCCAAAAAGAATCCATAGCCTTTTAAACTTTTCATCATTGTTCCTCCTTAAATACCAGTTCCCCTATATACGGTAAATTTCTATATTTCTGCGCGTAATCCAGTCCAAAGCCGACCACAAATGTATCCGGCACTTCAAACCCGACATAGTCCACCTGAATATCTGAGATACGGCGTGACGGTTTATCTAACAACGTGCACAGTTTCAGGCTTGCCGGCCCCCTCTTCGCCATCATGCGGAGAAGATAACACAGTGTCCGTCCCGTATCTATGATATCTTCAACTACGATGACGTGTTTTCCCTTTATATCCAGATCAATGTCCTTATCAATGGCCACCGCGCCGGAACTCGTCATCCCGTCCCCATAGCTGGACACGCTCATAAATGCCAGTTTGACAGGAACCGTAATGTACTTGGAAAGCTCACACGTAAAATAAACGCTTCCCTTCAAAATACAGATCAGATAAATCTCTCTTCCCTCGTATTCCCTGTTGATCTGTTCCGCAACCTCCTTCACCCGTGAGATCAGCGGCTCCTCTTCGATCAATACTCTTATTTCCTCACTCATGTTTGCTCCCTTCTAAAACAAAGAGGTATTTCATCAGTTCAATGTCATCATAACGACAAGAACATGTTTTGTCTCTTCCGTTACTTTATATGCAGCACTAATTCGTCCCGGTACTGCCCACAGAACATGATTTCCATCTGCGAGCACGATTTCTTTCTCTCTCTCGCTCGCCGGTATCTTTTCATCAATATAGTATCTGGAAAGCCGTTTTCGTTTTCCGCTGGCGTCCATGATAAAAAAATCGCCCTCCATCGGATTTCTCACGCATACGCCATTCTTAATTTTATCATAATCAAACCATTTCGTATAGTCCTTTTGTGGAATTTCTTTCAAGAGATTTTCCCTCTGAATGATGTCCCGTGGGATGACATCCATGCAAATGCGCATCCTCTCTCTGCGTACCTCTACCAGCCCTTCGAACGGCATCTCGCACTGTTCCCTGAAAATGTGCTCCCTTCTTTCGATATACATTTTATACCGGACGCATCCATAACGCTTTTCCGCGCAGACAGATCCTGGCAGTACCACACGTTTACCCGCCGCTTTTTCACTCAGGGAAATGAGCATGTCATAATGTGTCTCGGTAATATCTTTCACCGAATCACTGAAATTTTTCAGGATCAGGCGGATCACCTCGACCTTTAACACCGGATCGAGCTGGTCAAACTCCCCGCAGTCATAATAGTACTCTCCCCTGTCCACATGCACGATCTTCATATATTCCCTTTTTGCCTGTTTATCGATATACATGTACTGCCGGGCAATTTTGTGCGCGGCTTTTGCCACATGCACCGCCGCCCTCTTATTTATTTCCTTTTCCACATAAGGAAATACCCGCAGCCGGATTTTATTTCGGGAATACTTTTCGTCAAAATTCGTGTCATCCACACAGTATGCCAGCTGATTTTGTTCCACATATTCATCGATTTCACTGCGCTCCGCAAACAGGATCGGGCGGATCATGTACTCCCGCTTCGGGAAGATGCCCGAAAGTCCCCGCGGGCCGCTTCCCCGGAACAATTGAAACAGCACGGTTTCGGCTACGTCATCCTGATGATGGGCAACTGCTATTTTATTATATTCCTTTTCGATACACACATGCTTCATAATCTGATAACGAACATAACGCCCGGCTTCTTCTTCCGTCATTTTCCGTTCCGCGGCCACTTCCCGGACATCTACTTGTTCACTGTAAAAAGGAAGCCCTCTCTCCTTCGCCAAAGCTTCCACAAACGCCTCATCCCGGTCCGCCGCCTCACCGCGCAGACCGTGGTTGACATGCACGACCAGAAGTGAAAGGTCCCACTCTTCCCTGCACCGGTCCAACACATCCAAAAGGCAGACCGAATCCTTTCCACCCGAAACTCCGATTACGATCCGATCTCCCCTTGAGAAAAGTTTATTCTGTTCATTAAACTTTAGTACCTTATCCAGAAACATGTTTTTCATCCTTCCTGATCTCCGTCATTTGTCCCAGACCCCTGCCACGAGCACGCTCATGTCATCCGAAGCCTCCTTCGCGTTCCTGGACAGCGCCTGCATGAGTACCCCGTTGGCAATATCCGAGGGGTTGTTTGTATTCATATTCTCCAAAATATTCTCTACATAAAATTCCTTGTTTTCACCCGGAAACGCGTCCACGATGCCATCCGATACCATTACGACAATGTCCCCGTCCGAGAGGCTCGTCCGCGTCGATTCCGGTTCTGCTTCCATATCGATCCCTACCGGGAGCGTTTTGGAAAAAATAGTTTCTACTCCGCTGCCCCTCTTGATAAAAGTGGCAGCCGCGCCATTTTTTACTATTTCACAGTTTCCACTATAAAGGTCTATCGCCGTCATGTCAAGAGTTGTGAACTTTTTTCCTTCATAAGACATGACAAACAAGGTGTTGATGAGCCGTATCGCGGATTCTTTTTGGAATCCCGCCTCGATCAGGCTCTCGAGCACCTCGACAAGATTTTCACTATCCCTGCATGCCCCGGCGCCGCTTCCCATGCCGTCAGATAACACCATCACAAGTTCCCCCGTAGACAGTTCCATAAAGGAAAAATTGTCGCCCGACACCGTTTCCCCGCTCTTCGCCACGCGCGCCAGACCGGTCAGCGCCTTAAAATTCGTATCCTGCACAAACGCCACCGCTTCATATTCTTTCGGGATCACATTCCGCACATAGCGGCCCGCCGTCATACGCATATCCAATACGTGTTCCAGCGCGATCGCCACGTCTTTTTTCGTGATACAGGCATTCCCCCTCGCCTTCGCCACAAAACAGATTTCCAGATTGCCTCTCCGGTCAGTCTTAAAGGAGAGATTCTTCACATGGATACCGAGGGAACGGAGCGCGAACAACACTTTCTTTTTTGTTTCCACCGGCACTTCCGCCGTCTCATTGAGTTCCAGCGTAAAATCCTTGAGCGCCGCGGCGATCTCGAGCATTTGATTTGCCATCGCTTCCCGGCTCTCGACCATCTTATTGCGCCAGCTCAGGTTCATCCTGGCGATCGCCATTCTCTCATTTATTTTTTCGATATATTCTTCCAGGCGCAGGCACCGGCTGCAAAATTTTTCATTGATCCCTTCCGTTTCCACGACCCCCTGCTCACTGGCGGCTGCCAGGATATTGCGGATGTTTTCATATGTCTCCTCATAATTTGCCTCCCAGCAGTAGTGGCAGTTGATACACTCGCGGCAGACCTTTCCCGAGAGTTCGTCAAAGATTTCCTCCATTTCATCCCCGGAAATGCGCCGCTCCCGCTCCGTAAAATCGCTGAATGATTTTGCCAGCCGCCGGAATGCCATTGTGAGTCCGTCTATTTTATAGTTTGCCAGCGTTTTCAGATCTTCTTTGGCAAACGGATTTTCCTGGTTTTTGGTCAGATCGCTCTCGATCGTACGGATGACCGAACCCGGGATCGAGAGAAAAATGATGGCCGCCGATACCATACCGCGCAGTTCGACGATGCCCAGCACCTCATTCCGTATGACGTAGGCCATGATGATCCCCATGACAAGAAACGCCATCGTACTGATGACCCTGCCGATCTCCCGGAAGATACCGATGCCGATCCCCAGCAGGCAGTACACCCCGACGAGTACCATCCCGCCTCCCGTCGCCGCTGCCAATATGCCGCCGGCGGCTCCGGCCATCGCGCCCGAGGCCGCCCCATAACGGTATCCCACGAACAAAACGAGCAGATAACTTAACGTCTCCACGATAGAAAACACGCCTTCAAATGCACGCGGCATCCCGTATACCGCTAACGCTGCCAGGGATACAACACTGATCAGCTCCTCATTGCCCAGGATCTTTTCCCAGTCTTCATATAGAAGGAAACGAAGCCCCCACTGGAATACATTCGCCAGCGCGATCATGCACAGGCTTTCCAGCAGGCTCATCCAGACAGCTTCTGTCATATTTGCGGACAGCACCCCCGCTGTTATCCCGAAAACAAAGTTGAGAACGCCGCACACACAGGCAACAGCCAGCACGCTCCCCTCCTTGCCGTCAATCTTTTTCATGATATACTGTACAAAACCGGTCAGTCCGATGAGGACGATGTACTGGATGAAATTCAGTCCTCTTGCCTTCATAAGCACACCTGCCAACACCGAACACAAGACGATCATCCGGCTTCCCGGATAAACGCCCGAAGCACATATATAAGCAATGGCAAATGGGTTCATGGAAAAAAGCCACACCCGCCCCAGCATAAACCCCACTACTGCCTGTAATATCCATCTCTTTTTTGATACCGCGTCCTGAATCATCTTAACCTCCATACCACCGGCCAGCCGTTCTGCCAGTGTACCTGTTCCAACCCAAACGAATTTTGTAACGATCCGCTGCATAAAGCAGCTCGTCCTAAGTATAGACAATCCGCGTATCAAAGTTTGTCAAAAAAAGAATCCTGCCAAAAAAACTTTTCGACACGATTCTTACTTTGCTTTAAAAATGATTTCATCGTCATAAACCAGCCCGAATTTCTGCCGCGCTATGTACTCCACATATTCATCGGTCTGCATATATGCCTGCTTTTCCTCAATCGACTCCTGTTCCTTTTTCAGATCGTTCTTTTTCGCCTCCAGTTCCTTTTGCTTTTCCTCCAGCGTCAGGCAGTTTGACTTTAACGCGATCCCATGAATTCCCAGGGTTCCACAGAAGAGCAGAACGACCGTCATCACCAGATACAACCCGGTACGGTTTCTCCTTCTTCTCCTCCTCACAATGCCCCCTTCCCGGCCATATGCTCTACAGCCGTATGTTCTATTATTGTAGTATGTGTGTGATATCTATTATACTGCGCCAATCGTAAAATTTCAAGAACTATTTTCATTTTCTTCCTTTTTTTTCTTCCTCTTTTTTTGCAGTTTTCTACACAAAAAGACAAATGGCCGTGTGAGCAGATAAACGATTTTCCTGACCGCTTTGACAAACAGGTCAGAAAGCAGCGTCCCCATCGTTTTCCTGTATAAGATCGCGCCTGCGCCAAACGCGAATACAAAAAAACTCCGGATCGTGCCATTGTTGCACAGAAAGATCATCTGAAACACACATACTCCGGACAGAACGAAAAAAATGACATCCATACAAAATCTTCCGATCACACCCGGCCGGAACAGCCCGCGGAATATATTTACCACCTCGTAGGCAAGCATAACAAAGACGCCACTCAAAAAGGAACCAAGCAAAAAGATCAGCTGACTTTTAATCTCTTCCATCTATTTAAACAGCTTTCCGAAAAATGACCCGGCATCTTTGACCGAATGGGAATCCGAATACTTCAGTTCGCAGATCTGTCCTTCCAGGTCCACTTCCCCTTTTTCGACCGTCAGCCTTTTTACATGCAGTCCCTCTCCGCGGAACGCGAGCGCCCCTCTCGTCGTTTCCAAAAGAATTTCATTGCTGTCAAAGGAAACGACCTCTTTCACGCCGGTCACGGACGCCCGTCCCCGGTCGTACATAGTCACGTCATGCCTTCCGTTTATGCCCTGATCCCTCATGTCTGAATGGTAATTCAATTTACTTCTTTGGGATTCCTGCAAAATACGCCACCTCAAAACAACCATTTATCATATTATATGCTGTCGGGGACATATTATGACTGGCGCTAAAAGCGTACGCTTTCAGCGTTCGCTAACAGCAGCCGTCACAGGGGACGGTACAGTTCTTTTGCCGCTTCTTTATTATATGTTTCCTCTACGCTCAGCACTTCCACCTTCGTATTTCTGTTTCCGAACTGGATTTCGATGACATCTCCGGGCTTTACGTTCAGGGATGCCTTTGCCACTTTATCGTTTACTAGGATCCTCCCCGCGTCGCATGCCTCATTCGCCACCGGCCTGCGCTTGATCAGCCGTGATACCTTTAAATACTTGTCTAACCGCATGATTTATCATTACCTCCTTATCGTGTTCCATCCGTTTTTATGAGTCTGCGCGCTCCGCTCTCATTTTAATCTGATGATAGAAAGAAAACGCCGATCCCGAACACTCAGAATCGACGTTCTATACGCATATAAAATCCATACACCGCTGCAATTATGAATTTACAGTGTCCTTCAATGCCTTTCCAGCCTTGAATTTCGGTGCCTTAGAAGCAGGAATGCTCATCGGTTTCTTCGTGAGTGGATTGATTCCCTCTCTAGCAGCTCGCTGTGTAACTTCAAATGAGCCAAACCCTACAAGCTGAATCTTGCCGCCCTTTTTCAATTCATCGGTAACTACGTCAACAAATGCCTTCAGTGCTTTTTCCGCATCTTTTTTTGACAATTCAGCCTGATCTGCCATTGCTGCCACTAATTCTGACTTATTCATGGATTATATCCTCCTCGTGTCTTTACTATAATATTTTCGTAAACCTACAACACCTGTAAACCTACTAACTATACTTATACCCTTTTTCCAGCCATTTGTCAAGGTTTTTTCCTAGATTTAGCAGGTAAACCTCAATATTCATTCATTGTTTACACAATGTTCATTTTTTCCGCGCTTCCCGCACTCAGCTTTCCATCTGCCTTCCCAGGAAGTTCGCGCCGCATAGCGCCATTTTTTCCTCAAACTCGCCAAATTTTTTCTTTGCGTCATGAGATAGCAAAATGACTGCGCCGATCGCATCCCCTTCCGAAACAATAGAACCAATAGCCTGATTTGGTTCCTGCTCCTCATCCTCCACGACCCTGCAGTGTGTATCCCGTTCATCCGAAGATAAGATATTTGCCCGGTTGTCGATACACTTTTTCAGTTCCGTGTGAATATCCTTCCCCGTATAATTCTTTTTCTCCGGGCCTGCCGCCGCCACGATCTGATCCCGGTCTGCCACACAGACGGTACATTTCGCGACGTTTGCCACCGATTCCACATATTCTTTCGCCAGCACACCGAGTTCCCCGATCGGAGAGTACTTTTTCAGGATCACGCCGCCTTCATGGTTGGTAAAGATCTCAAGCGGGTCGCCCTCCCGGATGCGCAGTGTCCTTCGTATTTCTTTTGGTATCACGATTCTCCCAAGTTCGTCGATCCGACGTACAATTCCAGTTGCTTTCATATTAATATTCCTCCATTTAATGTATTGTATTGAATCATTGCTTTTACCTGAATATGACTCTAGTATTTGTTAAATGGAGGAATTTATACCTTTTTTATGACTAGGTTTTACTTTCACATACTCTCCGCACTTTCTTCCCGAGAGGTATCAGCATACCTCCGACAGAATTACCTAATGTTATAATGAAAATACACAAAATCGCCCTCGCTGACCACATTCCGGCAATCGAAAAATAAAACATATCGGCGATGCAGTGCTCAAAACCGCACAAAATAAAGGCAGCCACCCCCGCAAACAGGATCAGCGGATTTTTTACTGTTTTATACCCTTCCACGGCCGCATACATTAAAAATCCGCAAAAGATGCCGAGCAAAAACAAACTTAAATAATCGTCATTTAACTTATTGCTGCACATGTTCGCAGCCTCACCTGAGAGGTGCGCCATCCGCGTGTTCCGCACGGCCGCTGCCGCCAAATAAGTTCCCGAAAGATTACCTGCCCACGTCACGAGAAGTTCCAGCCAGTAAGAAGGCGGTTTTCCTGCCGCATAGCCAACCTTTCCCGTATACAGCCCGAGTTCATGCGTACAGATTATGTACAGGCCGACCGAAAACATGAACGCCCCAACGATCTTGTTCGTAAGGGATAGGAACACGCATCCGCCAATACCGATCGCGATCCCTGCCAACACCGCCATTAAAAAAATGTAGATTTGCTTTTGTAACTGTTTCATTTCCTGTCACTCACCCTCCGATAACGTCATTTCTTTTTCCTCAATTCGAGGGAATTCGCCACTTTTTCTATCGTTCCAAACATGTGGTCATACTGCTGCTTTGCCCCCTCACTGGCCCCTACGGTCTGCAATTTAACCGGAAAAACTGCCACATACGATACTTCCTCGGTTTTCCCGACCACCACATAGGACGACAACTGCTTATAAGATTCGTCCGTATATGTTCCGATAGAAAACAACAGGCCCATGCCCGTTTCCTCATGGCATTTATTCGCGTAAAAGTCCAAATACGCCGCTTTTCCGTTTCCATCTCCTCCTAATTCTTTCGTTTGAAACTGATCCGTCCAGCTCAACGGAATCTCCAGGGTAAACTTATCCGTTTTAAATGTTTTTGTCTTCTCCGGCGTCGGTTTAGGCGTTGGTTCCTGCGTCGGGCCGGCCGTCGCCGCAGGCACTCCAGTCTGTCCCGCAACAGCTCCCGTATTCTCCTTCTTGCTGCCGCACCCCGTCGCCGCGCATGTAATAGCAGCTAATAACAAAAGAACTGGTGTCATCCTATAGCATTTTCTCATTTGATCCATTCTCCTTCTTTCCTGTCATATTGATCTGCCGCCATCCCATCCGACCGGCACAGTCCTACTCGGATTTCGCCTTACCATTCGATGGCTTCCGTTATCCATTATAACCGTTTTTTCTGATTTCGCAATACCCAATCTCATCATTTCCCGCCCGCATCCATCCGTTTTTCCGTCTTCTACAGATATCTGCCCCACATAAGCAAGTTATCCCTGCAGATATTCACACGCCCCGAGCGCTGCCACCGCGCCGTCTGCCGCCGCCGTCACCAGTTGCCTGACCGTTTTCGTCCGGCAGTCACCCGCCGCGAATATTCCAGCCGCGTCTGTCCGGCAGGACTCGTCTGCCCGGATGTAGCCTCTCTCATCCAGTGAAACGACACCGCCGAACCTCTCGTTCTTCGGTTCCTGCCCGATCGCCACAAAAACGCCGTTTACCACGCATTCATCTATGATATTTGTCTTTACATTTTTTATGCGGATCGATTCCAGTGTGGTATCCCCTTTTAACGATACCACCGTGCTCTCGAGAATAAACTCCACATTTTCCTTCTTTAATAGAAGGTTTACCAGTTTGGATTCTCCACGAAAACGATCCCTGCGGTGGATGATATATACCATTTTACAATACTGCGAAAGATAGAGCGCGTCTTCTAGTGCCGTGTTTCCCCCGCCGACCACGGCTACGCGCCTGTCCCGGTAAAAGGCCCCGTCGCACACCGCACAGTAGGACACTCCGCTGCCTGTCAATTCCTTTTCCCTTTCCAGCCCGAGTTTCCGCTGAACGACGCCGGTACACAGGATGGCAGACCGGCCCTCATACAAACCGTCACACGTCATCACAACTTTCCGGCCGCCCTGGTCGACAAGTTTTTCAGCCTGACGGTTTAATATGACCGCACCGGATTCTTCGACCTGCTGCTGCAGTTCCTGTATAAATTGAAATCCCGATATGCGTTTGATACCGGGATAGTTTTCGACTTCCGGCGAGTTTACGATCTGCCCGCCATTCACTTTTTCCTCCAGCACCAGAACCTTTTTTCCTGCCCGCGCCCCGTAGAGGGCTGCGGACAGGCCTGCGGTTCCGGCGCCTATTATGATAATATCATACAATTTCTTTTCTGCCATTATGTGCCTCCTGCTTCTTTCTGTATTTCCCATACTTAGCTTTTCCGATTTTTCTCAGGAATATGCAGGATGTGCAGGAATACGGCATTTCGTTTATTTTACTCTCTCTATTTTAATAAGAAGGTGTGCCATATCCATACACATAACGATTGCGGATCGTTCTTTTTTGGTTTCGTATAAACTGGACGACCTTATAATTTCCGTCGGCACACGGTACATTTCCCTCCACAGTCTGTAAATAACCGTTTACCGGAGGCGCTGTTACCATCCCCACATGGCAGAAGCTTCCATTTTCATAATAGAATACCAGATCGCCCGCTTTCGGCGTATACGAACCACCGTAGTATGCTGCATACTGAAACTGGTTCCGGCTTTTATACCAGTTGACGGCTGCGGCGCAGCTGGCCGTTTTCGGTACCGCCTTGTTTAATACGCCCATCTGGTTTGCGCAATATGACTGGAATGCCATGCACCACGCATAACCGGATGTCGAGACTGGCCTGCCATAATACCAGGTATTGTACGGTACATTATTATTTCCCCGGTAATCACCGATTCCCAGCTGGGACAATTCATAGTCAACGATGCGCTGCCGTACTGTTGTCGTTACCGTCGAAGTGTAAGAGGCGGATACTGGGACCAATTTCCATTTTTGAGCCGCGCTGCCATTTGCGCCGTACATTTGGATGTTTGTCCCATTAGCGCTTCTACCGCCTGATACGTCAGCCAAAAGTCCATTGCATCTGCATGTCAGCGTAACCGTTCCATTTCCTGCGTCCGTTATGTGCCACCGCTGCGCTGCCGTTGCGTTTGATGTGTACTGCTGGATGTTGGTTCCGTTTCTCCGTCCCGCGCCGGCACAGTCCAATACTTTTCCGCTGTTCACATTCTGGATCATGTACGATCCGTCTGACTGTCTGGTTATGGCAAACTTCTGGGCGTTTGTGCCATTGTCCTGATAGAGCTGAACGTTCGCGCCGTCAGCGGTGGAGGCGCCGTTTACATCCATGACAAAATTATTGTTCAATGCAGAAACTATTTTATACGTGCCGTTCGCGATAACGCTTGGCGCGGCGGCAGCAGGCAGGATGTATGTATTCAGGTCTGATGTTTTGATAAACGCATATTTATATCCGCCGCTCACCGGGTATTTCACCTGCGTATAGCTGCCTGACGCCCCCAATACTTTTACGGTGTCGCCTTTTGCAATGTATCCGTATGCGTTTTTGTTGTTTGCCCTGCGGTATGTCGTGATCTTCGCCCTTGATCGATAACTGCTGCCTGTCGTTTTTGTGAGGATCTTGTTTCTGTTAATGTAGCCGGTCTTTCTTCCTCTGGCGACCGGGTAAGTTACTTTGCAGTAGCGGTCGGTCACCTGGCTGACTGTCATCTCATCGGACGGATAAACTGCGCCATACCGCTTGCTGAGTCCTGTATTTGAGTATACCTGTACATTTGAGGTTCCGATCGTATAGCATTTTACCGCCGCTCCTGCCTGGGACGGGTGGCCGAAATACAGTCCGGCCGCCCAGGATATCATACATACGAGAAATGCTAATCCACTTTTTGAAAATAATGTTTTGTTCATCGTGATCACCTTTTCCTTTCTTTAAATATTTTATGTTTTGTCAATAAGAATTCCGAGGTACTGCACCGTTTGACGCCATAAGCGGGGCATGGTCATTGTAATTACAGTTTTGTGCGATCACTCCGTCGCGTATGTGCACCTCACTTCCGCCAACCGAATCGTCATGCTGTTCCACATACGTCACGATCAGATTATTTTTTGCGTCATAGTAACATATGATGTCCTGGCCTGATCCCACTGCGGAATATAACCTTTCTTTATCATTCAGAGATTCAGCACAACCCTTTAAAAACAGATGTCGGATCAACCCGCGTCCCATTCTTATATAGTTCAAAATGAAGATGCGTGCCAGTCGAATGTCCGGTTGTTCCTATGTACCCGATGATCTCTCCCTTTTTCACTGTTCTAGAGCCCAAGTCATGCGTACCGCTACGGCCTCCCACGGGCATCGTACTGGTACTGCTGATCCTTAACGAAACCCCGGCAAAAGCGTTTAGATGACAATATTTCGCTTTATAAACTTTGTTTGATGACTGAAATTCGATGTAATTTCCATAGCTGGTCAGCTTTTGAACGCTATTATTGTACCATGTGTATGCCTGTCTAAACGTTACGGTTCCATCGGCAATCGCATACACAGGGGTTCCTTGGGCAACGCCCCGGTTTATGTCATGGTAGCCATACCAGCCGCCGTCATCTGTCTTTTTGCTGAATTTACAGCCTGCCGGAACCGGTGCCGCCAGCGTCTGATCGTTTGGAGCCGCTGGTGTACTTACTGCAGGCAATGTTGTTTCTGTTACTTTCCATTTTTGGGCGTTAGTACCATTTTTTGTGTATACTAATACGTTTGTCCCGTTTTTATTTTTTCCTCCGTCCACATCCAGATAGCAGCCAAGTTTATTTTTTATGGTAAAGCAGTCTCCCTCAGGATAAAAGCGCCATTTTTGCGCGTCGCTGCCGTTATAGCCGTAGAGTTGCACATTTGTTCCACTCTTCGAAGATCCTCCCTGTACATCGAGACACTTCCCGGAAGATGGACTTGTAATCTTAAACCAGCCGTCGCCAGTGCTTTGAATTTTATATTTCTGAGCGATGCTGTTATTGCTTTGGTAGATCTGAATGTTTGTTCCATCTGCTGTTCCATTTCCAGTTACATCCAATGTCATATTTCCGCCAACTTGTGATTTGATGCAATACGCGCCGTCTGCTATGTTCGTATAGTCCTGTCTGGTGCTGATCAGTTTCCACTGCTGGGCGTTAGTTCCGTTGTACGTATGGACCTGTACGTTAGTATTATTTTTGGCGCTGCCGCCGGTGACGTCCAGATAACAGCCAATTTTGTTCATAATGGTGTAGTAACCGCCGCCTGTTGAATAGAAACGCCATTTTTGCGCATCGGAACCGTTGTATCGGTAAAGTTGAACGTTAGTTCCGCTTTTGGCAGATGCGCCCTGTACATCGAGGCACTTTTTGGGTACTGTGTTGGAAATGATATACCAGCCATTTCCAACAGGTTCGACGTAGAATTTTTGAGCGGCGCTGCCGTTGTTTTGAAAAATCTGGATGTTGCTTCCGTCGCTTGTCGCGTTTCCGGACACATCCAGCATGAATTGACTGCCGGCTTTTGTGTTAAAACAGTAGTAGCCTTTGGAGATTGCGGCGCAGCCGTCGTTTACCGTTATTTTTTGGATCGCTGTTTTTCCGTTCTCCGTTTTTGCTGTGATTGTGGCCGACCCGCTTCCGACGGCTTTGACTGTACCGTTTGTTACCGTGGCCACATTTAGGTCGGATGAAGTCCAGGTAATGCCTTTCTGCGTCGTATTGGAAGGGGTGAATGACACAGATAATTTTTTTGTTTCGCCGATCTTTTTTAATGTTACTGCTGATTTGCCTATGCTGATGGATGTGGGATAGATCAGCTGGATCGGTTTCCATTTTTGCGCGTCGGTCCCATTTTTCTTGTATACGAGGACGTTTGTATTGTTCGCGGTTTTGGCGCCGTCCACATCTAAATAGTAACCGAGTTTGTTTTGGATATATACGTATCCGCTTTCGGCCGATTGGAAGCGCCACAATTGGGCGTCTGTGCCGTTGTAGGTGTAGAGCTGGACATTGGCTCCCGGTTTCTTTTCTGCTCCGGTTACGTCGAGTGCTTTTCCCGTGGTTGCGCTGCAGATTTTATACCATCCTGCATTTATGTGTGTTATGGTAAAACGCTGGGCGGTTGTTTCGTTGCTTTGATAGATTTGAATGTTTGTGTTG
>ERZ778511.1636-NODE-1636-length-14487-cov-4.413664_pt1 | contig 14487 bp, 10 predicted proteins | sample MGYA00510347_ERZ778511 | MGnify/ENA primary metagenome ERZ778511 (study PRJEB29527, sample SAMN07138967) | mouse gut metagenome | material: feces | host: mouse | place: China:Nanjing | collected 2016-01-25 ...
TGGAAGAGAATGAAGAGAAAATGGTGAATTCTTGTAAACCTGTGTTTACAAGACAGTGGCTTTGCGTAAGAGTCTTGTTTGTGACAGTGGTGTCGTTGTTTATGACACTCGTGGCAAGTGGTTTTGACGCTCTTGCGTTTGGCAGAAAGGAGGAATTTCTTCTGAAAAATGAGGTTTTTGATCTTTTGTCGGATTCCATCGATTTCTGCTTTGCCCTGATATTTGTGACAATGATGTCGCTTGTGTTTATGGAAATTGCATATCGCCGGTGTCTGAATTATCTTCAGTATGGACTGACGGCATGTGCTTTGTGCATGTTTTATCTTCTGTTGCTTGCAATGGCGGAAAAGATGCCGTTCTGGCTGGCATATGCGACGGTTGTGACGATGACCGTAACGCTCGTCACATGGTATTGCAGGTGTATAACGGGGAATAGAGGATTCTCAGTACTTGTGTCTGTTGTGCTCGCGCTGGAATATGGGATGGTATTGACATTGGTATATATCGGTTCACTGGCATTGCTCATAGGGAGTCTGTTGATATTTGTACTCCTGTGTGTATCCATGTTTCTTTCATTGAGACTTAAAATGGAAAACGACGAGTTTCTTTTTAAGAAGCTGTGAATCCTATTGGACAGACTATTCATTTTGGACAGACTATTCATTCAAAAAATATCAGAACAATGGAAAATAATATAATCAGCATACCGGCTCCACAACCCTTCCGTAAGAGAGTTTCATATGGCAAGAAGGTTTTCCTGATGGGGTTGCAATGTTTTGTGCTAATGATTGGTGCGCTTATAGTATATATAATCTCAGAAGAACGGGAGTCACGGCTTGCCGATGTGTCTCAGTCAATCCGTGAAGAGTGGGGAAGTGTACTGTATGTTTCAGGACCGGAAATACTTGATGGCAGAAAAGCCTCATTACCGTTGTGTCCGGAATCTTACAAATGCGACATTAATGTGGAAAGCAAATTGCTTCACAGGAACATCTATGAAGTCGGCGTGTTCGATGCCGAGGTAAATATGTCAGGCAGATTCATAACAAATGATGTCAGGTCGGCAGGCGACAGCGTGAAACTGATAGTATATGTGAACCCGAAGACTATTACAGGGCTTAAAGACGTGGTTATAAACGGCAAACCATACAAATGGTCAAAATCTTCTGATCATCTGTTCGCTATGATAGACACTGCTGATCTTACCGATGCTGTCAAGTTTGAAACATCATTCCATAGCCGTGGCAGCGGTGGCATTTGTGTTGGACAGAGGAGTAAGGAATCCGAGATATGCATCTCAGGATATGCTGACAATCCATCATTCGGAGGGTCAGACATACCGAATACAAGGCTCATAGAGGGGAAAAACTTCTCTGCTTGCTGGCAGAATTCCAGCAGCAGATATGGTGACAGAAACAACACATGGGTTGCGCGAGTAGACTTTCTTGTCGGTGTAAGTTCATATCAGAAAGTGTCCCGGTCGTTGAAGTATTCTTTTATCATCATACTTCTTACATTTGTCTCAGTCTTGTTCATCGAGATAATGATGAAACATCCGATACCACTCTTCAACTATTTCCTCATAGGTGCCGCACTTGTATTGTTTTATTGCCTTCTTCTTGCATTTTCAGAGCATATTGCATTCGGTTATGCTTATCTGGCTGCCTCCGTCATGACAGTTGTCCTGATATCCGGATATATGTGGAGGATTCTTTCGTCAAAAAAAACAGGGATGGCGATATGCGTCATATTGACAGGCATGTATCTCGGATGTTACATAATGCTCTGTCTCGATACGTATGCACTGCTTTTAGGTGCGATTCTTCTGTTCGCAGCTTTGGCAGCAACGATGTATGCCTCACTTAGAATAAAACAATAGGAGAGTGTTTGAATTATATGTAAGAAACGGTTCCACTACCGCACGTCTCTATAGAATTATTCAAATAAGCCTCTAAACCACTTCAATAAGTCGGTGGCAATTTACGTTAATATAGAGAAGCTGTTTGTCATGTCCACTCTTCATCATAAACAGCTTCTCGTTTTTTTTACAGCCTTTTGCTTATGGAATGGTTAAAGATCGCCACATCTTCAGAACTTGTGCGGATAGCTGCCGACGAGATCGTCTATATATTAGCCGATGGCAATTATTGTGACATCATGCTTGCAAGCGGCTCTACACATAAAATGACATTTCAATTGCATTATTTTGAGGATTATCTCACTCGATTGGAAAACAGATGTTTCTCACGGGTGGGACGTAGCCTTATTGTAAACAAGAAACATATTCGGGTGATTAATATTACAGAAAGAACCATCCGGTTCGGGGGGCATACAGTCTCAGACAAGGTGCCTTCGCTCAAAATGGCGAGACTGGGTAGAGATAGTCTTCTGAAGTTGAAAAATGAAATGACGAGTTATGAGGAATGAGGACAACACAGTCAATGTGAATGAAGAAGAGCGATTCGATTCAAGACCGACAGATATTCCGGTAATCGTGATCGAGCGTGACAACGGATCTTCCGCAAATCCGCGACACGGCATGTCCGGCACACCACATGGAAAGTCTATGCCCGTGTTATGGAGTGTGGTGATTATTCTCCTCATCGCTTTAGCCGGTGCAGTCCTGCTGTATGTTTTTAACAGGACTGATTCCGGAAGGCTCCCTGTAAGCGTATCAGACAAGGAGAATATCGAACAACTGAAGAGCTGGTACAAGGCATCCGCTACGGGAACGACACATTCGTCTGACAGTATTCTTGGCGTAGCTATGGATTTCTTCACTCTTGACGGATTGCGAGCCTCGTTGGAAACACAGATGCCTGATACCACTGACAATTCGCTGGTGCTTTTCATGAGGTCTGCCGATTATCATCCAGACGGGAGCGTTATCGGATCTATGGTTCTGGATGGAGAAAGAATTAAAAGTAAAAACGGAACTGAAAGATTAGGGTATGTGGCTTTGTCGAAAGACGGGAAGCCTGTTACTGGAGTATCGGAGTCTGACCGTGTGGCAGATTATGTCTCCGGTTCCGGAGGTTCGTTTTTCCGCCAATATGTACTGCTAAGTGACGGCACACTCCCTTCTGACTTCCATCTGCATGGGAAAGTCGAGCGTGCGGCGATAGGGCGCATGGCAGATGGAACTCTTTATTATATTGTGACAAGACATAAGGAAACTATGTATGACTTTTCAGATGCCATGAGGGAATACGGAGTGGTAGATGCAATCTATATTACCGGAGGCAACTCATACCTGTTTCATAGAGACAGCAATGGTAATGTGTGCATGACAGATAATACGCGGAGTAAGATATCCAAATATTCCGAATCGGCTCCTCCTGCGCCGCTTCTTGTTTTTCGCAAGGATATCCGTTAGAGACTTTGCGCATGATGTCAAATAATGTAAAAATAAAAGGAGTTCCTTTGGAACTCCTTTTATTTTTACCGTTCGCGAAGTGATTATTTCTTTGAGCGGTTGCCGTAGCGGCTGCGGAATTTGTCCACACGTCCGGCTGTGTCGACGAGCTTCTGCTTTCCTGTGAAGAAAGGGTGAGAAGAGCTTGTGATCTCAAGTTTTACGAGAGGATACTCTTTGCCGTCGATTTCGATAGTCTCACGAGACGCAACCGTAGAACGGGTGATGAATGTCTCGTCGTTTGACATATCTTTAAATACCACCTCGCGGTATTCTTTGGGATGAATGTCTTTTTTCATTTCTTTAAATACTGCAGTTAATTTGTTAAAAAAATTCTTGACAGGTCGCGATCCCGTCAAATGGCTTGCAAAGTTAATACTTTTTTTCGATATGACAAAATCTTTTGAAATCATGCCTGCTTGGTCGACCTGACGTATTCAATTTGACCATTATCTATTGCCTATTTAACATAATAGCGATTATGAGCAAAATATCTGAATAATTTATCTTATTCGTTATTATTGTAGTTCCTGCTTTAAGAAAGCTGATGTTGGTGTATCTGACTTTATAAAATCCTCAGGAGTTCCTTCTGCCATTATGTAGCCTCCTTCACGACCGCCTCCCGGACCTAAATCAATTATCCAGTCTGCACATTTGACAACATCAAGATTATGCTCTATTACAACCATTGTGTTGCCTTTGTCAACAAGCTTATTGATTACTTTCATCAAAACCCGTATGTCCTCAAAATGAAGTCCTGTTGTTGGCTCATCGAGAATGAAGAGAGTCTTACCTGTATCTTTTTTGGCAAGTTCCGTTGCAAGCTTGACACGCTGATTCTCGCCGCCGCTAAGGGTGCTTGAAGGCTGCCCGAGTTTTATATATCCCAATCCGATGTCTTGAAGAACCTTAATCTTTTTCAGAATTACAGGAACATTCTCAAAGAAATCAACTGCTTGATTAACAGTCATTTCAAGAACATCAGATATTGATTTCCCCTTATATCTCACTTCAAGTGTCTCACGGTTATATCTTTTACCATGACATTCCTCACAAGGCACAAGAACATCCGGCAAAAAATTCATCTCTATAGTTCTGTATCCATTACCCTTGCATGTCTCACATCTGCCTCCTGACACATTAAATGAAAACCTTCCGGGTTTATAGCCGCGCAATTTGGAATCTGGCAATTCCACAAATAGTTTTCTTATGTCGGAAAACACTCCTGTGTAAGTAGCAGGATTAGAACGTGGTGACCTTCCTAAGGGTGATTGATCCACAGTTACGACTTTGTCTATGTTCTCTATGCCTTCAACTGATTCATATGAAAGTGGTTCCTCGATAGAACGATAAAACTTCTTGCTCAACAGAGGATGCAGCGTGCCGTTTATCAGTGAAGATTTGCCACTGCCACTCACCCCTGTGACACATATAAACTTACCTAATGGAAGATTCAGATCAACATGTTTAAGGTTGTGTCCGGAAGCACCATTGATACGAAGATATTTTCCATTACCTTCACGTCTTCTTTCCGGCACCTTAATCTCCTTGTCGCCATTTAAATACGACGACGTAAGGGTGTTTGCAGCGAGAAGCTGTGACGGCGTGCCTTGAAAGACCACCTCTCCCCCATGTCTGCCGGCTCCGGGACCAATATCCACAATATAATCCGCTTCCTTCATTATATCCTTGTCATGTTCCACAACAATTATGGAATTGCCATTGTCGCGAAGTTGCTTCAGACTGTTGATAAGTCTTACATTGTCACGCTGATGCAATCCGATGGAAGGTTCATCCAATATATAAAGAACGTTGACAAGCTGAGAACCGATCTGAGTCGCGAGCCTTATGCGCTGGCTCTCCCCTCCGCTAAGGCTGGCACTGTCCCGATTGAGTGACAGATAGTCAAGACCCACATCAAGCAAGAATTTCAATCGGCTTCGGATTTCTTTCAATATCTCTTCGGCAACCACCCTCTTTGTCTGGTCAAGACGATCCTCAAGCCCTTGGGTCCATTCATAGAGATCTGCGATATCCATATTTGCCACATCCGCTATGTTTTTGCCATCTATAAAGAAATGAAGTGATGTTTTGTTAAGACGATTCCCTCCGCACTCCGGACACACGGCACGCGAAAAAAATTTACCACTCCATTTATTGGCATCAGCTCCGGCATCCTCGTCCTGTTGCATCTCTATATACTTCACAAGTCCATCATAAGAACCCGAATAATGAGATGTTGACATTGTCTCGTTCCGAATATCAAGCCGCATGTCGGTTCCGTCTAAGATATCTCCCAAAGCTTCATGAGGTAATTTTTCCACCGGAGTCTTGAGGTCATGTCCGTATTGTTTGCATATTGCTTCAATCTGCCAGAAAATAAGCGAGTTTTTATAGCGACCCAACGGTACAATCGCACCATCATATATTGATTTGGTCTTGTCTGGAATGACCTTCTCTTCATCGACCGCCGACACAAATCCAAGTCCTTTGCAACGTCTGCACGCACCTTGCGGCGAATTGAAGGAGAAATTATGAGGTGCAGGCTCAGGATACGAAAGACCTGTTTCAGGATCCATTAGGTGCTGACTGTAGTGTCTCACTTCTCCTGAATCCATATCCATTACCATCATCTGTTTGTCACCTTGTTTCAAGGCAGACTCTACTGTAGAACGTAAGCGTTGCATATCAGACGTTGAGGCTTTCATCCTGTCTATTACAAGTTCAACAGTATGATTCTGATAACGGTTAAGCTTCATGCCATATTCAAGTTCAGTAAGTTCCCCGTCTACCCTGACATACAGATAACCCTTTTTTCTTAGATTCTCAAAGAGTTCCTTATAATGACCTTTCCTGTTTTTCACAAGAGGTGCAAGAACATAAATCTTTTTGCCTTCGTATTGCTCTACGATCAGATCGACTATCTTGTCTTTTGTATATTTCACCATCGGGGAACCCGACAGATAGCTCTTCGCTTCTCCCATACGTGCAAAAAGAAGACGGAAGAAATCATAAATCTCTGTTGTGGTCCCGATTGTGCTTCGCGGATTTTTGTTGACTGTCTTCTGCTCTATGCTGATAACAGGACTAAGACCGGTTATCTTGTCAACGTCTGGCCTTTCAAGCGATCCGAGCATATTACGTGCATAAGATGAAAATGTCTCGATATATCTGCGTTGCCCTTCAGCAAATATAGTATCAAAGGCAAGCGAAGATTTACCGCTGCCACTTAATCCGGTAATCACACTCAATGAGTTGTGGGGGATAGTCACATCTATATTCTTAAGGTTATGGACCCGCGCGCCATAAACATCGACTGACCCTGCACTTTCTATATTATTGATATCCTGGTTCATATTTTTTCTGCTTACTACTAAGCAACAAATAACGTGCCATTATTCTCCGGACGCCCCCGAAGAATTGCCGATTTTACGATATCTTAAGATATTTATATCTCCACCCTTTTTATATTTCTTGCCATCAGCACCCTTGGCTTCAATAACATAATAATATACACCCGGACTTACTGTCTTACCGTGATGCTTGCCGTCCCATCCGAGTTCTGGACGATCAAAATAAAACAGCTGACGCCCGTTTCTGTCAAATATCCAGCATTTGAACTCGACAAGCGACCTATAGCCTACTTTCCATGTATCATTCACGCCATCGCCGTCTGGAGAAAATACATTAGGAATACGGAGATCTGACGCGCCGATTCCTATTTCATATGTTTCTCCCGTTGCCTCACAACTACCGTCAGCGTTGCTCCCTATAAACCTGACATAAAATTTGCCTTCCTGATCAAATGTGTATGTAAGGTCCCTTTCGTTAAACCGATATCTGACATATTCAAATTCAGGATCATCTGCAATCTGCCATTCGTTATGTAATACCGCATCTGTGACATAAGCATAAAAAGTAAAATCAGCCGGTGCTGACCCCCCAAGCATGGTTCCGTCACTTTTAATCATGTTCGAAGCATCGTCAGGTGCAAGATTTGTCTGCACTGCCTCGGTGTTCACATCAATCCCATTAGCCTCTATTATTGACGATTCCAATGTTTTGCCCAATCCCCATGTCTTGAGGAACCTGTCACCTGAGACAGTTACCGTTGTATTGCAATAGAAAGGAGGACGAAGTGTAAGCGGAGTCTGCAGATATTCAAATCCGTCAGTTTTTTCAACAAGAGAATAACAATTATTCTCATTATCCCATTCAAGCGTATTATATGATAACTCTATATTACGGCTCAGAGTGCATTGCCGACCGCTGACCGAATAATATCTTATCTGATCACCTGAGCCAATGACTGTGATTTTTGTCATATCGCAATCCTGCTCCGGATATGCTTCTATTGAACTTATGTCGAAATGCTTGCCTGCATAATCAACTACCCAGAAACAATACCGGTTGCCGCCATCTTCCACAATATACCCCATATCCCCTTTCGGATTATGGATAAAAGCTGTTGTACCGGTAATCGAAACCGGCTGTTCAATCGCATAACCGCCACCGAGATTGCTGTATATCAACACCCGAAAATCTGACGGAGCAATGATATTACCTATGCTTATAAAGGACACTTCTTTGATATCATATATCGTAAAGACATCATTCAAACCGGTCGATGCCTCCGGCTTGTCTTTTATGACAGTGTGTCTGCTTCCCGAGAATTCAATATCCAGAGCATAGGATTCCGTCGCAGACAAAAATGCCGCCAGGATCATTAAAAGGATAAATTCTTTATTCTTCATAATTATCAGGCAAGCTATATAAGCAAGCATTCGGATCAATTTAAATTATTACATGGCTTGTTGAGGTGTATCCCATAGCCATCGCTTACTTACATAGAATCTCGCTACTAACTAAACGCATTTATATGATATCTTATTGAAGTGATTTAAACTTTTTTCATCATTAAGAAACTGTTTATTTTCGTTGCGAATCCCTTGCGACAGCATTCATCACTTCATTATTTGGCGGAGGGCCACGGGAAATTTGACGGATTAAGTGTCAGATGAATATTCTTTCTGCTAAGTCTCACCTCTATGTATTCGGTAAGTTTCTTTCTTTCCTGCTGTGTCAGACCTCCGGGAGCGTTAACAAAAAGCATACTGACTGTGTCGGTTGCCGTGCCCCCGACTTGTGTCGCTACCATGTGAGACAGAGCTATGTCTTTTATCGATGGAAACAATACTTTGACTTCAGGAGAGACTCTTACGCTCTCGTCCGAAAATTGCTTATGCAGACTGACAAGAGACTTTAGCGAATCAATCTCGTTCTGACGGCTTGCTATCTCTGCCTGCATAAGTTTATAAAACTGATTGAAATTCTCTTCTTCATTTATTTCATTTTTAGTCATTGAGAATCCTTGCTTTATATTCAACACTGTTCCTCCAAGTCCCACTGAATCAAGCTTATTCGTCATGGCGAGTTGAAGAGAATCTTTAGGCAATGCTGCTCCTATTAAGGTCACATCGATGTAACGCTTCCCGTTTTCCACATATTCCTTGTGATTCAAAACCTGAGTATTGGGAAATACCATCTCCTTTTCGACAAAACTTGCGGCATTGTTAACGAAAATATTTGTGCGTATCATATTTACAGTAAGATAGACTGAAATCGCTACAGTTGCTCCTACGATCCAGTACACTATAGTCTGAATTCTTTTTGCGCGCCTGTCGTCATTATAGACAATCTTTCTGTATCTCATCAGTTTCACACCAATCCATGTTGCGAAAAGAATAAAGATGGTATTTGTAAAGAATAAATATAATGCTCCAAGAAAAAATTTCATCTGTAAAGTAGCCAATCCGTATCCTGCGGTACACAGCGGTGGCATGAGCGAAGTAGCGATAGCAACCCCCGGCATCACCTGCCCTTTGTTTCTGCAGGCGATGCTGAGTATGCCTGCGGCACCGCCGAATAATGCTACGAACACATCGTAGATGGATGGCGAAGTTCTTGCCAAAAGTTGACTCGACCCTTCATACTGGGGAGAAATAAGGAAATATATGGCAGACGTTAGTATCGAACCTATCATGGCTGCCATTACATTCTTAAGACCTCGCTTCAACAATACGAAATCCTGTATGCCTATCGCAAGTCCCATACCAATTATGGGTCCCATAAGTGGAGAAATAAGCATCGCGCCGATTATCACAGGTATACTGTTGGTATTAAGCCCAAGCGACGCTATGAATATAGCGAATATCAATACCATAAGTTGCGAACCTTTGAACGAGACTCCGCTCCTTATGCTTTGCTCCGCATCTAATTGCGGTTCAAGATCTTCTGCGACATTGAAATATGATTTGACATCAATCCAGAATTTTTTCCAGCCTGTCTTTACGGTCGATTTTAATTCCATGACACTGTTTATATGGGTAAACTTGATTGCATCACACATATGTGTTCTACAAATTTTAACACAAAAATATAAACTTTAGTTGGATAATCACAATAAAAATTCGGAGAAGAGAAACTATTTGATTAAATTTGCATTTCAAAAGTCAATTTTGATTTATATGGCAGCATTTGACCTAAAAGGACTCGGAGTGGCGATGATCACTCCTTTCAGACAAGACAAGTCTGTAGATTTTAATGCTTTAGAGAATATTATTGAACATCTTGTAAAAAGTAAAGTCGATTACATAGTAGTTCTTGGCACAACCGGTGAGACCCCCTCTCTGTTTCCTGAAGAGAAACAGGAGATACGTCGTTTTGTTATCGAAAAAGTTCGTTCGAGAGTACCTCTTGTTCTCGGACTCGGAGGCAACAATACAATGTCTTTGGTCAGAGAACTAAAGGAGGAAGATCTTAAAGGTTTCTCTGCGATTCTTTCTGTCGTGCCCTTTTACAACAAGCCTTCGCAAGAAGGTATATTCCAGCATTACAAAGCAATCGCCGAAGCCTCTCCCCTACCTGTCATTCTTTATAATGTACCGGGACGCACAGGGGTGAATATGACAGCAGCAACGACTCTGAGAATCGCAAGGAATGTCAAGAATGTCATAGGAATTAAAGAGGCATCCGGAAATTTCTGCCAGATTGAGGAAATAATCAAGAACAAGCCGGAAAGTTTTCAGGTTGTTTCAGGTGATGATTCCATTACATATCCGCTCATGACACTTGGTGCCGTAGGGGTGATTTCTGTTATCGGCAATGCATTTCCTGCTGAATTCGGCAAAATGGTCAGACTGTGTCTTGAAGGCAATTATAAGGACGCACTCCCTATCCATTTTGAATTCACAGAACTTTTCAACCTGCTTTTTGTAGACGGAAATCCTGCTGGAGTAAAATGCACGCTAAATGCCATGGGCATGATAGAAAACGAATTGCGATTGCCGCTTGTTCCGACAAGACTATCTACAAACGAAGAAATCCACAAAATAACAGCCAAGATAATTGATAGATCCAATCACCGCACAGAAGATTAAGGATGCCGCTGACATCGTGGAGGTTGTCAGCGACTATGTCAACCTCTCGCGCCGCGGTGCCAACTATATGGGATTATGCCCGTTCCATAACGAGCGGACTCCATCCTTTTCTGTAAACAGACGAAAAAATTTCTGTTACTGCTTTTCTTGCAAGAAAGGCGGCTCTCCCGTCAACTTCGTAATGGAAAAGGAGGGATTGTCTTATCATGATGCCCTCTTGCATCTTGCACGCAAATATGGCATAGAAGTTCAGGAACGCGAACTGACGGATGAAGAACGTGCCGAACAATCTGAACGCGAGGCAATGCTTGTAGCCAATGAATGGGCTATGCTCAAGATGTGCAAGGATATTTTCGATACTCAGGAAGGACGCGACATAGGTCTAAGTTATCTGTACGGAAGAGGCGTTACGGAAGAAGCCGTAAGAAAGTTTAATCTCGGATACGCTCTTGACAAGGGCTCAGCTCTGACTTCTGCCGCAAAATCAGCTGGATACGATATTAATATATTGAAAAGCCTCGGACTTGTAGGCACTTCCAAAGAAGGTCGGGAGTATGACAGGTTCCGGGGGCGCGTAATCTTTCCTATAATCAATTCGGCAGGTAAAGTAATCGCGTTCGGCGGTCGCGACCTCAAAGGAGGTATGGCGAAATACATTAATTCCCCCGAATCCAACGTATACAAAAAAAGCAATGAACTATATGGCATCTATCAGGCGCGGGCAGATATTGTCAGAGAAGACAAATGTTATCTGGTTGAGGGTTATCTTGACGTAATTGGAATGTGGCAGTCGGGGATGCGCAACACAGTCGCGTCATCCGGCACAGCCCTGACTGACGGACAAATTGCCCTGATTCACCGTTTCACTGAAAATATCACTCTAATTTACGATGGTGATGCGGCAGGCATAAAGGCATCTCTCAGAGGAATCGACATGCTCTTGAACCATAAGATGAAAGTCAAGGTTCTTCTGCTGCCTGATGGAGATGACCCTGATTCTTTTGCACGCAAACATACTTCCGAGGAGTTTAGAAAATATGTGGCAGAACATGAGACTGACATAATCCGATTCAAGGCTCAGGTTCTTCTTGCAGACATAAAAAAGGATCCTCAGAAAAGAATAGAGGCTGTGAACAGCGTTGTGCAGTCTATCGCTCATATCGCAGATCCTGTTTCAAGAGATGTCTATATTCAGGAATGCGCATCAATTCTTGGCATTCAGGAAGACACAATCGCAAAATCGGTGGCAAGAGTAAGAGGGACATTGGTTGAGAAATGGAAACAAGACCGTATCAAGCGTGAATTTCCCATAACGTCTGAATCCGCACAGACTGCAAATCCGGCACACCCTTCCGGTAATGGAGGAAATATGCCTGCCGGTATTTCAGAAAACACACAACCTTTAAAACCACTCTCAAAGATAGCATACTCATCACCTATGTTGCCTTTGGAGAAAGTTGTAATAGAATACTGCCTGAAATATGGCTTTCTGGAGCTCTGCACAATTGTCAATGATGACAACTCCGAGACATCTGTTTCTGTCCTTGATTTTGTATCAGAAGAGCTTGAAGCAGACAACCAGTCTTTCTCGGTCAATATATTTGACAGGATATTCCGTCTTCTTAAAGATATGAAGGAAGAATATGCGGTTGCATACGAACATTTCTCTCAGAAACTTGATGAATCCTTAGACCGACAACGTAAGGAAGGCATAGAGAAGATAGCAGCCTCGGATTTGTCTGTAATTGAAATTGAAAGGGCTGAAAAAAAACTTGAAAACGAACTGGAATCAAAACGGGCAGAAGATCTGATTGAGTTCTCAAAAGATTATCCCGGCAGACAGCTCGCAAGCCATGAGGACGGAGAAGTAAGACATGTGGTCACCGAACTTATCCGTGAACGGCATCAGCTAAGTCATATATATATGCGCGACAACAATTATGTTGAACGTGACGAGGATCGCCTGAGCCAGCTGGTGCCCAGAGCAATGACAGAATGGAAAAACGAATTGCTGAATCTTCGGCTTAAAGAGCTGTTCTCCCGCTTTCACGAAATCTCCGGAAAGGGAGATACAGAAGAAGAAAGTAAACTGATGATGGAAATGAACGCCATTATGCGTTTACGGTCACAGGTCGCTAAAGATATAGGCGACAGAATATTGTCACCTCGTTCTAAAACTATCCGTTAAGGAAATTTTTTACGTAGCAAGACATTATCCAGAGTCACTGCTCTCTTGACTGCTCCATTAATTTTCTTACTTCAGATTCAAATTCGTCATCTGCCATATCCCATGGAATCCAGTTGATTTTGATTCCTCTTTTTTCCATGCCGCGAAACCACGTCATCTGACGTTTGGCAAATTGGTGGATTGCTGTTTCAAGATTAGTGAACATTTCTTTATATGTTGACTTCCCGGTCACATATAATGTCACAAACTTATATTCCAGACCGTAATATATAAGATCGTCTGCTGATATTCCGCGGTCAAGCAATCCTTTGACTTCCTCTATCATTCCCTCATTAATGCGGGCTTCAAGTCGCTGTGTGATTTTCTGTCTGCGCTCTTCTCGGGGTATGTCGATTCCTATAACCAATGAATTAAGAGGTTTTGCTTCTGCTTTCCTTGTCAATGCCGCCTCTTCAGGATGGTTGCGGTAATACTCCTCAATTTCAATCGCTCGTATCGCACGCTTGCAATTGTCAACATCAGTCTTGTTATGCAATTGTTTGTATGTCCTTAGAATTGATTCGAGTTCAATAATATTTTTGGTTGCCAAAGAATCTCGTAAAAGCCTGTTCTCAGGAACTTCCGGCATTCTGATTCCGTTAAGGGCATTTTCCACATACATGCCCGTACCGCCGCAGACTACGGCTAATTTTCCCCGATGTTTTATTTGGTCCAATGCCGTGCGGAATGCGGCAAGATAGCGGTGCAGGTTAAACTTCTCCCCCGCTTCGGCAATATCAATAAGATGATACGGGATATCTCCATATTCACAGAGGTCTTTACCTGTGCCAATAGTCATCCCTTTGTATAGCTGCCGGGAGTCTGCCGATATTATCTCGCCGCCCGACATACGTGCGATTGCCACAGCGCGTCTTGTCTTGCCGCTTGCCGTAGGTCCTACAACTGCAACTGCATCTAATTCCATTGATTGGCTTTCTTGTTGTCACTGCCCGATGTCATGTTCCGGAACCATCTCTTTACCCGATACATCGGTGTGTCTGAATTAAACATCGAAATCCTTATCCATTTATCATCTTGAAAATCAAGATGCGATTCCTTAACTTCCTTCAACGTAAATGTAGGACGATAAGATTTCAGTTTATTTTTACGGAATCCTCTCTCGTCAAACAATTTGTATGTAAGCATTATTGTCGCAAGCCTTGTTATATCCGACACGCATATCGTCGCAAGCTTGTCGGGATTGTATGAATAAATCCTTTTCAGATCTTTAAAAGCCATCCACTCGCCGTCAACATTCAGTTCCGGATAATCCTCCGGTTTCCCTTCAAGAAAATAAAAGTACTCATAAAATTCTTGCCAAAAAAAGAGAAGTGTCTGCAAAATGTATTATTAATACATGCTCAAATCTTGTGAAAGTCCATAGACAACTGCAAGGGTGTGTCTTG
>ERZ778511.1642-NODE-1642-length-14457-cov-3.537981_pt1 | contig 14457 bp, 8 predicted proteins | sample MGYA00510347_ERZ778511 | MGnify/ENA primary metagenome ERZ778511 (study PRJEB29527, sample SAMN07138967) | mouse gut metagenome | material: feces | host: mouse | place: China:Nanjing | collected 2016-01-25 ...
TGCCTCGCAAACCTGCATAAATACTGAATGTGTAGAGTTTTGCTCATGGCTATAAAGGTATGAATGGGAGGGGAGTAAAATATGGCAGATATATACGATGGGGCATTCCGGACAATACTAAGTGACTGCCGGAAGCTAGTGATTCCCGTGATCAACGAGATCTTCGGGGAATCATACACAAGAGAGGAAGAGATCCGTTTTTTCCCTAACGAGCATTTTTTAGACCAACAGGACGGGGCGGACCAGAAACGGATCACGGATACGAATTTTATGGTATTTGGAAAGGTACCAAAGAAATACCATATTGAGTGTGAGAGTAGCCTGCCGGACGGAAAGATCACGATCAGACTTTTGAATATGACGCGCAGATCGCGCTTGACGAGGGCGAGGTCACAGAAGAGACTCTGACCGTAACATTTCCCAATACGGCGGTCCTTTATCTTCGGACGTATAAAAAGACACCCAATAAGATGAAGTATGTGATCATCACGCCGGGAGGGACGCTCCGGTACGATATACCGGTCATGAAGATCCAGACGTATTCACTGGACGATATTTTTGAAAAAGGCCTTCTGATGCTGATCCCATTTTATATCTTTTCACATGAGAAAAATCTTTCGGAGTATAATAGTAACGGGGAGAGGCTGACGGAACTGAAAGCGGAATACCGGAACATCTTAGAACGGCTTGACGGGCTGGAGCGACAGGGAGTGATCGGGTCGTTTGACAAGCGGACGATCATAGAACTCTCGGGCGATGTGATCAGGAAGATCGCACGGAAATATGAGAACGTGCAGAAAGTAGGTGATATGATGAGAGGACCATTGATCGAAACGAGTGCGAGGAAGATCTTAAACCAGGGAATCAGACAGGGAATCAAACAGGGAATGGATCAGGGTATTAGCCAAAACCAGAGGGAAACGGCGCTTCGGATGCTGAAAAGAGGCAAACAGACAATTGAAGAGATTGCAGAAGATACGGGACTTAGCGTGGCAGAAGTTGAACAACTCGCCGGCATGCAAACAGTGTAGAACAGCAGGGGTGCGTTGCTTTATTTCAGGTATCAGGATCAAAGATCATAATTCGATAAAAAAATGCTTGATTCTTTGCATGAAGTGTTATATAATACTTGTCAGACAAAGGTGTCAGAGGAGAAATACGCGCTAGAAGTGTTTCTCCCTGGCACCTTTTTGATGATTTTACCAAAGAACAAAGAAAATTCTTTCGTGCAAACATCAGGAAACGATGATGCGTGCGCTGCAAAAAACGTTGCGCTTCCATGCAGGAAAATGGCGCAGGAATGGAGAGTCATATGAGTGGAATGTATAAGGAAGAAGTGAAACGGAAATCGAAGGAATCTTACGATTCCTTGGGGTTATACGACCCGGCTTTTGAACACGATAACTGCGGGATCGGGGCCATTGTCAATATTAAGGGGAAGAAAACGCACGATACCGTAAAAAACGCGCTGGAGATCGTGGCGCATCTGGAGCACCGCGCCGGAAAAGACGGCGAGGGAAAAACAGGGGACGGCGTCGGGATCCTGCTGCAGATTTCCCATAAGTTTTTCCAGAAAGCGGCGGGACAGATGGGGATCGATCTCGGCGGGGAGAGAGAGTACGGGGTCGGCATGTTCTTTTTTCCGCAGGATGAATTACAGCGCAATCAGGCAAAGAAAATGTTTGAGACGATCGCCGACAAAGAGGGACTGCCGTTCCTCGGTTGGCGCACGGTGCCGATGGCGCCGGAAATACTGGGCAAGGCGGCCGTTGCCTGTATGCCGTGCATCATGCAGTGTTTTATCGGCAAACCGGCAGACGTCGAAAAAGGACTTGACTTCGACCGCAGGCTCTACATCGCCCGCCGTGTGTTTGAACAGTCAAATGAAAATACGTATGTCGTTTCACTTTCGAGCCGCACGATCGTCTATAAGGGAATGTTTCTCGTGTCACAGCTGCGGCTGTTTTTTGATGACCTTCAGGATGTGGATTATGAGTCGGCGATCGCGGTCGTTCATTCGCGGTTCAGCACGAATACGCAGCCGAGCTGGCAGCGCGCCCATCCGAACCGCCTGATCGTCCACAACGGCGAGATCAATACGATCCGTGGTAATGCCGATAAAATGTTGGCGCGCGAGGAGACGATGGAATCCGGGTGCCTGAGCGGGGAACTGCACAAGGTGCTTCCCGTCGTAAACACCGAGGGATCGGACTCGGCCATGCTCGATAATACGCTGGAATTTCTCGTGATGAGCGGGATGGAACTTCCGCTCGCCGTCATGGTGACGATTCCGGAGCCGTGGGCGAACAACCGGTATATCAGCGACCGGAAAAAGGATTTTTACCAGTACTACGCGACGATGATGGAGCCGTGGGACGGCCCGGCCTCCATTCTGTTTTCGGACGGGGATCTGATGGGAGCGGTCCTTGACCGCAACGGCCTCCGCCCGTCCCGTTATTATATCACCGACGACGACCAGCTCATCCTGTCTTCGGAAGTCGGCGTAATGCCGATCGCCGAGGAGCATGTCGTGAAAAAAGACCGGCTCCGTCCGGGAAAAATGCTTCTCGTGGATACGGTAAAAGGAGAACTGATCGACGACGACGAATTAAAGGAAATGTACGCGTCGAGGCAGCCGTATGGCGAGTGGCTCGATACGAACCTTGTCAACCTCAAAGACCTTGCGATACCGAATAAGCGTATCAATCCGTATGATTATGAGGAAAGCCTTCGTCTCCAGAAGGCATTTGGTTATACGTATGAGGAAGTAAAGGCTTCCATTCTCCCGATGGCGAAAAACGGGGCGGAGCCGATCGCGGCGATGGGGCACGATACGCCGCTGGCGGTGCTGAGCGGCCAGCCGCAGCCACTTTATAACTATTTCAAACAGCGGTTTGCGCAGGTGACAAATCCGCCGATCGATGCCATCCGCGAGGAAGTTGTCACCTCGACGACGGTATATATCGGGGAATCGGGAAACTTACTGGAAGAGAAGGCGGAAAACTGCCACTCCCTGAAAATCGATAACCCGATCCTGACGAATACCGATCTGTTAAAAATAAAATCCATGAACGTAAAGGGATTTAAAGTAGCTGTGATCCCGATTACGTATTATAAAAATACATCGCTCGAAAAGGCGATCAACCGGCTCTATCTCGAGGCGGACCGCGCGTACAAGGACGGCGCGAACATCCTCATCCTGTCCGACCGGGGCGTGGACGAAAACCATGTGGCGATACCGGCGCTACTCGCTGTATCGGCGATGCAGCAGCATCTTGTCACGACAAAGAAGCGCACATCTTTATCTGTCATACTCGAGAGCGCCGAGCCGCGGGAGGTCCATCATTTTGCCACGCTGCTCGGATTTGGCGCGACGGCGGTCAATCCGTATCTGGCGCTCGACACGATCAACAGCCTGATCGAGAGCGGGATGCTCGATAAAGATTATTATGTGGCGGTCAACGATTACAATGCCGCCGTCTTGCACGGTATTGTGAAGATCGCGTCCAAAATGGGGATTTCCACGATACAGTCGTATCAGGGGGCGAAAATATTTGAGGCGATCGGCTTATCGAAGACATTGATCGACAGCTACTTTACCGGCACGGTTTCGCGGATCGGCGGCCTGGGGATCGAGGACATTCAGGCACAGGTCGAGAAGCTTCACGACCAGGCGTTTGACCCGCTCGAACTCGGCACCGATATTACGCTTGACAGCATGGGGAACCATAAGAGCCGGAGCGGGAAAGAAGAACATTTATACAACCCGAAGACGATCCATCTGCTCCAGCAGTCTACGAAGACGGGCGACTATAACCTGTTCAAGCAGTATTCCAGTGAGATCAACCGCGAAGACCTTTACGTGAACTTAAGGAGCCTGCTTGACTTTAACTTCCCGAAGAAGGGCATCCCCCTTTCGAAAGTGGAAAGTGTGGATGAGATCGTGAAGAGGTTCAAGACCGGAGCGATGTCCTACGGCTCGATTTCCCAGGAGGCGCACGAGACGCTGGCGATCGCGATGAACCGTCTGCACGGCAAGTCAAACAGCGGTGAGGGCGGCGAGAGTTTAGAGCGGCTCACGGTCGGAAAGGACGGCATAAATCGCTGTTCCGCGATCAAACAGGTCGCTTCGGGGCGGTTCGGCGTCACGTCAAGGTATCTCGTGAGCGCGAAGGAGATCCAGATCAAGATGGCGCAGGGGGCGAAGCCGGGAGAGGGCGGACATCTCCCCGGCACGAAAGTGTATCCGTGGGTGGCGAAGACGAGGCATTCGACGCCCGGCGTATCGCTGATCTCGCCGCCGCCGCACCATGACATTTACTCGATCGAGGATCTGGCGCAATTAATATATGACTTGAAAAATTCCAATAAAGAGGCGCGTATTTCCGTGAAACTCGTGTCGGAAGCGGGCGTTGGCACCGTTGCCGCCGGCGTGGCGAAGGCGGGAGCCGAGGTTGTCCTCATTTCCGGATATGACGGCGGTACAGGCGCGGCGCCGGGCAGTTCGATCCACAACGCCGGACTTCCGTGGGAACTCGGCCTTGCCGAGACGCATCAGACGCTTCTCATGAACGGCCTGCGCTCGAAAGTTGTGATCGAGACGGACGGAAAACTGATGACAGGGCGGGATGTGATGATCGCGGCCCTTCTCGGAGCGGAGGAGTTTGGATTCGCTACGGCGCCGCTCGTGACGATGGGATGCGTGATGATGCGTGTCTGCAATCTGGATACGTGTCCGGTCGGCGTGGCGACGCAGAATCCGGAGCTTCGCAAGCGGTTTCAGGGAAAACCGGAGTATGTGGAGAACTTCATGCGGTTCATCGCGCAGGAAGTGCGGGAACTGATGGCAAAATTCGGCGTGCGCACGCTCGATGAACTCGTGGGGCGTTCAGACCTGTTAAAGATGAGGGAGGACCTCAACAGTGAACGCGCCGGAAAACTCGATCTTTCCCCTATCATTCAAAACCCATTTGTGAATGAAAAGAAAAGTAAATTTCAGGCAAAAGACCGCTATGATTTTCAATTAAAGAAAACGACCGATGAAAAGGTGTTCCTCAAAAAATTTGGGGAGAGCCTGGAGACCGGGGAAAAGAAAACGATCACCGCCAAGGTGACGAACACCGACCGCTCGCTCGGCACGATCCTCGGTTCCGAAATTACGAAACGGCTCGGGGATGACTTAGAGGATGATACGTTTACCGTGCAGTGCAGCGGAAGCGGCGGACAGAGTTTCGGCGCTTTTATCCCCAAAGGACTGACACTGGAGTTAGAAGGCGACAGCAACGACTATTTCGGCAAGGGATTATCCGGCGGCAAACTGATCGTATATCCGCCCAAACGCGCGAAATACCGCGCCGATGAGAATATTGTCATCGGAAATGTCGCGCTTTATGGGGCGACGAGCGGAACGGCCTATATAAGCGGTGTGGCCGGCGAGCGTTTCTGTGTGAGGAATTCTGGCGTGCACGCGGTTGTCGAGGGTGTCGGCGACCACGGCTGTGAATATATGACGGGCGGCTGCGTCGTCGTCCTCGGGCAGACCGGAAAGAACTTCGCGGCGGGAATGAGCGGCGGGATCGCCTATGTACTCGACGAGGAGCGGGACCTGTACCTAAAGCTGAACAAAGAACTCGTGTCCTCCGAACCGGTCTCCAATAAATATGACGTGATGCAGTTAAAGGAAATGATCACGGCGCATGTGGAGGCGACGGGATCCGAAAAGGGGAAAGAGATTTTAGAGAACTTTAAGGATTATCTTCCGAAATTCAAGAAGATCATTCCGCACGACTACCAGAACATGATGCAGAAGATCGCCCTTTGGGAAGAAAAGGGATTGAGTAATGAACAGGCGCAGATCGAGGCGTTTTATGAAACGAAGAAGTAAGAAATGACGACCTCATTTTGTGGTGTGAGAACATCATTTAATATATAATTTAGAAAGGGTTGATGATCAATGGGTAAACCAACCGGATTTTTAGAATATGAACGAAAAGGCAATGCGGAGACGCCGCCGCTTGAGCGGATCAAGGATTTTCATGAGTTCCATGTGCCGATGCCGGAGGAGGAGCGGAGACGCCAGGCAGCGCGCTGTATGGACTGCGGCGTGCCGTTTTGCCAGTCCGGTATGATGATCGGCGGCATGGCTTCGGGGTGTCCGCTGAACAATATGTGTCCTGAGTGGAATGACCTCATCTATGTCGGCAATTATAAGGAGGCGCTCGGCCGTCTCCTGAAAACCAATAATTTTCCGGAGTTTACATCCCGCGTCTGTCCGGCTCCGTGCGAGGCCGCCTGCACATGCGGTCTGAACGATGAGCCGGTCTGCATCAAAGAAAATGAACACGCGATCATAGAATATGGATATGAAAACGGCCAGATGGAGGCAAAGCCGCCGAAAGTCAGGACGGGAAAAAAAGTGGCCGTGGTCGGTTCCGGCCCCGCGGGCCTCGCGGCGGCAGACCAGCTCAATAAGCGCGGGCACAATGTGACGGTATTTGAGCGCTCCGACCGTCCAGGCGGGCTGCTCATGTACGGGATCCCGAATATGAAGCTCGAGAAGTCCGTCATTGAGAGGACCGTGAGCCGCCTGATGAAAGAGGGGATCGTATTTAAAACGGGAGTCAACGTCGGCGTCGACGTGAAAGCGGAAAATCTTCTCGCGGAATTTGACCGCGTGATCCTCACCTGCGGTTCGTCCCATCCGAGGGATATAAAGGTGACGGGGCGCGAGGCGGACGGCGTCTATTTTGCGGTCGATTATCTGACGCGCGTGACAAAGCACGTACTCGATCCGCAGTTTTCTGATTATATCGACGCGAAGGGCAAACATGTCGTCGTGATCGGGGGCGGCGATACTGGAAACGACTGCGTTGGTTCCTCGATCCGTCAGGGGGCAAAGAGCGTCGTCCAGCTCGAAATGATGCCAAAGCCGCCCGCAGAGAGAACAGAGGACAATCCGTGGCCGGAGTGGCCGAAGGTACAGAAAACCGACTACGGCCAGCAGGAGGCGATTGCGGTATTTGGAAGCGATCCCCGCCTGTATGAGACGACGGTGAAGGAATTTGTCAAAGATAAAAATGGGAAACTCACGAAAGTAAGAGCGGTAAAACTGGCGTGGGAAAAAGAGGAAGAGACGGGCAGGATGAAAATGAGTGAGGTGCCTGGAAGTGAATTTGAACTCGACGCTGATCTCGTTCTGATCGCGGCCGGATTTCTCGGCACGCAGGCGTATGTGGCAGACGACTTTGCGCTGAAACTGAACGCCCGGACGAATGTGGACACAAAACCGGGACAGTATAAGACAAGTGCAGACCGGGTGTTTACCGCAGGAGACATGCACCGCGGGCAGTCGCTCGTCGTCTGGGCGATCCGGGAGGGAAGAGAAGCGGCAAGGCAGGTTGACGAGGATCTGATGGGATATTCCAATTTGAATTGATGAAGAAGGGAGAAGCCAAAATGGAACGATATACGAGGGAAGATATGATCCGGATGGTAGAAGAGGAGGACGTCGGTTTTATCCGTCTCCAGTTCGTGGACAGCTCGGGGGCGTTAAAAAACGTCGCGCTGACCAATGATCATCTCGACCGCATATTAGATAACCGGTGTGTGTTTGACGGCGCCGCGATACAGGGGTTTGACACGAAGGAGTCGTCTGAGTTTATCCTCGCGCCCGATCTGGATACGTTTACGATTTTCCCGTGGCGTCCCCAGAGGGGGCGGGTGGCCAGGTTCATCTGTGACGTCCTGAATCCGGACGGGTCGCCGTATGAGGCAGATTCGAGGTATATACTAAAAAAGGTGCTCGCGCAGACCGCGCAGGAGGGTTACACATTTCAGGCGGGGCCGGAAAACCAGTTTTTCCTCTTTGATACGGATGAAAACGGGCAGCCGACCACAAATTCCCATGAAAAGGGCGGATTTTTCGATATCGGGCCGCTGGATTCCGGTGAGAACGCCAGGCGCGATATGGTCCTCTCGCTGGAGGAAATGGGATTTGCGATGGAGAGCTCTTACCACTATAACGAGGTGGCGCAGCACGGCATTAACTTTATGTACGACGAAGGACTTTGTACCGCGGATAATATTATGACGTTCCGGCTTACTGTGAGGACAGTGGCCAAACGCCACGGACTTCACGCGACGTTCATGCCGAAGCCGCGGTATGGCATCAAGGGCTCCGGGATGAACCTCAACATGTTTTTAAGTAAAAATGGGAAAAATGTATTTATCGATGAACAGGCACCCGACGGCCTGAGCCGGGAAGCCTATCACTTCATGGCCGGGATCATCCACCATATCAAAGGACTGACGCTCATCAATAATCCGATCGTCAATTCGTATAAACGGCTTGTTCCGGGGTATAATGCGCCTGTGGAGATTACGTGGTCGAGGACGAACCGCACGCCGCTGATCCGGCTCACCAATGTCGGGAGTACGAATTCCCGCGTCGTCCTGCGCAGTCCAGATGGGGCGAGCAACCCGTATCTCGTATTGGCCGGATGCCTGGCCGCAGGGATGGAAGGAATTCGGAATGAACTGGAGCCGCCGATCAGTATGGAAGATGCCGCCGGCAACCCGGATGTGAAATTTGATATTCTTCCGCGGAATCTGCGCGAGGCGATCCGGGCGTTTGAGGAAGATTCTTTTCTGACCGATGTATTTGGAGAGACGCTGTCGCAGATCATCATCCGCCAGAAACAGGAGGAATGGGAAGAATTTTCACGTCAGGTCACGGCGTGGGAAGTGGAAAAATATCTGGATCGAATTTAGTCCGGGGGCGGGACAAAAACGCGCAGCGGGCACATGGCGTGCAGAATGCGCTTGGAAAGTTCGACACAGAATATAAAAAAGGCCGCCGGCGGAGGTGAATGACGGATATGCGGGTAATTGTTGCATTTGCCAAACTTGACGATGCAAAAAAAATAAAAAATGTTTTGAACCGGAGCGGATTTGATGATATACTAGCATGTAGCAGCGCGTATCAGGTCATCAGCGCGGCCAATGATTCCGATGGCGGCGTGGTCGTGTGCGGGTATAAGCTGGCGGATATGCACTACAGCGAACTGTACGGGTATCTGCCGCGGGAATGTTCGATGTTACTTGTGGCAAGTCCCAGGAAACTCCAGGACTGTTACAGCCAGGACATTGTATGTCTGGCGATGCCGATCCATACGCAGGAGCTGGTCAGTACGGTGCGGATGATGACGATGGATGTCGCCAGGGAACTGAAACGCCGTCAGAAGACCCGGCCAAAGAGGCGGTCACCCGAAGAGCAGAAAACGCTTGATGCGGCAAAAGCCCTCCTGATGGAGCGCAATCAGATGACGGAAGCCGAGGCGCACAAATACATACAGAAGTTAAGTATGGACAGCGGCAATGATCTGATCGAGACAGCGGAAATGATACTGGCATTGGAATGATGTCTGGGTTTGGTAGAAATGAGGTTAGAGTGAAAAATGAATTTTTCACTCTGCAAGTTTGTGCGCACACGCCCAAACTTGTGTAATGCGCAAAAAACGTGCGCGCATGGAGGGAAAGTATGAAAGCCTATTTGATTTTGGAAGACGGAACCGTGTTTTCGGGAAAAAGTATCGGGAGCACGAGAGAGGTCATAAGTGAGATCGTGTTCAACACTTCCATGACGGGGTATCTCGAAGTGCTGACAGACCCGAGTTATGCGGGACAGGCCGTGACGATGACCTACCCGCTGATCGGGAATTACGGTATATGCCGGAAGGATATGGAATCGAAACAATCGAGTGTGGACGGGTTCATCGTCCGGGAGCTGTCCCGGCTCGGCAGCAACTTCCGGGATGAGCAGAGTATCCAGGATTTTCTCGTGGAACAGAACATTCCGGGGATCGAGGGCATCGACACCCGCGCGCTCACAAAGATCCTCCGTGAAAAAGGGACGATGAACGGAATGATCACAACGAATGAAAATTACGAGCTGGATGACGTGATCGGCCGGTTAAAACAATATAGGGTTCTCGGTGTCGTGAACAAGGTGACGGTGAAACAACCCGTTACATACGTACCGGGGCAGATCGATACAGATAGCAGCATTCCCGTTACGAAGAAGGTTGCTATTCTTGACGTTGGGACAAAATTGAATATTGCCAGAAGCCTTTTAGCGCGCGGATGTGAGGTCACGGTATATCCGGCGGGGACGGAGGCGGAAGTGATCTTAGAGGGAGATCCAGACGGCATTATGATCACAAACGGGCCGGGGGATCCGAAGGAGTGTACGGAGGTGATCGAAACGATCAAACAGATTTACGAATCGGGGATCCCCGTTTTCGCAATCTGTCTCGGCCATCAGCTGATGGCGCTGGCTAACGGCGCCGATACGGAGAAAATGAAGTACGGGCACCGCGGCGCCAATCATCCCGTCAAGGACTTAGAAACCGGGCGCGTGTATATTTCATCCCAGAATCACGGCTATGTCGTCAAGGCGGATACCGTTCCCAGACAGAAGGCGGACATTTCGTTCGTGAATGTAAACGATGGCACGGTGGAGGGACTGAAATATAAGGAGAAGCCGGTCTTTACCGTGCAGTTTCACCCGGAAGCCTGTGCCGGGCCGAGGGATTCGGAAGTGTTGTTTGATCGATTTATGACATATATGGAGGAAAACGATGCCAAAAAGTAAAGGAATTAGGAAAGTCCTGGTCATCGGTTCGGGGCCGATCGTCATCGGACAGGCGGCGGAATTTGATTACGCGGGAACGCAGGCGTGCCGTTCCCTGAAAGAAGAGGGGATCGAGGTCGTCCTCATCAATTCAAATCCGGCTACGATCATGACGGACAAAGAAATTGCGGATAAGGTCTATATCGAGCCGCTTACGACGGATGTAGTAAAAAATCTCATCCGCAAGGAAAAGCCGGACAGCGTACTGCCGACGCTCGGCGGGCAGGCGGCGCTCAATATCGCAATGGAGCTGGAAGAGTCCGGTTTTTTGGCAGATCAGCAGGTGCGTCTGATCGGTACGACGTCCCAGACGATCAAACGGGCGGAAGACCGTCTGGCATTCAAACAGACGATGGAGAAGATCGGGGAGCCGATCGCGGCAAGCGAGGTCGTGGAAACGGTAGAGGATGCTGTCGCATTTACGAATACGATCGGGTATCCGGTCGTCATCCGTCCGGCGTATACGCTCGGGGGCAGCGGCGGCGGGATTGCCGATAATGAGGAAGAATTGCGCGATATATGCGCCAACGGACTCCGTCTGTCCCGTGTAGGCCAGTGTCTGATCGAGCGGTGTATCGCGGGTTGGAAGGAGATCGAATATGAAGTCATGCGCGACGGCAGCGGAAACTGCATCACGGTGTGCAATATGGAAAACCTTGATCCGGTCGGCGTTCACACCGGGGACAGCATCGTCGTAGCGCCGTCGCAGACACTCTCCGACAAAGAGTATCAGATGCTCCGTTCATCGGCGCTCAATATCATTACGGAACTTAACATCACCGGGGGGTGCAACGTGCAGTTTGCCCTGCACCCCGAATCATTTGAATACTGTGTCATCGAGGTCAATCCGCGCGTGAGCCGTTCGTCGGCCCTTGCGTCGAAGGCGACGGGGTATCCGATCGCGAAGGTGGCGGCCAAGATCGCGCTCGGCTACACGCTCGATGAAATCCCGAACGCGGTGACGGGTAAGACGTTTGCCAGCTTCGAGCCGGCACTCGATTATTGTGTTGTCAAGATCCCGAGGCTCCCGTTCGATAAATTTATCAAGGCGAAACGGACGCTGACGACGCAGATGAAAGCGACCGGTGAGGTCATGAGCATCTGTACGAACTTTGAAGGGGCGCTGATGAAAGCGCTCCGCTCCCTTGAGCAGCACATTGACAGCCTTGATATCGGGAGGTATACCGACCGCTCGAAAGAGGAACTGCTCGAACGGGTGGAGATCGTGGATGACCGGCGGATCTTCGTGATCGCGGAACTGATCCGCAAGGGCGCTACGTACAGCGAGATACACGAGATAACAAAAATCGACAAATGGTTTATTGATAAAATCGCGATCCTCGTAGAGATGGAGCAGCGGCTGAAAAACGAAACGCTGACGGCAGAGCTTCTGTCCGAGGCCAAGCGCATCGAGTTTCCAGACCGCGTCATCGCGGAGTATACGGGGATGACCGAGCGGGAGGTCCGCGCCATGCGGATCGAACACGGCATTACCGCATCGTTTAAGATGGTAGATACGTGCGCCGCGGAGTTTGAGGCGGCAACCCCGTATTATTACAGTTGTTTTGGCAGTCAGTGTGAGGTGGACGCTACGAGGACGAAGAAAAAAGTGCTCGTTCTCGGATCCGGCCCGATCCGGATCGGCCAGGGCATTGAATTTGATTTCTGTTCGGTGCACAGCGCCTGGTCGCTGGAACAGAGCGGTTTTGAGACGATCATCGTCAACAATAACCCGGAAACGGTCAGCACCGATTTTGACGTGGCAAATAAACTGTATTTTGAGCCGCTGACGGCGGAGGACGTGGCAAATATCGTGGATCTGGAGCAGCCGGACGGTGCGGTCGTCCAGTTTGGCGGACAGACGGCGATCAAGCTCACGGAAGCGCTGCGGGATATGGGTGTGCCGATCTTCGGTACGAGCGCGGAAAATGTAGATGCCGCGGAGGACAGGGAACTGTTCGACGCGATTTTGGAGGAATGCGGCATTCCGAGGCCGAAAGGCCATACGGTCTACACGGCGGACGAGGCGATCCGCGCGGCCAATGAACTCGGCTATCCGGTGTTAGTCCGCCCGTCTTACGTGCTCGGCGGCCAGGGGATGCAGATCGCGATCAACGACGACGACATTATGGAATTTATGTCCATCATCAACCGTCATGTGCAGGAACATCCAATCTTAGTCGATAAATACCTGATGGGGAAAGAGGTTGAAGTCGACGCCGTATGTGACGGCGAAGAGATACTGATCCCCGGCATCATGGAACATATCGAGCGGGCCGGCATCCACTCAGGCGACAGCATTTCCGTCTATCCGGCACAGAGTATCGGCCCGGACACCCAGGACGTGATCGTGGATTATACGGAAAAACTGGCAAAGTCCCTTCATGTGATCGGACTGATCAATATTCAGTTCATCGTCTATGAGGAGCAGGTGTTCGTCATCGAGGTCAATCCCCGCTCGTCCCGCACGGTGCCGTATATCAGTAAGGTGACGGGGATTCCCATCGTCAAACTGGCTTCGCAGGTCATTCTCGGGAAGAAACTGAGGGAGTTAGGTGTTGCGTCCGGATTGGCAAAGAAAGCAGAACATATCGCGATCAAAATGCCGGTATTTTCGTTTGAAAAACTGCGCGGGGCCGAGATCAGCCTCGGGCCGGAGATGAAATCGACCGGAGAGTGCCTCGGTATCGCGAAAACATTTAATGAAGCGCTCTCAAAGGCATTTCTAGGTGCAGGGATCTGTCTTCCGAAACATAAGAAAATGATCATGACGGTAAGAAGGCAGGAACAAAAGGATGCCGTTTCAGTGGCAAAACGTTTTTTGGCCCTTGGATATGAGATCTACGCCACGAGGGGGACACAGAAGGCATTGGCCGAGGCGGGCGTGGAAGTGATCGGTGTCAATAAGATCGAGCAGGAGGCGCCGACGCTCATGGATCTTCTGCTCGGGCACGAGATCGACCTCGTGATCGACATTCCGAGACAGGGAGAAAACTCCCACGACGGATTCCTCATCCGCCGTGTATCGATCGAAACCGGCGTCACCTGCCTGACATCGTTAGACACGGCAAATGCTTTGCTCACGAGCCTGGAACATACGGATCCGAGCCGGATGTCGCTCATTGATATAGCGGAAGTGAAAGGATGTTGAACGCCGAACGCCGTTTCGGTTACAACGCTAAATAGGTGGTTAAACAGATGTCGTCTGCGCGGAAAGCCGGAACACATCTTCGGACTTTCCGATCACGACGATCTGGTCATGTTCCTGAAATCGGTAATCGCCGGATGGCATCGGATCGATCTTTTCGCCGTTTTTGATGGCGATGATGTTCACATTATATGTGGATCGCACGTTGATCTCGACGATGGACCGGCCCTTCCATTCCGGGATGATCGGAAGGTCAAAAATGGAGCAGTCCGCCGTCAGCTCGATGTAGTCAAAAATATTGGTGGCGTTGTAGCGGACGGCAAGTTTTTCCGCAATCTCCCGTTCGGGGAAAAACACTTCGTCGGCGCCGATCTTTTTTAAAAATTCGGCCTGGCGCGCCTGCTTTGCTTTGGAGATCACACAGGAGGCTCCCTGTTCTTTTAAGATACAGGTGATTTCCAGCGAGGCATAAAAATTTTCACCGATCGCCACAAAGCAGTAGTCGAAGTTATTGACGCCGATGCTCTGCAGGACGGCTGGATTTGTGCAGTCTCCCGCGATCGCGTCGCTAAAGATCGTCGATAATTCCTGGATCCGCTCCTCGTTTTTGTCAATGACC
>ERZ778511.1643-NODE-1643-length-14456-cov-3.384001_pt1 | contig 14456 bp, 13 predicted proteins | sample MGYA00510347_ERZ778511 | MGnify/ENA primary metagenome ERZ778511 (study PRJEB29527, sample SAMN07138967) | mouse gut metagenome | material: feces | host: mouse | place: China:Nanjing | collected 2016-01-25 ...
TGAAGCCGCTGATTCCAGTAAAGTCCCACGCCACGATGCTGCAGCACGTTTCGGCATGCCAGACAGGTTCCGCAGCCGAAACCCTCTGCATCCGGATGTTCACAGACCAGAGCCTGCGCCGTCAGCTCCGCCGCTTCCTGCAGAGGAGCTCCTCTGGGTCCCCAGAACAGCAGCGCGTGCGCCATCCGCCCCGTTTCCAGCATCCGCTGCAGAATCCGGGCGGCACCGGGCTGTGCCGCAAAAAAATCACTTTTGTTCATGATTCACACTTCTTTCCCGGTGCCTGCAGTCAGCGGCACCTCAGCGGCACCTCAAAGGATGTGCCGGTCTCTGCATACCCGGAGAATGGCTTCGGTAACCTGCTCCCGGGTCTGAGAACCATCGATCCGCACGATGCGCCCGGGAAACCGGCGCAATGCCGCCAGAAATCCTTCCCGTACCTGCTTTCTGAAATCCCGGCCCTCCAGATCGAAACGGTCCAGCTGTCCTCTTGCCTGAATGCGCGCCAGTGCCTGTTCATCTTCTATGTCCAGCAGAATTGTCAGATCCGGAAGCAGATCCTGCACCGCCGGTTCATTGATTGACCAGACAGTATCAAACCCCAGTCCTCTGGCATGACCCTGATACGCCAGACTGGAATCCACAAACCGGTCGCAGATCACCGTCATGCCCGCTTCCAGCGCCGGACGCACCACTTCCATCAGATGCTGCCGTCTGGCAGCGGCATAAAGAATCGCCTCCGTAACCGGATCCATGGCTGTATTCTCCGGATTCAGAAGGATGCTCCGGATCTGTTCGGCAATGGCTGAGCCGCCAGGCTCTCTGGTCAGCAGGCAGGGAACGCCCATGGCCGTCAGCCTGTTCCGCAGATCGGCAGCTGCAGTGGTTTTCCCTGCTCCATCCGGTCCTTCAATGGTAATGAATGTGCCTGTCATGCTTCCTCCAATCCATGTGATTATACCAAACTCTAGTATAATGAGGAGAACGAAGGAGGTGCCATTCATGTGCGGTCGATTTCAGATGACACCCGAAGCCTGGGCTGCCGCTTCCAGACTCGCATCCGTTCCCGACTTTATCGAAATACCTCTGGGTTTCATCTATCCGGGAACCCCTGCCGGAATCCTGACAGCCGGAAAAGAGGGCCTCACCTCCCGCATCGCCCGGTTTGGCTGGAAATGGAACCCGGACAAAAGACTTCAGATCAACGCCCGCTGCGAGACGGTCTGGAACAGTCCGCTCTTCGGTCCCTGGATGAAAAAGGACCGGGTCGTGATCCCCGCCTCCTGCTTTTTCGAGTGGACACCGGACAAGGAAATGATCCGCTGCATGGAACCCGGATCGAAGGTCCTTTACATGGCCGGATTCCTGGCGGAAAATTCCTTTGTCATTCTCACCACCGCAGCCAATGCCAGCATCCGGGACATTCATCACCGGATGCCGCTTGTCCTGCTTCCGGAGCAGGTGGCTCCCTGGATTCAGGATGAAACCGCTGCCCGGCGGATGACACAGCTTGTGCCCCCCGGGATGGAAACAGCGCCGTATCTCTTCCAGCAGCCCAGGCTGTTCTGAAAGTGCGGAGATGACGGCAACCCCGGGATTCATCAGCCCGAAAAAGCTGCGGCAGCAGCATAGCAGACAGGCAGTGACGGACTGCCTGCAGGAGGACAGAACATGAATGAGAAACTGATCAGGGAAGTGCAGTCCGTTCCCGGACTGCAGCTGGTGGCTGTCACCAAAAAACATACAAAGGAAGAAGTGGACGAACTGGCCCGCCTGGGGTTGCGGGTGTTCGGCGAAAACCGCGTTCAGGAGTTTCTGGAAAAATATGATCCGGCATATGAATGGCATTTCATCGGCCATCTGCAGACCAACAAGGTGAAATATCTCATGGGCAAAGTTTCGCTGATTGAAAGCGTGGATTCCATAAAACTGGCTGCTGAAATCGAAAAGCAGGCAGAAAAAGCCGGTCTTGTGCAGCCGATTCTGATCGAGCTGAAGATTTCGGATGATCCCAATAAAACCGGCTGCCCGCTCTGCGAGTATCCGGGATTGCTGGATTTTGTTCTGCAGCAGCCGCATCTGCGTCTGGACGGTCTGATGTGCATTGCTTCCCACACAGACAATGAGAACAAAGTGGCAGAGGAATTCGACCAGATGAAGGAATTCTCCCGGCAGCTGCAGCAGAAAGTTCCCGGAGCGGATATCCTGAGTATGGGCATGTCCCAGGACTGGAAGCTGGCTGCCGCCCATGGAAGCACACAGGTCCGGATCGGTACCGCTCTGTTTGAGCCGCAGGACTGATTCCACACAAAAACTCCGCACCGGCATTTCCCGGCTGCGGAGTTTCTGGTGGACAGAACCTGCCTTTATTCTTTGTCTGCCCGGACCTGTTTTTCCTGATGCGTTTCCTCCGGGTCGGGAAACAGGAGCCGTATTTCCTCGATGCGGTTTTTCTGTGTTTTGGTCACCTGCAGCGTTACGCCATCGGGCAGCGTCACCTGATCCCCCAGCCTGGGCAGACGGCCAATGGCATCAATCATGAGCCCGCCAATGGAATCAAAATCCTCGCTGTCCAGATGGAGTCCCAGTTCATCATTGATGTCATGCAGACTCAGATAGCCTTTCACCACATAGGTTCGGTCGCCGATTTTCCGGATGTTCTCGGCTTCATGGGCATCGTATTCATCATGGACTTCACCGACAATCTCCTCAATGATGTCCTCCACCGTGATGATTCCCGACAGCTCTCCATATTCATCCAGCACAATGGCCATGTTCACCGTGGAATTCTTCATCTCCATCAGCAGATCGGAGATGTTTTTGTTTTCCACCGTGAAATACGGCTTGCGCAGCATGGCTTTCAGATCGAACTGGGAAGGATCATCCAGAAGCAGGAGATCTTTCATGTTGACCAGACCAATGATGTTGTCCACCGTGTCTTCGTAAATCGGAATCCGGGTGAACTGCTCCTGCCGGAACAGGGACAGAAGATCTTTGTAGGTACTGCCGGATTCCGCCATGACAACATGCACGCGGGGCACCATGACTTCCTTGGCCCGTGCATCTCCGAAGTCGAAAACATTGTTCAGCAGTTCCTTTTCATCCGACTTGATGACACCTTCTTCATGGGACACATCCACAATGGTCCGAAGCTCGCTTTCTGTCATGGAAGGACCACTGGTGCCGCGGCTGCTGCCAAACAGTTTCAGAATCAGGGAAGAAAACAGATTGATGAACCAGATCACCGGTGTCAGCAGCTTCATAAGCAGGGATATCACCGGTGCATAGAGCAGAGCAAGTTTCTCCGCGTTCTGGGTAGCCAGAGTCTTTGGCGTGATTTCTCCAAACACCAGGATCAGGAATGTGATCACAAAGGTGGCAATGGATACAGCCGCTCCGCCGAATCCGGCTGCAAGTGTCGCCGCGGTGCTGGCCAGCCAGGTGTTCACCAGGTTATTGCCGATGAGGATGGCGCTGAGCATTTTGTCTTCGTGCAGAAAAATGTTCAGCAGCATTTTCGCCCGGTGGTTTCCCTCATCTGCCAGGGTCCGGACCCGGATCCTGCTTACTGCCACCAGACTGGTTTCAGCGGAGGAGAAAAAAGCGGACAGGAGCAGAAGAATGACTACGAGCAGCAGGGAAGATTGTATGTCTCCGTTCATATGATTCAGTTTCAGTTCCTTTCGTGTTTTGCGTCCGCATCGGGCTGTGACAGGATGCGGACACATTCCGCCCCCATGAGCAGACCCGCTGATGCCGGGACAAACATCATGCTGGGCAGCGGACTGCCGGCTTCTGCCGGCTGCGGCAGCTCATCGGAACAGCAGACAGGGATCCTGCCCCGCAGCCGCTGCTTCCGTCTCCAGACTCTGAGCCGTTTGGCCAGCGGATCGCCGGCTGTCTGATCCAGCTCCGTGATCCGAAGCCGGGAGGGATCCCGCCGTCGGGCCATGCCCATGCTGGACACAAACGGAATCCGGCGGCTGACACAGTATTCAATCAAATCCTCCTTCGCCCGCAGTGAATCAATGCAGTCCAGCACAAAGCCGGGTTTCAGTTCATCCAGCCTGGTGTTCATGTCCCGGTCATAAAAATCATGAATGGCAGTCACCCGGATGGAAGGATCAATCTGTCTGATCCTGTCAGCCAGGATTTCAACCTTGATCTGTCCCACCGTGTTCTGCAAAGCCGCCAGCTGACGGTTGGTGTTGGACATTTCCACTTCATCCCGGTCAATCAGGATCAGATGTCCGACCCCGCTGCGGGCCAGAGATTCCACTGCCATGCCGCCTACACCCCCGCAGCCCACCACCAGCACAGTGGCCTGGCGCAGCCGGCCGGCGCTGTCTTCTCCAATCAGCAGCGCAGTGCGTTCATTTGTCATTCAGCCACCTCTTCACATCCTGTTCGATCTGTTCGTCCTGATCCGGTTCATACCACTGCATTGGCAGCTGACGGGTGAACCAGGTCCGCTGTCTGCGGGCATACTGCCGGGTATGAATGAATATCTGCTCCAGCACTTCTTCCCGGGTGCTGACTCCCTGCAGACAGGGTTTCCATTCCTTGTAGCCTATCCCCTGGAAAGCTGTCGTTTTCCAGGACTCCGGATCATGAAACAGTGACCGGACTTCCTCTTCCAGCCCCGCTTCATCCATCTGCCTGATCCGTTCCAGCAGCAGCGGATCATTGTCCTGTTTTCTGAGCCCCAGCCAGAATACATCGTACAGAGGTTCATGCCGCTGCTCTTTTTCTCTCTGAGACTTGGGCTTTCCGGAGGCTGCAATCATCAAAGCCCGGATGACCCGTTTGCGGTTGTTGGGATGGATCTGCCGGGCACTGTCCGGATCCTGCTTTTCCAGAAGTGCATGCAGCTCACCGGTTTCCATCGCTTCCAGCCGTGTCCGCAGTTCTTCATCCTCCGGCTGTTCTTCAAACACATAATCATACAGTGCGGCTTTCAGATACAGTCCGGTTCCGCCGCAGAGAATGGGGAGATGTCCCCGTCCGGCAATTTCGCTGATTTTGCTTCGCGCCAGAATCTGAAACTGACGGACATCATAAGGATCTGCGGGATTGCAGATATCCAGCAGGTGGTGAGGGATCCCCTGCATTTCTTCCTTTGTGATTTTGGCCGTCCCAATGTCCATGCCTCTGTAGACCTGCATGGAGTCTCCGGAGATGACCTCTCCATGCAGCAGGTGGGCGAGTTTTACCGCCAGCCGGCTTTTTCCCGTACCGGTGGATCCTGCAATGACCAGGACTTTCGGAAATGCCGGATTCTTTCTTTGTGCCTCAGCCACGTTCAAACTCCCGGCGAAGCTGTGCATCAGAAAGTGTGATGACCGTTGGGCGGCCATGGGGACAGTGATAGGGCTGAGCACATTTCTGAAGATCTTCGATGACCTGTTCCATTTCCTGCATGGTCAGTCCACGGTTGAACCGGATGCTGGAGTGACAAGCCATGGTAGCCGTGATGTGCCTTCGCAGTCCGGCGGGATCCACCAGTTCGGCAGATTCGAACTGATCCAGCAGATCCTGCAGAAAGGCGGTCTCATCTGTATCATTCATCCACACCGGCAGTTCCCGGACTATCACCTGATTCTGACCAAATGCCTCAAAATGCAGACCATGTTCCTGCAGGCGGCTGTTTACGTCTTCCAGACCCGCCAGAACTTTCGGTCCGGCCTGCAGAAGCAGCGGCACCATGAGCGGCTGGGTCCTGCCATCGGGATGCATGATTTTCTCCCGCAGCTGCTCATAGTGATAACGCTCCTGAGCTGCATGCTGATCAATCACCACGAGTCCTTCCGGTCCTTCACACAGAATATAACTGTCCCGAAGCTGTCCGATCACCCGGAGTTCATGGAAAAAGGCTTTTCCCTGTGCCCGTGGATGAAACGTGTCTTCGGTCCGGGAAATCACCGGGACCGGATAATCGATATCCGCTGATCCGGCAGGTTCCGCAACCCGCATGGACCGGCCGGATTCCGGAGATTCCCCGGCTGCAGAAATAGACGATGTGTCAACTCCTGCCTCTCTCGTGTCAGAGGGCTGTGCAAACAGGGTCGGCTGCAGAGAAGGTGCTTCCTGCGTTTTGAAAAACCCCTGGCTGGTACTGTTCTCCTGCCGGGCTTCAGGTACAGCTGTCTGGTCAGATGAATGCCGGCTGATGCCAGCCGGGCCTTTATGTACAGGCTCTTTCTCTTCTTTTTCTGATTGTTCATATGACTGGAAGACGCCTTGTTTCTCCAGTTCCCGGGTCTGCTTCTCAAATCTGTTCGGAGCCGGCGCGACGGTTCCCATGGCAGCCGGCGTTATTTCCACCGTCCGCAGCTGCAAATCAAAGGCCTTGCGGACAGACTGGCCAATCAGCTCAATCAGCTGCGGCTGTTTTGCAATGCGGACCTCCCATTTGTTGGGATGAACGTTCACATCCACCAGCTGCGTATCCACCGCAATATCCAGAACCGCAATCGGATACCTTCCAGGTGGCATGTAGTCTGAATAGGCGTCAATCAGTGCATCCTGCATCTGTCTGGATCTGACGATCCGTCCATTGACCGACACAAACATATAATGACGGCTGGCCCGGGAAATTTTCGGCTGAATCACGTAGCCGGTGATGTGGAAATCTTCACTTTTTTCATCAACTGCCACTGCAGCCGCAGCCACATCCCTGCCGTACATCTGATACAGGATTTCCTGACGGGACCCGCTCCCGGCCACGTTGAACACCGGTCTTCCATCATGAGAAAGCCGGATCCGTACCTCCGGATGACTCAGCGAAATCTTGCTGATGATATCGGAAATGATGCTGAATTCATAAGCCGGACGCCGCAGATACTTGAACCTGGCCGGTGTCTTCACAAACAGCCCGGACACTTCGATTCTGGTTCCCCGGGGAAACCGTCCTGTTTCTCTGGAGACGAGTTTTCCATAGGAATAATGAAGCCTGGTTCCGGTTTCTCCGTCATCTGTCTGCAGCACCACATCCGCCACACTGGCAATGGAAGGCAGCGCTTCTCCGCGGAATCCCATGGTGGAGATATTGAACAGATCGTCTTCTGTTCTCAGTTTACTGGTGGCATGACGGCAGAAGGCCAGTTCCGCGTCTTCCGGATCCATGCCAATACCGTCATCTTCGATGATCACTTTGGTGATCCCGCCCTCGAACACTTCCACGGATATCGAATGCGCCTGGGCATCCAGGCTGTTTTCCACGCACTCCTTGACGATATTCGCCGGACGCTCCACCACTTCACCGGCTGCAATCATATTGGTGAGATGTTCATCCAGAACCTGTATTTTTGCCATCAGTCCTGTGCCTTCTTTCTGAGTTTCTTCAGTTCATACAGACAGTCCAGTGCTTCTCTGGGAGTCATTTCATCCACGTTCAGACTGTCCAGGCGATCCAGCAGCCGGTTTTCTTCCGGACGTTGCCGGTCTGTCACAAAAAGACTTGGCTGCCACCGCGTATTGTCTGTATCAGCTTCCAGATCCTGCAGCAGTTCCATAGCCCGGTCCGTCACCGACCCGGGCAAATGAGCCAGCCTGGCCACATTGATTCCGTAACTGCGGTCGGATTTTCCTGGAACGATCCGGTACCGGAATTCGATGCTGTCCTTTTTTTCCTTCACATCTACATGAACATTCTGTATTCCGGGATTGGTCTTTTCCAGGGCAGTGAGTTCATGATAATGCGTGGAAAACAGAGTTCTCGCATGAATGGAGCTCTCTATGTATTCCAGAATTGCCTGCGCCAGTGCCATGCCGTCATAGGTGGCTGTTCCCCTGCCAATCTCATCAAAGAGAATCAGGGAAGAATCCGTGGCGTAACGCAGAGCATTGTTGGCTTCCATCATCTCTGCCATGAATGTACTGGTCCCGGTGAGCAGATCATCGCCTGCTCCCATCCGCGTGAAAATCCGGTCAAATACCGGAAGCTGTGCCTGCCGGGCAGGAATGAAACTCCCTGCCTGCGCCATGATCACCAGCAGCGCATTCTGCCGCATCCAGGTGGACTTTCCACCCATGTTCGGTCCTGTGATCAGCTGAATGTCCGTATCGCTTTCCATCACCCAGTCATTGGACACAAAGCTGCTCAGCCGGGTATCCAGAATCGGATGTCTGCCTTCTTCAATCCGGACAGATGTTCCTTCGTGAAACGCAGGACGTATGTATCCGTACTTGACCGCCTGCCGTGCCATGGCCAGCAAGGCATCTGCCTGCGCCGCAGTCCTGGCAGCTTCATGGATTTCAAAGAGATGAGCTTCCACTTCCTGCAGCAGTTCCTGAAACAGCTGATTCTCCAGCGCAACCCTCTCTTCATTGGCGGACAGAATCCGGTCTTCTCTTTCTTTGAGCTGCGCCGTGGTAAATCTGGTGGAGTTCGCCAAGGTCTGTCTTGGAATATATCCAAATTCTTCCTTGATGGCTCCCAGGTTTGATTTCCGGACATCAATGTAATAGCCAAACACCCGGTTGTATCCGATTTTCAGAGACTTCACCCCTGTGCGCTCCCGTTCTTTCTGTTCAAGTTCGAGAATGAAAGACTGACCATCCGCCGACAGCCGCCGCAGTTCATCCAGACGGCTGTTGTAGCCATCCCTGAACAGTCCACCATCTTTCAGCGTCAGAGGGATATCATCGTTCAGCGCATCTTCAATATGCGTCTGCAAATCAGCACAGTCCGGCGTCAGCTGCCATTCCGGCCAGGATTGAACTCCTTTCAGAGCCTCAATCAGCCCGGGAATCTGTTTCAGGGAAATCCCCAGCTGCTGCACGTCCCTGGGTCCGGCGGATCCGTAGGCAATCCGCGCAGCCAGTCTGTCCATGTCATAAATGGATGACAGATATTCATTCAGCGTCTCCCGCAGCAGAAACTGATCCGTCATCGTCTGTACGGCTTCCTGTCTTTTTTCAATGCCAGCCCGGTCTGCCAGAGGCTGCGTCAGCCACCGGGCCAGCAGCCGGCTGCCCATGCTGGTGCAGCAGACATCCATGAATTCCCAGAGAGAAACAGCCCTCGCTGCACTGGACTGAGATTTGGTGATTTCCAGATGCCGCCGTGTTTCCTGATCCAGGATCATGGTTTTCTCCTGCTGCAGAGGCTGCGCCTTCTGCAGGTGGCGGATTTTCTGCTTTTGCGTATCCTCAAGGTAATTGAACAGAAGGGACAGAGTTTCCGAAAGCACAGCCGGTTCCGGCGGAACCAGTCCGGCTTCCTCATCAGCCAGTTCTCCTGTGGCAGATTCCGACAGAACCAGGCCACCGTCTTCAGCGAGAACCTGTTTCCAGTTCCGGGAAATGCTGCGTGACAGAACTGCTTCCGCAATGTCTTTTTCCTTCAGTGCTTTCTGAAGTGCAATCAGCGACTTCTCCCGGATATCATAAAAAAGCTCTCCTGTTGAGAGTTCACAATACAGAACACAGAGATTCCAGCCATCTGCATGCACCGCAGCCAGATACTGTTCCCTGCGGGAACCGGTCTCTTCCAGAATCGTGCCCGGTGTCACGATTTTGACAATGTCCCGGTCCACCAGACCCTTGGACGCCGCAGGGTCGGAAAGCTGTTCGCAGACTGCCACTTTGTAGCCTTTGTTGACCAGTCTCTGAATATAGTTGTCCGCAGCATGAAAAGGCACGCCGCACATCGGCGCCTTCTCTCCGTTTCCTGCGGCACGGCCTGTCAGAACAAGATCCAGTTCGCGGCTGACTGTCTTCGCATCCTCAAAAAACATTTCATAAAAATCCCCCAGCCGGTAAAACAGAATGGCATCCGGATTCTGCTCTTTCATACTCAGGTAATGATTCATCATGGGGGTATACTTGGTTTTTTCCATGGCCTGATTATACCATGCGCCGATATGATAAAATGATTCTCACATGAAAGGGGGATGACAGTGAAACACACCATACATATGGGAAAATGGACCCTGCGGATGGATTTTGGTCTGGTGGCGATTCTGCTGCTGATGGGCGCAACAAGCTGCTTTGCTCTGTACAACGCCTTCAATCTGATTCGCGATGGTTCCGGAATGAGCAATCTGATCAAACAGATTTTCTGGTACTGTGTCGGATTCGCAGTCATGTTCGTGATTGCAAGCCTGAACCGGAAAACGCTGTTCAAACTGATTCATAAAGCATATACAGTCCTGATGATCTGCCTTCTGTATCTGCTGGCATCCAGTATTCTGTTCCGCTTCACCGGACATTCGCTTCCTTTTTCTCCCTGGATCAACGGTGCCTTCTCCTGGTTCCGTCTCGGAGGACTGGGATTCCAGCCCAGTGAATTCATCAAAATTGTGCTGATTGTCATGGTATCTGAAATGCTGTCCGGGTACTGGAGAACACATGCAGCCCCGACGATCCAGGATGACTGGCATCTGCTGCTGAGAATTGCCCGTATAGCTCTGCCACCCCTTGTTCTGATCTTCCTCCAGCCGGATACCGGTGTGTGCATCATCATTGGCTTTACACTGCTGGTACTGATTCTCTGCTCCGGTCTGCGAAAAGAATACATCTGGGCTGTGGCTTTTCTAACCGTGGCTGTCCTGGGTCTGTTCTTCTATCTGTACTTTTTCCAGCGAGATCTGATGATTTCAGTTTTCTCTGCTTACCGACTCCAGCGGATCGATGCCTGGCTGGATCCTGAATCTCACATTCTAGGTTCATCCAATCAGCTGTATACATCCCTGCTGAGTCTGGGAAGTGCAGGTCTTACAGGCTACGGACTGCAGGCCAACATCATTGCCATCCCCGAAGCTCATACCGACTTCATTTTTGCAGCATTCGGCCAGTGCTTCGGACTTCTGGGTACTGTGTTCATCCTGGGAATCTGTCTGATTCTGGATTTGTATCTTTGCAAAATTGCCTACAACATGAAACGGCTCACTGACAGATACATCACCATTGGAGTCATTGCCATACTTCTGTATCAGCAGATTCAGAACCTGGGCATGATTGTGGGTCTGATTCCCATCACAGGCGTTACCCTTCCGCTTATTTCCTACGGCGGCAGTTCCATTGTTTCCTACTTCATTGCATTTGGTCTGATTCTGAGAGCAAGTCCGAATGCAAAAAAAGAATACCGGATCGGACGCAAAAAGCAGCAGTCACTGTGAACTGCTGCTTTTCTGTTTCTGTCTGAATTTCATTCCTGCTAGAACAGATTCTTCAATCGCCGGAGATACGAATAAGGTCTGAATCTTGCAAACCGCACCCGGTGTTCTGAAAGCCGGATCACTACCTGTGTTTCACCCTGGAGTTTGTATTTCAAATTGTCATAGGAGCAAATGACTTCACGCATCGGTTCTGATCTGAGTTCAATCACTCTGTCCTTTCGCATCACATAGGGATTTCTGAGAGTATGATGATTCCGATGGGCAATGGGCATGATTTCCACCAGCTGCAGGACGCTGAGGCCTTCATCAATAATTGCGCCGTTCAAAGAACGGTTGATGGCTGTGCTGCCTGCCTGTGTGCTGACACAGATTCCTGACCCATTGGATTTCTCAAAATAGTCTCCGTCAATCGTGATATCCAGAGAAAGAGTCTGACTGATGGATTCCAGCCGGATTTCATTCAATGCATACAGTGTATTTCCGGTTTCCGGAAAAAATGCTTCAATCAGGCTGTACTCTTCCATACTGGGCTTGCTTTTCAGACATTCCAGCATTGACACAAGCTCATCCTCCGTAAAATCGGTAAAGAATCCCAGTGTTCCTGTATGAATTCCGATGAAGGACAGCTGATCCAGCTGATCCATATATTCATGAATGGCTCTCAGAATGGTTCCGTCTCCTCCGATGCAGAGCACCAGGTCCGGATTTGTTCTGTTCTCTGTCCAGCCTCGTTCAGAGAGCAGACTGATCAGATATGCTGCTTTCAATCTGGAATTTTCGTCTCCTCTGTCTATGATTGCAAACCGCATTACATTTCTTCCCTTCCGTTCTGGATAACAGTAATATTTTATCAGAAACAGCAGGTGATGAATATGTATGATCAAATCGAGCGGGAACTGAAAGTCCTTATTACAAAGGATGAATATGAGACTCTTCTTCGTTCATATGATTTTGGAAAACCCGTGATTCAGAAGAATGTCTATTTTGATGATGACAAAGGATCGGTCAGGCAACTGGGTGCACTGCGGATTCGTACAGTGAATGGGAAAAGAATTCTCACACTGAAAATCCGGAAAGACAGCATCACGCAGACGGAACTGGAAAAGGAAACTGATACAGAAAATATCTCTGCAATAACAGACAGTGAAATCCGAAACTGGTTTGCTCTTTACCAGATTCCGGATGCCCTCCATCCATTTGCATCTTCTGAAACTGTCAGAAGGATTGCAGAACTTCCGAACGCTGAGCTGTGTCTGGATATTAGCCGCTTTGGAAATCATACAGATTATGAAATTGAGTATGAATACAAAAAAGACCACGATGGTATTCATTGTTTCAATGAAATTCTGAGCAGAGTTGGTCTTGTGTATGAAAAAAACGCTCCTTCCAAACTGGCAAGAGCGGTTCAATACAGTTCTGATCAGAATTTGTGAAGCAGTCTGTAGAAAAAGGATTTGGAATTATACTCCTCTTCCTTTTTTTTCAGTTCTTCGTATTGCGACTGCATGGATTCGGAAGACTCCAGCTTTTCTTTCAGTTTCTGATTTTCCTTTTCCAAATCAGATATTCGTTCATCTTTCGTCTGTGTTTCCAGCAAGTATGTTTTCTTTGAATTCTCCAGTTCCAGCAACAGCCTCTGATTATACAGAGTTTCTATCTGCGTAAAGGCTTTTTCCTTTTCTTCTATGATTGCTTTCAGTTTCTCATTTTCATATCTGAGTTCCATCTCCACTGCTGATATTTCGTGCTTCTCTTTTCGGAAATAGGTACTCAGTCGTTCAACCCCTTCAGCTTTGATCGTAATCCGCCTGGTTTCCGGATTTTTATATTTCCAGTCCTTGTCCGGATTATCTTTTACCAGCTTCGCAATAGCCTTGTCGACAGTATTACGGGACTTGTTGAAGTGCTGGCAGATCTGTGCAATGTCCATATCATAAAAGACATCTATCGCCTTGTCTGAATCTGACATATCTTCCACATCCTTTCATACTCTGATTCATATCGATCGCTGTATTCTGAACTACCATAATATCATTCACATGACATCGCGGATGCATTATAACACAGAGGTTTTTGACAATCTATCAATTCATATGATATGTAGTGAACCTTTGTATTCACTAACCACATACTTGATGTTCTTCTATACAGTTTTACGATGAGTTCTCAAGTATTCGAAATCGTGTGAAATTCCGATATTTAAACCCATTTCCGCAAGAAAACAATCGGAATAACAGATCTTTCTGTTATTCGTTACTGCAGCCTGTTAATCTAGTTCACTCAGATTTCATATGATTATTCCGTCTATATCAGGTTTTACAATTATTACATCTGTTTCGTTATATGCGAATGTATGATTTTCCTACGCATTCGAAGTTTTCTTGTTCCTCTATCATATGAAATAATAATTGGCAGGTATTTATAAGACATAAGAAAACCTGATTAGGAATCGCATTTCAGAATCAATGTGAGAATTAATCTGATAATCATATTTGCGAGGACAAACATCACAATCAGAAAACCGATAAAGAATCCCTCCGCTTTCCCCTGAATTCATTTTCATATTTATCTCATATGAATTGGTAGTATTAGGATTTATTTTGTTTTCGGGGGTCTTGTAGTCGCGTTCTTTTCCAATGGGTTATCTGAATTAGATATATGAATATTCATATTCTTGCAAGTTTTGTATATCCTTTCTCCTGTTTACCTGTCATTTTTATTAATTTCTCATATGATTAGCAGAAAAATGGTATTGGTCGGTGTATCAAAATGAATTCGATGCGACCTAGAGAGTATCATGAATTCTCATGCTCAATTATTCATATTTACATCGTATGACTACTCAGAATAACTTTTTCGTGTGTCTGCTAGTTGTCTTGATTCTGTATTACATTTATGGGATTTTCATCTGGTTTGCATATTTTTACTATCTGTGGATTTCTCTTATCCTGGCTAGCTGTTTCTTTGTTTTGTTATTTTCGGATCGAATTCCTGTGATTTGTCATATTGATATTTATTCAATTATGAAAAAGAAATCAGAATCCTATCTTCTGATTTCTTTTTCATATGAACTTTTTATTCAGTTGCATCGGCTGCAGTTCTGCCTGTAAATGCTCTTTGCAGCGTACGCGTATCCGCATAATCAAGTCTGCCGCCCATTGGAATGCCATTCGCAAGTCTTGTAACTTTTACCTTGTCTTTCAGCAATCGCGTCAGATAGAGGGCTGTAGTTTCTCCATCTACTGTCGGTTCTGTCGCCAGTATGACTTCATCGGTCTCTTCATTTATTCTATTCAATAGAGATTTGATATTCAAATCATCTGGCATTATGCC
>ERZ778511.1651-NODE-1651-length-14416-cov-4.523919_pt1 | contig 14416 bp, 12 predicted proteins | sample MGYA00510347_ERZ778511 | MGnify/ENA primary metagenome ERZ778511 (study PRJEB29527, sample SAMN07138967) | mouse gut metagenome | material: feces | host: mouse | place: China:Nanjing | collected 2016-01-25 ...
AAGAGCCATCCGCTCATATCCGACGCCTGCGCCGACAGGGCGGCCACCGCGCCGCTTAATTTCCTGCCTCCCAGGAAATAGTCTTCCGCATTTTCATTTTTTCTGGCGCAAATCACACCGATCACTACCATAAATATCAGATAGATGGCGAATGCCGCCAGAATCCAGATAATTGATCCTTCCATATTCTCACTCCTCATTCTTCAGATTCCGTAACAAATGGGACAGTTTGTCCTCATAAGCTAACATTATAATATAGACAGGAGTCTGACGTCAACACTTTCCATATTAACACTTTACCGCATTGATGTATTTATTGCCATTTACAGGCCGTTCAAAGACCACCATAAACGCATGCATAAATAAACCGTGAGCAAAATATCTGATTTTCCGCCATAAGAGAGCCAGGGGAATCCGGAGAGAGATACGTCTATATTGACAGAGATGAGAGGGAACGGTAAAATAGTACGGAAACAAGGTATTAACAGATAAACTTGCGCACAAAACAACACGCAAGGCAGAATTTCATAAGTTCTCATAGTTTTGCACCTGATAGCATCACATAAAATCAATGATCACAAAATACAGGAGAAAATGACGTTTCAACCATGGCTCATGAAGAAACGTCATTTTGCTATGGAATTTATACACGGGAACAACATATCAGAGAATCCTTCATAAACCATATCAAAAAAGAGGTAACACAGATGGACACAAAATCAGTCCCGCCCTGGGTCGGCCACATGACAGCTCTGCTGAACCAGGCCAGAGAGACAGACAAGCAACTGCATGTATTCGGCGCACAGACCCACAAATACACTCTGCAGCCGCCGGCCACCGAAACCGCCGTCCTGGAATTCGAAAAAAAGCATGGCATCCGTTTACCGGAAGAATACCGGGATTTTCTGTTGTATATGGGAAACGGAGGCGCGGGCCCGTATTATGGGATATACGGCCTCCCGGCGCTGGACGCAGAAGCCGAGGATGATTTCTACAGTTATCAGGCAGATCCGGTGGTCTTTCCCGATATGAGCGCCGAAGACTGGGATCTGGCCGCTGATCCGGATGAAAAGCTGGAAGACACATACCCGGATCCCTTTACCGGGATTCTGCCTATCGGAAGCCAGGGATGTGCCTATATGACCGGAATGATACTTCATGGCCCTCTCCGGGGAAGGATCCTCTATTATAATATGGATCGCTGTCAACCGCCATTTTTTGTCCGGGAGACAGGATTTCTGGCCTGGTATGAACGCTGGCTTAGGGAAGTCACTGCCGGTTACAACATTTTCTGGTTTGGGATGAACCGGGACGGCAGTCCGGGACAACTGATGGAACAATACAGGCAGGCAAAGGATCAACAGGAAAAAGAAGAGATTCTAAACGGCTACTATAAATTCCGGGAACTCCCAAAAGAGCAACAGGACTGGCTCAGGCAATCCTGTAGTCAGGAAACAGATATGGATATACGGATGCACATGATGAAAATCATGGCACATTTTCATATGGAAGGCCTGCGTCAGCAGCTTGAAACGCTGTGGGAATTAAAAGCCTGGCCCCAGGCGCTTTCGGTGATCCGGTACAAGGGCATCCGGGAAATCCAGGAAGCTTTTCTGGAACGTATTTGGGAACAGTTCCATGCGTTGCAGGGGGATGCCTTCCAGGATGCATGTTATATTTTCAGAACACGAAAAGACAGTCCCCAGGTTTCTGCCAAACGGCTCAATGAAGCCTTTCTGCGCAGCGATCTGGACCAGACCAGCCGCCGGTCACTGTTGGCCTGCCTGGAGGAACTGTCTGACAGAGAGGCGGTACTGGATCATTTTATCGTCTATCTGGCAGCGGAAACAGATACCCGCCTGCTTATCGAAGCCATCCATTCCATGCATGGTATCCGGGACAAACGGCTGACAGCGGCTTATATCCGGCTGCTGGAGACGTACCGTGTCTGCGAAAACGTACAGGAAGATTATCGAAACAGCCAGAAAAAAACGCCTCCGGGAAGCTGGCCGCCCGATGTAAGCCCGGAAGGCAGGCTGATTCTCGCCGCTATGAAATACTTTCGTCTGTTCGGCATGGATAAGCCACAAGCATGGAAACTGCTGATGGATGAACAGCGCTGGAAGGCATGGAAACAGGATGTTTTAAAGCAGCCGGCTACCTGACACTTACTTTATCTTCCACAAATTCGCATATTCAGCTTGTATCGGAAACCATTCTATGGTATGAATAATATGTCAGCCCCGGCGCAGTGGGAATCGTATGCGGCAACCCGGGGCCACAACTTTGTAACAACCTGACAGACAGAGAGAAGGAGCCTTTCATGTGGATTGCAGAAAGCTGGAAAGAATATGAAGTACTGGACACCTCCCAGGGGGAAAAACTGGAACGTTGGGGCAAATATATCCTCATCAGACCCGATCCCCAGATACTATGGAATACAGAAAAGAAACAGCCCGGCTGGAAAAAGCCCAATGGACATTATCACCGCAGTTCCAAGGGCGGCGGCGAATGGAAATTCTCCCATCTGCCCGACGAATGGACGATTCATTACAAAGATCTGCAGTTTCATTTAAAACCATTTAAATTCAAACATACAGGCCTGTTTCCGGAACAGGCGGTGAACTGGGAATGGATTGAGCAGAAAATACGACAGTCCAGACGGCCTCTGCGCGTACTGAATCTGTTCGCCTATACCGGCGGCGCCACCCTTGCCGCAGCAAAAGCCGGCGCAGCCGTCACCCATGTGGATGCTTCCAAAGGCATGGTGGGCTGGGCCAGGGAAAACGCCGCTTCCTCCGGCTTATCCGGCGCTCCCATTCGCTGGCTTGTGGACGACTGTGTGAAATTTGTAGAACGGGAAATCCGGCGCGGCAGCAGGTATGACGGCATTATTTTGGATCCCCCGTCCTATGGCAGAGGCCCCAGAGGGGAAGTTTGGAAAATCGAGGAATCCATCTATCCCTTTATCAGCCTCACCGCGCAGGTACTTTCAAAAACACCTGTTTTTTATCTGATCAACTCCTATACCACAGGACTGCAGCCTGCTGTCCTGTCCTATATGATCAATAGCGTGATTGTCAAAAAATTTGGCGGTCAGGTAGAAGCCGACGAAATCGGCCTGCCCGTTACCTCCACTGGCCTGACGCTGCCATGTGGCGCATCGGCAAGATGGAGTAAATCCTGAAATCTGCCATGCCTGTCTGTAAAAGCCACACATCACTTTTTACAAACAGGCATGGCGCCGGAAACCGGCTGAACAGTTCCGGCAATATCTATCTGCTATATTCCGCCTTCAAAGGAGCGATCACTTCCGGATTCTGTCTCACCCAGGTCATGGCACAGCTACATAGAACTGTGGTCAGATTGTCATCTATAAGACCTTTTTCCCCGTTTTCTTTCAGAAGCTGCACGAGAACTTCCGTAATTTTTATATCTTTCCCGCTGAATCCATTGCCAAGTTGAAGATATTTCAAAAAGGTGTCCAGCATTTTTTGAAAATCCTCATCCCAGTTGATACAGCCATTGTCCAGAAATTCATGCTGCACTCTGCCTGCAATTCGAATCACTTCCTCCTGTTCCAAATTTATACGATTAAGAAACGGGAACAGAATCTTCAGACTCTGTTCCCGCCACATTCTCGTATGCACTCTGCAAATAAACGATCTCTTACAGACCGCTTGCTATCCCTGCGGTCATTGTAGCCAACATAATGATACTGAGCACGACGCTGATACCTGCCATAATCAGAGCTGCCTTGAAATAATTGGACTTGCTCTTCTTAGCTGAGCTGCCGAATGCCCACACAAACATCAGAATGATGTTCACACAGGGAATACACATCAGCAACATGCTGACCAGCCACTCACCCATGCTGACCGGCTCTTCCCAGTTCTGTCCCACAGGCATCTGTACCTGGGGCTGTGAAGGGTTTTCATAATACGAAGAATACTGCTGTGTATTGTTCTGATTGTACATATTATTGCTATCCATCTGCTTTTCCTCTCCTCTGAATCACAATCTTAACTTGAAACCATTTTATCCAGTATAACACAAAATTTTTATCCATACAACCGGAAAAAAGTAAGAATGCGCTGTCGGTAGCCGGGTATCACACGTTCCAGCAGATTGTGCCCCGTATAGGACATGGGCGGCCGTCCCGGAAACAAGGTTGCCATCCGGTAGCCATACAGAAGCAGCGTGGCAATACAGACTGTCGTCAGAGCCAGCGTCCATCCCTTCGTAACCTGTTTTCCCGCCACATACCGGTTTATGCAAAACCACACCAATAGCAGCAGCCAGAAAGCACCCAGAGGATGCAGGGAAAAGGATCTGGAAAATTGCCCTGTCAGGAAATACCATACCGACCGGCTGAGCCCGCAGCCCGGACAGGGCAGGCCGGTGATAATGACCAGAGGACAGAATGCATGGAACACAAGACGCATCGCCACATAATAGAGAAGCAGACCCCCGATGGCATACCTGTATTCCCTGATATCCGCCTCCAGTCTGTTCCACATCCCTCTCATACTTTCTGATCGGTTTCCTTTGTATGATCCGACGCCAGTTCCGTTACACTGGCCTTTTCATCTTCCAGTTCCTGCGCCATCTCCCTGGCTTTTCTATCCTTTGTAATGGCGCGCATAATCCGGTTAATATCCTCCGGCGAAAACATGCCGATGGCCTTCTCCAGATCGCCCAGATTATCCCGGTTGACTTGCAGGGTCCCTCCCTCTGCCAGCGGGATGACCAGCGTATTCTTTCTGTCGCTTACATCCCCCAGGCAAATGCTGTTTGTGCGCTCGTCACATACAAAGGTAACCCCGTTATACTCAATCACGCCGTCCTTGGCCATATGGCCATACGGCACCTTACTGACTTCCCGCAGACGCTCCGCAGGGCTGCCGCTCATGGAAGCTGCCGCTTCAAAGACCCGCTGCGCCTCCGTCCGGTCCGCCTGCTGCTTCTCAAAGCGCTCCGCCTGTTCCTTTTTGATGTCCTCAATCTGTTTATCCACACTCTTCATAATCTTACTCCACTGCGTCCGCGTGTAGGAATCCGCCCCGGTAGGTATGGAATCTTCGGTTTCTCCCTTTTTTATCCTGGTCATAATATCCGCCTGATACTTATGAAAATCTTCTGTCCATCCGCCTGCTCTTACACCGTTTCCCGTTACCATATACTCTCTTTCTCCCTTCCGATACTGTTGTAAAGTCAGATCTCGTTTCCTGTACATAAATCCTGTATACCAGGATAAAAGACAGAACGCTCTGCGAACTTTCTTTTTTCATGAACCCCAAAAGGCGCGCGCTCTGTCTTCTATGGCCATGAATCATAAAGGAGAGCAGCCTTTTCGTCCTCCTGACAAAACACTGTGCTCTCCATAGCCCCGTTTTACTATATCTCTGTAACATATATCGGCAGCTTTTTTCATTTCTTAACGACGCAGAACATATTTTATTTTGCGGCCGCATAAGTTTGTACAAGAATCCAACAGCCTGGCCCGCAACTGTCTGGCGCCGGAAATCTCAATGGACAGGAGTAACCTTATGTTTGAACAAAAAACCGTAAAAGAAACCTGCTCGGAACTGAAAAGCGACACCCATAAGGGCCTGACAGAAATGGAGGCCGGCAGACGCCTCCGGATGGACGGAAAGAACGAATTGCCCGAGGAAGGACGTAAAAATCCTGTCACCAGATTTCTGGAGCAGCTACAGGATCCGCTGATTTATGTATTGCTGGCCGCTTCGGCAATTTCTCTGCTGCTGGATGAGGTCAGCGATACGATGATTATTCTCTTTGTCGTCCTGATGAATGCGGTCATCGGCCTGATTCAGGAGGGCAAGGCACAGAAAGCGCTGGATTCCCTGAAAAGACTGTCCAGCCCCCACGCCATGGTCATCCGGGACGGGCAGCAGAAGCAAATCGCCGCCTCTGACCTTGTAACCGGAGACATCGTCTGTCTGGAAGCGGGCTGTCAGGTGCCTGCAGATCTGCGGCTGCTGGAAACGGAAAGCCTCAAAATCGAAGAATCAGCGCTGACCGGAGAATCTCTGCCCGTAGATAAAAACGCTGCCTTCACCGTGCAAAAAGAGATGGGCGAAATCCCTCTGGGCGACCGGATCAACATGGCCTATATGTCCACCATCGTCACCTATGGCAGGGGCAGGGGCATTGTCACCGCCACCGGGCTGCATTCGGAAATCGGGAAAATCGCATCTATGATCCGGGATTCCGAAGAAGAACTGACACCCCTGCAAAAACGCCTGGGCGAGCTGGGCACTTTGCTGAGTATTCTTTCTCTGCTCCTCTGCGCTCTGCTGTTTGCCATCGGCGTTTTTCAACACCGGAATCTTTTTGATATGCTGATTACGGCCATTTCCCTTGCCGTCGCTGCCGTGCCGGAAGGGCTGCCTGCCATCGTGACCATCTGTCTCGCCCTCAGTGTAACCCGTATGGTAAAGGTACATACCATTATCCGGAAACTGCCTTCCGTTGAAACACTGGGTGCGGTCAGCGTCATATGCTCTGATAAAACAGGTACGCTCACCCAGAATAAAATGCGCGTGGTAAGCTGCTTTTGCAACCAGCACCCCATTCCCGCCGAACGCCTGGATAGACAGGTGCATCTGGAATTTCTCACCGGCATGTGCCTCTGCAATGATGCTGTGGAAACCCAGGGAAAAAATATAGGGGATCCTACGGAACTGGCGCTGCTGGAACTGGCAGCCCGGTACAATATCCACCGTGGAACGCTGGAAAAAACCATGCCGCGCATAAAAGAACTGCCCTTTGATTCCGACCGGAAAATGATGACCACATTCCACCGCTCTGCCGGCGGGAACATCGGCTATACAAAGGGTGCCCCTGATGAACTGTTAAAACGCTGCACCCACATACGGCTCTACGACAAACAGCTTCCCCTGACCCAGGAAATGCGGCGGAAAATCAGAGATGCAATGAAAGACATGTCCTCCCAGGCGCTGCGCACCCTTGCCATCGCCATGAAACGGGACGGGAACGGTCCCATGGAACAGGCGCTTACCTTTCTGGGCCTTGTGGGTATGCAGGACCCTGCCAGGCCCGAAGCCGCAGAAGCCGTCCGCACCTGCCGTGAAGCAGGCGTTACCACCGTTATGATTACCGGCGACCATCTGGACACGGCTTTTGCCATTGCCCGGCAGCTGGATATTGTGAAACAGCGGGAACAGTGTATGTCCGGCAGTGAAATATCCCGTCTGTCCGACAGTGATTTTTCCGGGAAGCTGGAACATGTACGTGTTTTTGCCCGTATTTCCCCGGAGCAAAAAGTAAAAATCGTAAAGGGATTTCAGTCCCGCCGCCAGATTGTTGCCATGACCGGAGACGGCGTCAATGACGCCCCGTCCTTAAAAGCTGCCGATATTGGCATTGCCATGGGCATGAACGGAACGGATGTGGCAAAGCAGGCCGCTGATGTTATTTTGACTGACGATAATTTCGCCACCATTCAGAAAGCCGTCCGGGAAGGCCGGGGCGTATATGAAAATATCAAAAAATCCGTGATCTTCCTGCTTTCCTCCAATTTGGGGGAAATTATGACCATGTTCCTGGCAGTCATCGGCGGACTGGCTTCTCCGCTGAAATCCAGCCACATACTTTGGATCAATCTGATAACGGACTCGCTGCCGGCCCTCGCCCTCGGCATAGACGAAAATGATGGCGCAAAACTGATGCGGATTCCGCCCCGGAAAAGCAATGAAAGCCTGTTTGCAAACGGTGGCCTTACCTGTACCTGTTTTTATGGAATCCTCATTGCCCTCATCAGCCTGACCGCTTTTTTTGCTTTTCCTTATATGCTGCTGCAAAAAGAAGGACTGCCGGTGACTCTGGAAAGCCTTTCCACATTACTGCGCCGCGAAGACATCCTGATGCGCGCTCAGACTTACGCCTTTACGGTTCTCGGCATGTCCCAGCTCTTTCACGCCGTGGGGATGCGGGATATTCACACATCCGTATTCCGGATGGGGCATCTGCGCAACAAACTGATGCTGGCTGCTTTTGTGACCGGGTTCCTTCTGCAATTCGGGGTTACGGAAATCCCCTTCCTGATCCGGGCCTTCGGGACCATCCATCTGCTGCCCGCCGAATGGTGCTTTCTGACCATCCTGGCCGCATTTCCCCTCCTGGCCCATGAGCTTCTGGTTTTGCTGGGCAGAGGAGGGAAGGAAAAGGACTGAACAGAGAAGACGCTCTTGCACTCCGACACAGTTTCTGACATACTCGTACTGCAGTCTGCTTTGGGTGCATAAAGGTGCATAAAAGAGCGCCGGCCATCACATACATGGCCGACGCTTTTTTATATTGTATCCTCTTTATCTATCCCGGTTCCGTCAAATGCCGGAATAAAACTTTCTCCGGCAGTTTCCCCTTCCTGTATAAACCCGTTTTCAATCCCCTGAGCAAGGGCATGGGAAATCAGTGCTTCATATTCAGATTCATCTACTTTTCCATTCAGTTCCGGATGGGTAAAATTTGTTGAGACCGGTGTATACTGATTCATCATACTGATAAAAATCCGGTCCCCATATGTATCCAGCAGCCAGGAAATAATTCTTTTGGAATCCTCCAGTCCTCCAGGCAGCAGAAGATGCCGTACAATCACCCCTCTTGTCATCACCAGGCTTTCGCCCTGCCCGCTCCGCTTTTGATAAGCCGCCGTATCCAGCCGCTGCGTTCCCGTAGCTTCATCGGTAAAGGCCATCTCACCCACCTGCCGCACCATCTCATCTATAGCCGCAGAGGCGGTTTCAAAATAATCCGGTGCATGAGAATATCGGTTGCTTCTCTCCCTGTCCATATATTTCAGATCCGGCAGATACACATCCACATATCCGTCCAGCATGCGAATCGTCTCCACCGATTCATAACCGCTGCTGTTATAGACCACTGGCAGACCCAGTCCCTTCCTTTTGGCAGCCTGCAGCGCCTCGATTACCTGGGGTACAAACTGGCAGGCCGTCACCAGATTGATATTGTTCGCCCCCGCTGCCTGAAGTTTTAAAAAAATTTCTCCCAGCCGCTCCACTGAAATCTCCCTGCCTGCCTTTCCGGAAGCAATGGCATGATTCTGGCAGAACACGCACTGCAGCCCGCAACCGGAAAAAAATACGGCCCCGGAACCGTTTCTGCCGGAAATACAGGGTTCTTCCCACATATGGAGAGCGGCCCGTGCAGCTTTTATGTTGTCCGACTGTCCGCAGACACCCCGCTGCCCGGCCGTCCGGTCAATCCCGCATGCCCTGGGACAGAGCCTGCAGGCTTCCATAGGATTGCTTATCGGTTTCATCCATCTCTCACACCCTTATGTCCAGGAAAAGTTCCACCACCGCCCCTGCTTTTTCCGTTTCTCTTAAATCAATGATTCTCTGATTTTCCGATCCCCGGAAACTAAGCATCAGATTCTTCTTTGCTTCTACAAAGGGGCCGTCCACCAGAACATCACACAGAGAAAGAAATGCACTGGTGCTCTCGCAATTTGCCCGGCCATCCGGCAGGAAATCCTCATACAGATAGCCGCTGTACACCCATACAGTTTTCGCCGCCTCCCGCTTCACACGGCGCAGCAGGGGCAATAGCGCCCGCTGGTTGTCCGGTTCCATAGGATCCCCGCCGAGCAGGGTCAGACCCGCTATATAATCGGGCTCCAGCATTTTCAGTATCCTGTCCTCCGTCTCTGCCGTAAATGGACTTCCATATTCGAAGTCCCAGGTTTTCTCGCTGAAACAGCCCCTGCATCGATGACTGCAGCCGGATACGAACAGAGATACCCGTACCCCCGGGCCATTTTCGATAGAAAACTGTTTAATCGCTCCGTAATGCATCCACTCTCTCCGATCCTGCTACAGGTGCATCACCCGTTCCTGAATCTCCTGTGTCCTGCCCTGATTCCAGAACTGGGTTCCGATATAGCCACAGGTCCTTCTGGCCACATTCAACGTCTCCTGATTCCTGTTTCCACAGCGGGGACATTCCCATACCAGCTTCCCGTCCGCTTCTGCTATCTGGATTTCCCCGTTATAACCACATTCCTGGCAGTAATCACTCTTTGTATTCAGCTCTGCATACATGATATTGTCATAAATAAACCGGATGATACTCAGCACTGCCGGAATATTATCCTGCATATCCGGCACCTCCACATAGCTGATGGCGCCCCCTTTGGACAGCGCCTGAAATTCCGCTTCAAATTTCAATTTGGAAAAAGCGTCTATCTCCTCTGTCACTTTCACATGATAACTGTTGGTAATATACCCTTTGTCTGTGACGCCTTCCACAATGCCAAACCGCCGCTGCAGGCACTTGGCAAATTTGTAAGTCGTACTTTCAATCGGAGAACCGTAAATGCTGAACCCAATATCCGTTTCCTCTTTCCACCGGTCGCAGGCGCGGTTCATATATTCCATCACTTCCAGTGCAAAAGGCTTCGCCAGAGGATCCGTGTGGGATTTGCCGGTCATATATTTTACACATTCGCACAGACCTGCATAGCCCAGGGAAATGGTGGAGTATCCGCCATACAGCAGGCTGTCTATCACCTCTCCCCGTTTCAGCCGCGCCAGAGCGCCATACTGCCAGAGAATCGGCGCCGCATCCGACAAGGTGCCCTTGAGCCTCTCATGGCGGCACATCAGCGCCCGGTAACACAGATCCAGCCGTTCGTCAAAAATCTTCCAGAACCTGTCCATATCCCTGCCGGAGGACAAGGCCACATCCACCAGATTGATGGTCACAACCCCCTGGTTAAATCTTCCGTAAAATTTATATTGTCCCTGTTCATCCTGCCAGGGGGACAGGGCGCTGCGGCACCCCATAACCGGGAAACAGTTGCCCTCTTTCAGCTGTTTCATAATCTTTTCCGATATATAATCGGGAACCATCCTTTTGGCCGTACAGTTGGCGGCCAGCTTTGTCAGATAAAAATATTCACTGTCCTCACTGATATTGTCCTCTTCCAGCACATAAATCAGTTTGGGAAAAGCCGGTGTGATATAAACGCCGCTTTCATTTTTCACTCCCTGGATACGCTGGTTCAGCATTTCTTCTATAATCAGAGCCAGATCTCTCTTCTCCTGGCTGCTCCTTGCCTCATTCAGATACATAAAGACCGTCAAAAACGGCGCCTGACCATTGGTGGTCATCAGTGTGATCACCTGATACTGAATCGTCTGCACCCCTTTTTCAATTTCCTTCCGCAGACGCTTCTCCACAATCTGATGCAGCGCTTCTTCAGAAGGATGCGCACCTGTCAACCCCATATCTTCCAGCACTTCCCTGCGTATTTTCTCTCTGGAAATCTGCACAAACGGCGCAAGATGGGCCAGAGAAATACTCTGTCCGCCATACTGGCTGCTGGCAACCTGGGCTACGATCTGCATGGCAATGTTGCAGGCTGTGGAAAAGCTGTGGGGCTTGTCAATAAATGTTTCACTGATCACCGTACCATTCTCCAGCATGTCCTCCAGATTGACCAGGTCACAGTTGTGCATATGCTGGGCAAAATAGTCCGAATCATGGAAATGAATCAGCCCTTCCGCGTCCGCCTTTACAATGTCCTCCGGAAGCAGCAGACGTCTGGTCAGATCCCTGCTGACCTCCCCTGCCATATAATCCCGCTGTACACTGTTGATGACCGGATCCTTATTGGAATTTTCCTGCATCACTTCTTCATTATTACATTCTATCAATGTCAGTATACGCCCGTCCGTGGTATTGCTCTTGCGGACAAGCGTTCTTGTATACCGGTATCGCACATAACATCTGGCTACATTGAAAGCGCCCTGGGACATAATCTGGTTCTCAACCATGTCCTGCATCTCTTCCACGGAAACCGCACGGTTCATACGGCTGCATTTAAAATCAATATACTCCGATATTTCCTGAATCTGCTCCTGTGTCAATTCCTGCCGTATCGCCGCTTTATTGGCTTTTTCTATGGCCGCCTGGATCTTTGTAATATCAAAATCCACCTCTGAGCCATTCCGCTTGATTACTTTCATAAACTCTTCTCCTCCTTACCGCTGACTGTATTATATTACATTGTCCGGAGAAAAACTGTTGTGTGAACAACATATTTATTTTATAATACCATATATGGTAGTAATTACAGAAAGGAATATCTATATATGGGGGATTCTGACACTATTTTCATTTCTGAAAAAAATATGAAATTCATTCTGGAATATTTCCAGCCCCGGCAGAAAGCCTTTGGCCGCAGTGAAATGATTCTGGAAAAAAATATACCCGAAGACAGACTGTGCCTGCTGCTGAAAGGCACCGCCTATCTGTGCATGGAAAACGAACGGGGAGACAAGCAGCTTCTGGACTATTTTACAGGAGGCCGGCTGTTGTATCACGATATGCTGCCCGGCCCGGAAAGCGGCCACTGTTTCGTGCAGGCCAAATATCCCTGCGTCATCGCATATCTGCCCGGCCCGGAACTGACGGAATACATATTAAAAACAGAGGACAGGAATCTGGCAACGCAGTTTTACGGTATATTGCGGTCCACCGTATCCCTGAGCATCGAGCATTGTCATATATTACAGCAAAAAACCATCCGCGGAAAACTGCTCGCCTTCCTCCATGCCCAGAGACGCCAGCAGAAAAGCAGCACAGTCCATATCCCCATCCCCTACTCTGATCTGGCGGACTATCTGTCCATTGACCGCAGTTCTCTGATGACCGAACTGAGCAGAATGCATGAGGATGGGGTGATTGAAAAAAACACACGGAGGATCGTTTTAAAAGGAAACGGACCGGATTGAACCCCCTGGCCGCAGAAAGGGTTACAGGCGCAGCGATTGCGGAAAGCCGGATGTGTCTTTTGCCTTGAATTAAACCCTGGCCTGTGATAAAATCAGAGCGTTCAATGACGTTTTACAAAACTGTTTGTCATAATCAAAATCTTACATAAAAATGTTTGCTGTATCATTGTGACGAAAGGAAATCATCATGCTGTATAAATTTACATTCAGTCCCACAGGTGGAACAGAAAAAATCGCCTCTATCCTGGCAGCCGCACTTTCGCCGGACATAACAGACGTGGATCTGACAGACCGATCCATTGATCTTTCTCAATATGCTCCAAAAGCGCAGGATCTCTGTCTTGTATCGGTTCCCTCTTATGGAGGGCGGGTTCCGGATACGGCAGCCCTGCGGATTGCACAGATACAGGGGAACGGCGCCAGAGCCGTCCTTGTGGTTTCCTACGGAAACCGCGCCTACGAAGATACGCTGCTGGAGCTGGAGGAATTGGTACATCATGCGGGATTCCGCTGTATGGCAGGCGTTGCCGCGGTAGCTGAACATTCCATTATGCGTCAGTTTGCAACCGGCCGGCCGGACGCGCAGGATGCCGCCGAACTGACCACCTTCGCAGAAGCCATTTTGCAGAAGCTCAGTCAGACCACGCCGCTTCTGCCGGTTTCTTTCCCCGGCAGCCGGCCCTATCGTGAATATAATGGCGTACCTCTGATGCCAAAAGCAGGCAAAGCCTGCCAGCGCTGCGGCCTGTGCGCCGCCCGCTGTCCGGCAGGCGCCATTACGGCTGAAAACCCGTCCCATACGGATAAAAAGCGCTGTATCTCCTGTATGCGCTGTATCTCTCTCTGTCCGGCCCACGCCCGCAGTTTGAATCAACTGTTGTTCTCCGTAGCCGCCAAAAAGATGGAAAGCGTTTGCAGCGGCAGGAAAGAGAATGAGCTGTTTCTGTAGGCGCAAGGGGAACTTCCCGCACCGATGCCGAAAACCCTACGAGCCATATTTCCTGTTTCCGTTACGAAATCGTTATATTATTCAACAGAAGGGCATTCATTATGAATACAAATCCACAGGCAATCATCATCAGTTATAATACCCACAATGAAGCAATCTGCGCCAGTGCTGCAAGAATATCCACAACTCCCGGAAATGCCGAAGAAATCTTCCAAAAAGCCCAGGGAAACGCAAAAAACCGCAATCTGATAGAAAAAGTTCTGTCTTCCGGCCATAAATCCCTGCTTGAACATGCAGTGTTTACCATTGCCTTTCGGAATGTTTCCGCTTATGTGGAGCAGTTCTTTATTGAATGCAGACTGGCTTCCTTCACTGTCAAGTCAAGGCGCTATGTGGATTTCAGTCAGTCGGGATATTATATACCGCCGGAGCTTACAGGAAATGACCGCCATCTGTATGAACATTATATGGATCATCTGTTTCATGCCTATCATACGCTGCTGGAAAGCGGCGTTCCCAGAGAGGATGCGCGTTTCATTCTGCCATATTCATTTCACAGTAATTTCTACTGTACCCTGAATGCACGGGAACTGGGGCACGTAATCTGTGCAATCCAATACGGGCGCGGGCGTAATATCCCTGAATTAAAACAGATCTCGGC
>ERZ778511.1658-NODE-1658-length-14377-cov-5.768119_pt1 | contig 14377 bp, 11 predicted proteins | sample MGYA00510347_ERZ778511 | MGnify/ENA primary metagenome ERZ778511 (study PRJEB29527, sample SAMN07138967) | mouse gut metagenome | material: feces | host: mouse | place: China:Nanjing | collected 2016-01-25 ...
GTGCGGAACTCCCCAAAAGCCGCGCTCAAAAAAAGTCTCACAAAGAGCACCATCCCAAACATGCGCGGCTTTTGCGCACATTTGCCGCTGCGCGGCAAACAGCGCCGGGAGTTCCCGACAGAATAAGATTCACTCTGTGCACAGAACCGCCTTTTTCCCACCGCCAGTCATAAATTGGACAGACCCCCCATATACATGAGGTAAACATGTACTTGGGGGGTATTGCTATGCCGTATGAGGAACTGAGCGGAATGCAGCACCGGTTGGAGCTGGACGGCCGGGAGAGGCTGCTGGTCTCCGGAGTGGAGGAGGTGGAGCGGTTCGACGAGGAGGAGATCGTCATGAACACCACCGCGGGCACCCTGGTGGTGGGCGGCACGAACCTGCATATCGGGAAACTGAACCTGGACGGCGGGGAGCTCCACGTGGACGGGTCCATCCACACCCTGCTCTATGAGGATACCGCGCCCAAGAGCGGCGGTCTGCTCCGGCGTCTGTTCGGATAATCGGCGGCATGAAGAACTATGTATCGGAGCAGCTGATCCTGTTTTTGCGGTCCGGCGGGCTGGGACTGTGCCTGGGGCTTCTCTACGACCTGGTTGGCGCCCTGCGGGGCCTGGGCGGAAAAATCTGGGGTGGACTGCTGGACGCGGCGTTCTGCCTGACAGCGGCGGTATCCGTGATCTTCTTTGTGCTGGCAGGGGACGGGGAGCTGCGCATCTTCATTGTCCTGGGCGTGGTAGGGGGCGCGGTGCTGTACTGGTGCCTGCTGGGCGGAATTTTGCGCCCCGTGTGGACCTTCTGGCTGGCCCTGGCGCTGCTTCCCGTGGGGCTGCTGGTAAAATATCTGAAAAAAGGCGGGCGAACCGGAAAAAAAGTCTTTTCTTTTTACAGAAATTGGGTTACAATAAAGTTTACATCACTGCGGGCACGGCGCAAGCCTTCCCCGCAGGAGGGAGAGGAAGATATGGGCAAATCGGTCAAGAAGCCCGCCCGTAAGAAGGCGGACACCCGCCCCCGCAGCAAGCTGACCATGCTGCTCCTGGCGGCCCTGCTGATTGGCCTGGGCGTGCAGATCTACGGCATGTTCGGAAAGCTGCAAGAGGCCCGGGCGGAGGAAGCGATCTATACCCAGCGGCTGAATGAGCTGCAAGAGGTCAACGAACAGCTGCGGGAGGATCTGGAGAACAGCGGAAATCAGGCCCTCATTGAGGACATTGCCCGGGACCAGCTGGGTATGGTCCTACCGGGTGAAAAGGTATTTCATTTCAGCAAATAGGCGGGAACACGTGGCGCACACAGTATGGCCTGACTGTGTGCGCCGCGTGTTCTCTCTCTACCCCGCCATCTACGGCCGCAGGGCCCGGACGATGGCGTCCAGCTGCTCCGGGGCGGGCTCTCCGCCCAGACGGAAGGTGACGATCCGGCCCGGATAGAGGAGATAGTAGGAGGCATATCCAAACTCCCGGTACGCCTCCTCCGCCCCCCAGGGGGCGGGCTCCATCCGCTGCAAGGGCCAGGGGTCATAGGGGGCCTTGTCGTCCGGGAGAAGCTTCTCCCAGGATTGCTCCAGCAGCCAGGGCCAGCGGGTGTCGTAGGTCTGATAGGTCAGAGGCGGGAGCTCGCTGTCGGTACCGAGCGCGTCCTGGGTGTACTGGGCGTGGACCGCCAGAGGGGAGCGGCTGACCTCCGCTTCATAGGTGCAGTGGTCCTCCGGCGTGACAGCGTATCCCAGGTCCTCCAGGGTCACAGGGAGGTCGTCGTAGAAAACGTCCCGCGTAATGGTCCAGGGGACATTCTCGTAGGTCTTGGTATACGTCTCCACCGGCTTCCGGCCCATGTGGATCACCCCCGCTCCGTTCAGAGCGCCGGTCAGGAAGGGCATACCAACGCCCACCGCCACCCCTGCTGCCAGGGCAAAGGCGAAATACAGCCCCTTCGTACCGCCCCGGCTGGTGCCCCGCTTCTTCAGATGCCGCAGGACCCACCGGCCCAGCAGCATGATCCCGCCGTACAGGAGCAGAAGGATGATCAGCAGGGGCCGCATCCCGGCCAGGGGCGGGTCCAGGAAAAGGACCGCCAGCACGGCGGCGCACAGCGCCATGGCCACGGCGGAGAGCCCCAGGCGGAACCGGGTGTGGGGCCGGGCGCAGGTCCCGCCCCGGGCCACCGCGCGCTTGGAGCACAGCACCCAGATCAGGTAGTCCAGCAGAATCCCGGCGGCAAAGAGTGCGATCCCCGCCATCAGGGTCAGCGTTGCCAGCTTGGAGGTGCTGCTGAAAAAATCCATGGGGTCATGCCGGAACCAGTTCAGAAACAGCGGCACGCACAGGAGTGGGAGCGCCAGCAAAAGGCCGTAGCTGAACACGGCGGTCTTCCGCATGGTCCGCCGGATGGCGGAGAGCTTCACCGCCTCGTCGGTCTCAATGGGCGTGGGGTCCGGCCGGGTGGAGCGGAAATACTGGAGGGGCCCATAAACAGCCGCCAGTTCCCACCCCGCGGCGCGGCAGTAGTCCACGTAGGTCTCCTGCCCCTCGGTGATGGCAGGATCGAAGACGGACGCCTCGGGGAAGAAGGTGACGGTATATTTCACCTGTTCCGGTTCCGCGCGGCGGTAGGTGAAAAGCCAGTTGTCCACCCCCTCCAGCAGCCAGCCCCTCCCGGCCATTTTCTCCAGATGCCGGGCGATGGCCTCCGTGTCGTCAAACTGATACCAGCACAGCTCTCGCTTCGTATCGCGGCTCATGCCTGCGCCTCCTTTCCGAATCGCACGTAGTCCTCTGTCTGCCGCCGGAGACGGGCGACCTCCTCCTCCAGCCGCAGTCGGCCCTTCACGGTGATCTGATAGCTCCGCTTCCGTCCCTCCACCCGCGTCTCCCGGATGAACCCCTCGGTCTGGAAGCTCTCCAGCAGGCTGTAGAGGGTCCCCGGCCCGATGACGACCTGCCCCTCGGTCATCCGGGCCACCCGCTCCATGATGTCCACGCCGCAGCATTCCCGCTGGAGGCACAGCAGGATATAAAACATCTGCTCCGTCAGCGTCTGAAATTTTTCCCGGGCCATGCCATCGCCTCCCCTTCATTAGCGATATTCGATATTTATAGGTTCAGTATAATACCGATATTCGATATTGTCAAGAAAAAGTTTCTGCCCCGGCCGACCGGGAAAGCCGGCCGGGGCAGAAGGGAACGAAACACAGCCGCTAAATCGTAGCCTTATCCGGCAAGAAAACCAGGAATTGCAACGACTCTAGGGCTTGTTTGATAAATGGCGGAATGCCCAACGGCGAGAGATTTTTCCACTGGGCAAGGCAAAAATTCGCAGGAATCCTGACGGATTTCAAGAATTTTTAACGCGGCACAGCGGAAAAAGATCCGCTGTTTGGGCGTTTTGACATTTTTCAAACATGCCCTAGGCTCGCGTCAAAAATCTTCTTGATCCTCTTCAAGAAAAAGTATATGCCGCGATCTCGCAGAAGCGCATGAGGATCGTGGCGGCTTCCGACCGGGTGGCGCTGCTCTGGGGCAGGAGCTCCCCTCTGTCCGTGCCGCCAATCAGGCCGGTTTCCACGGCCCAGGCCATGGCCTGGGCGGCATAGGCGCTGATCCTGTCCGCGTCGGCGAAGTCCTCCAGGGAGGCCCGGGAATCGTTATCCACACCCGCAGAGGCCGCGTAGCGGTAAAGCATCGTTGCCAGCTGCTCCCGACTCACCGGCTGCTCCAGATCCTCGCCGCTGGAAATCCCGCGCTCCACGGCCCAGCTGACCCCCTTCTCGTACCAGACGGCACCGCCGTCCACATCGATGCCGTCATACCGGGCCAGCACGGTCAGCAGCATAGCGCGGGTCATGGTGCCCTCGGGGGTGAACCGGTCCTCGCCGGTGCCGGAAAAGATCTCGTGGGCGGAGACGAAGGCGATGGCGTCCCCGGCCCAGTGTCCGGCCACATCGGAGAAGTGCCCGCTATTGTCCACGAGCAGGACGGTGTCCCCGTCCGAGACGGCGACCACCACGCCGTTCTCGGCGGCAAAGGAGCTGCGAATCACCTCCTCCGTCCCGTCTGCCTGCACAAGGACCGCCACGGTGCCCGGAACTGCGCCCTCAGCGGGGATCTCCACCTTGACCGGCTCCGGGCTGCCCGTGGACACGCACACGACCGGGGCCTCCTCGTCTCCGCTTAGGGATACGGTCGGCATGGGCAGAGGGAGGACCTGCCCGCTGTGCTGCGCCTCACTGACGGCCTCAGCGGAGAGGGTGACGGCGGCCACCACCTGCCCGTCCGGGCTGACGACGGTGGTGGAAGCGCCGTCGGGCCGCTCCACCGTGATGACAGAGGAACCGTCGGGGCGTTCCTCCGTCCGGGTATCGTCTTCAAAGGGGGCGGCCGGGGTGTCCCCCGCTTCCCCGACCGCAGGGCCGGTCTCTAGGGAGGGCTCTGCCGCCCCGGAAAAGTCGGGGAAAACGGGCACGATGTCGGGGACCTTCTCCACAGGGGCCTGCTTTATCCACTGTGTGCCGTAGGAGCAGATCGTCTCGTCAACCGGGGCAATCACGGCGGTGTAGGCGCCTGGCGGCAGGGGTGCGGCGTCCCAGTCCGCCAGATCGCAGATGTAGGCGCCCTCCCCGGATGCAGAGGCGGCGGTCTCCACAGAGGTGCGGTAGACGATCCGCCCGGATGGGTCCATCAGCAAAATCCGGAACGACGGCGGGGTGGGCAGCGCTTCGTCCAGCTGCCAGGTCAAACCGGAGGGGAGGCCGTCCTCCACCAGAAATTCGGCGCGGAGCGGTGCGGCGTCCTTCTCCGGGATGGTGACGGTCACGGGGCCGCTGCCCTCCTCCGTTGTCGCAAAAGTGCTGGGCAGGGCCTGCAACGACAGGACATCGCCTGCGGCGAACGAGCCAAGGATCCTCATGACGGCTGTACAGCCGTCATGGCAGACGCTGTGCAGCGTCTGAGGCTCATTGTTCAAGCGGATGTCCCACTGTTCCCAGTGCTCCTCATCGAAGCGATTTCCGTTTTTGCACGCGGTGCTGATGAGCAGGAATCCCTCCCCGTCGGATGCGTCGAAGCACGTCACCGTGGCGGAGAGCTGCGGTGTCCCGGCGGAGACGTCCACCGGAAGCGTGTTGCTGGTGACGGCAATACGCTGGGAAGACATTCCATCCCCGTCCAGACAGTCGCAGGTAAACGATACCTGAAGGCTGCCGCTGCCGGGGGAACGGAAGAGCGCGCCGCACGCCTCCGGCGATAGGATGATTTTGATATAGTCGTTATTAAAGTCGTATGTCAGCGTCCCTTCGGCGGCTGCCTCCGCGTCCCCTGTCCGGCTGATCACCTGGACCGACGCGATGGAGTCCGTATCAATGTTATAGGTGTAGAACGTTCCCCGTAACTCCATTTCGATTTCTTCCCCCAGCAGGATCTCAAAGGGCTCCCCAATCCGGACGCCCTCCGGGGGACCGGTGATGTCAACGGTGCCGACCTCCCCGTCGGCCAAGACCATTCCTGTCAGCAGAAACAGCACAACACACAATGCTAGGACTACAACTCTTTTTCCCATGTCCATTTCTCCTCCTCTTTATTTATTGCCCATTGCAGCTTGCAGCAAGAGTGCACATATTGTAAACTTTATATATAGAAATGTCAATTCCTCCGGAGAGCCCCGCCGCCCACGGCCCGGGCAGAATAAGGCACGGACGCCGGATTGCCCGCCTCCCGGGGTGGCTTCCTCCAGCGTCCGTGTTCTTGTCGCATTCTGTCGAATTTTGGCGGTGATAGAACGAAAATGCAGAGCAGTAGTTCAAAAAACAAATCGTCTTCCATTGGGAACAAAACGTCGCTCCCTGAAAAACATGGTCATGGTCAACAAGAAAACCGGGAAAATTTCGGCAATTCTGACATTGATAATTTGCCCACTTTTTTGCAGTTCCTACTCAAACATGGTGTCCAGTGCGCCAAGCTCAAACCGGAACTCCGCCCGGTACAATTCCCCGGCCTTGTCCTGGAGCTCTCCGCGAACGATGTAGCGGGATGGTTCCTCCGACAGCGGCAGGGTCAGGGACTGGCTGTCCACGATGACCGTGCGGCTGTCCCCGCCCTCCAGGGGGACGATCTCCGCCGTGCAGTCCCCGACCGAGGAGAAATTGAAGGAGAACTCCGCCTGACTGTACGTCCGGGACCCATAAATCCCGCTGGGAGTTTCCCGCTCGTCCTGCATATACACCGTCTCGGCGCGGTCCCCCTCCAGGCGCTCGGCCCGCCACAGGGAGGCGGTGATCCGATCTCCGGTATCGCGCTCCCCATTGGTCACGCGGACATTCAGAGCGGGCATTTCCAGGATCCCCAGCGCCTCCCGGTCCAGGCCGTCGGGCAGGTAGTAGGTTTGCGCCTTCGCTTTGCCGTATAGAGGGGACAGTTTGATGAAGTCGTCGGAGAGGATGACGCCCAGCGTACCCTCCGGGGCGTCGAAGAACAGGAACATTCGATTCCCTTCCTGCTGGAAGGAGTAGTTCCCCGCGATCTGCTCCATCCGCAGGGAGGAGAGATACCGGTGCAGCGCGGCCTCGTCGGTGCAGACCAGAACGGTATTGTAGGGGTCGTCGTCCCAGTACACATAGCGGAGGCTGTACTGCTCCGGGTCCCGGGACTGGTAGATCAATTCCGTCCCCGTACCCTCCCCGTAGGCTATGGCCACGTAGCCGCAGCTCATGCACAGCAGGAAGAATACCAGCCCCACCACCAGTGCTCCGGAGTGCTTCCTCCCGGGCTCCACCACGCTTTTCAGCCGGTAGCGCAGGGCGTCCGCGGAGGCGGAGAGGCAGGTGGTAAAACCCCGCTCATCCCCGGCGGTTTTCAGCAGCAGGGCGGCGTACTGCCGCTTGGTCTCGTCCCCGGCGTCCAGCAGCACCGTCTCGTCGCAGCTGAGTTCCAGGTCCTCGGCGCTCTTTTTCATCGCCGCCCACATCAGGGGGTTGAACCAGCACATGGCGGTGCAGAACACCAGGAAGAACTTGCTCCAGGCGTCCTCCCGCCCGATATGGACCAGCTCGTGGCGGAAAATCAGCGCCAGCTCCTCCGGCGTGTAGTCCCGCTCCGGCAGCACCACCCGGACGGACCGGGCGAACAGTCCCACGGACAGGGGCGTGCGGACCTCGGGCGACGACACCAGCTTGAATTTCGGCTTTTGAAATCGGGCGTCTTCCACCTCCCGGGCCCAGACCTCCAGCGCCGCCGGGTCGGTGACCGGCACGGCCCGCCGCAGGATACGGGCACGGAAAGTCAGGTGGGAGACCGTCTTCCAGACCAGTACCCCCAGGAAGCCCGCCAGCCATACGCCCAACAGAATCTGTACCAGGGCGGCGGGGACCTCCACCACCCACCGGGGAGCGGGCAGGGACATATAGTTCATCTGCGTGATATAGAGGTAGTTGGGGACCAGCCACAGCACCGCGCAGGACCGGGCGCTGATATGTCGCCGCAGGAAGGGCAGCGCGGGCATCAGCAGCAGGTAGTACAGACAGATGTGGAGAAACACCCCGAAGCAGAAGGAGACCGTGATCCGAACGGCGTCCTCCTTCCCACAGAACATCAGAGCGCAGACCGCCAGCGTCAGCATACACACCGGGAGCAGCTGCCCGGAGATGCAGGGCAGATACCGCTGCCGGGCGGCCTCCACCTCCGTACCCTGCTCTCTCTTGTCCCATACCGCCCAGGCAATAACGCCGCTGAAGATCAGCGCGAACAGGCCCTTGAAAAATATGTCCGTGCTCATAGCTCGTTCCTCTCCAGCAGCTCCCGGAGCTGGGCCAGCTCCTCCCGGGTCAGCCCGCTCTCGCACAGGGCGGCGGCGAAGGCGGGCAGGCTCCCGCCGCAGACCTTCTCCACGAAGCGCCTGCTCTGCTGGGCCAAATACTCCTGCCGGGAGACCAGCGGGAGGTATCGGGCGCTGCGCCCCTCCTTCCGGATCTCCACAAACCCCTTCTCCGCCAGACGGGAGAGCACCGTCAGCAGGGTGGTCAGGGCCATCGGGTGGGTGTCCTGCAAAATTGCACTGATGTCCGCCCGAGCCGCCGGGGGCTCGCAGGCCCAGACGGCCTGCATGACCTCCAGCTCGGCGTCCGGCAGACGGCAGATGGCAGTCTTCATTTCTATCTCCTCCTTGCTCTACAAATATAGAATAAATACATTCTACAACCGTAGAGTAAAAATGTCAAGGGGATTTTCGGCGGAGATCTCCCGCCCCGGAAAACAGGAGAAAACCGCTCTTTTGCAGGATAAAGAGGAAAAAGTTGCAAAACGACGGCTGCGGCAGACTTTTTTCTGCCCGACAGGATTTTTGGTTTTCCTCGCTCTTCCGGCGGAAAACGGCGTATATTCGGCAACTAGAATGGTATTTCCGGCTATTCTTTGTAGCTTTTCATAAAAAAGACGGAAACCGGAGAGGAATTTATATGAATTTGCCAGTTGCAAAACTTGCAAATATCAGGTATAATCATGGCATCCCTTGAGGGGGACATCACTTGAAAAGGAAGAAATCGCTATGAAGAAGAAGTTATTTGCATTGGTCATGGCAATGATCATGATCCTGTCCCTGGCCGCCTGCGGCGGTAAAGATGAGGGCAAGGGCGCTGCCGCCGTGGATACCAACACCGTGGCCGTGGGCGCCGTGGTGATCGCCCGGGATGATGTGCCTGAAGACGACATCTACGCTTTCGTCTCCGCTATTTTTGAGAACACCGCCGCCATCTCCGAGCAGCACGACAAGGGCAAGGAGCTGGATCTGGACTTCGCCGCCTCTGTCACCTCCGTCCCCTATCACCCCGGCGCTGCCAAGTATTTTGCTGAGAAGGGCAAGAACGTGGCCGTGAAGGACGGCGCCGGTACTGGCGAGAGCAAGGCCCTGACCTTCGGCACCGGCAGTGAGTCCGGCACCTACTACGCCTTCGGCGGCGTGCTCTCCAGCTATGTCTCCAACAACACCTCTGTCTCCGTCACCACTGTCACCTCCGGCGGCTCCAAGGCCAACATCGAGGACCTGGCCGCGGGCAACGTGCAGCTGGCGTTCGTGCAGTCTGATGTTATGAGCTACGGCTACAACGGGGAGCGCCTGTTTGACAGCGCCGTTACCGGTTTCTCCACCGTGGCCGCCCTGTACATGGAGCAGGTCCAGATCGTCACCACCAACCCCGACATCAAGACCGTTGCCGACCTGGCGGGCAAGTCCGTCTCCATCGGCGCCCAGGGCTCCGGCGTGTGGTTCAACGCCGTTGACGTACTCAGCGCCTACGGCATCGATCCCGACACCGGCATCAAGCCCGTATACCAGAGCTTCGGCGACAGCGCCGAGAGCCTGAAGGATGGCAAGATCGACGCCGCTTTCATCGTGGCCGGCGCTCCCACCACGGCCATTGTGGACCTGGCCACCTCCAAGCCCGTGTACCTGGTGGGCCTGGACGAGAGCCACACCAGCGACCTGCTGGCATCCTCCCCCTACTACAGCGCCTATACCATCAAGGCCGGTACGTATTGATAACAGAGAACTGTGCATCCCTGGCAAGGGCCGCGCAAGCGGCCCTTGCCGCGTTGAAAGAGCGGAAATCCTTCCGCTTTTTCAACGCGGTATAAACTCAAACAAAAGGAGGCCGTTCTTATGAGTGAAAAGGATAAGAACAACCTGCCGGACGTGGAAACCGGCACGGCCGCGGAGATGGACGAGGTCATGCGCAAGTATGACCGGGAGTCCGCCACCCGCATCTGGGAGGGAAAGCCCAAGCTGGTTACGGGCGTCATCTCGGCGCTCTTCTCTCTGTACTGCATCTGGTCCACCCTGTGGAGCACCGCGGATTTGCCCATCCGTCTGTCGGCCTTTCTGGGGCTGATCATCATCATGGGCTATCTCAACTACCCTGCGCGGAAGGGCCACGTGACGCCCAATACAATGCCCTGGTACGACATTGTGATCATGCTCCTGGGGGCGGGATCCTTCTTCTACTACTGCTTCAACTACAGCCGCCTGGTTATGGTCATCACCAGCGCCGCCAAGATCGACCCGTCCAATCCCGATGCCGCGCCCGGCGCGTGGTTCTTTATCATCCTGGGCGTGGTGGGGATCCTCTGTCTGGCGGAGCTGTGCCGCCGGTGCGTGGGCCTGCCCATCCTGTTCGTGGTGGGCGCGCTGCTGGTCTACACCTTCGCCAGCGGCCAGGGCCTGCCCCGGGTCATCTACACCCTCTTCTTCGGCACCTCCGGCGTCATGGCTACCCCCATCCAGGTGTGCGCCAAGTTCATCGCCGTGTTTATCATCTTCGGCGCATTCCTGGAGCGCACGGGGATCTCCAACTTCTTCATTGACCTGGCCAACTGCGCGGCGGGCTCCTCCTCCGGTGGACCGGCCAAGGTGGCGGTGATCTCCTCCGCCCTGTGCGGCATGGTGTCCGGCTCCTCCGTGGGCAACACCGTGACCACCGGGTCGGTGACCATCCCCATGATGAAGAAGACCGGTTACCGGCCCGAGTTCGCCGCCGCGGTGGAGGCCGCCGCCTCCACCGGCGGGCAGATCATGCCCCCCATCATGGGCGCGGCCGCCTTCCTCATGGCGCAGTACATGGGCACCTCCTACGCCAACGTGGCCCTGAAGGCCATCCTCCCCGCGCTGCTGTACTTCACGGGGATCTTCCTCTCCGTCCACCTGGAGGCCAAGCGGCTGGGCCTGAAGGGCATCCCCAGGAATCAGCTGCCCAAGTTCAAGCTGCTCATCCGCAGCATCTACCTCCTCATCCCCCTGGTGGTGCTGGTGGTCATGGTGTCCACCGGGGCCCGGACCCTCCAGTTCTCCGCCGCCATCGCCATCGTGCTGACCATCCTGGTGAGCCTGCCCAATATTTTCATTGACAGTAAGACCCAGCACGGCGAGGGCTTCGCGAAGCACGCCGTCAAGGACCTGGGCGGGATGATCGCCAGTTCCCTGGAGGCCGGTGGAAAGGGCTGCATCACCGTGGCCGTGGCCTGCTCCATGGCGGGCATGGTGGCCGGGTGCATCACCGTGACGGGTCTGGCCTCCAAGCTGGTCAACGCCGTGGTGAACATCAGCCGCATGATTCCCAACGAGTCTCTGGCCATGTTCATCGCCCTGTTCCTCACCATGCTCTGCTGCATCGTCCTGGGCATGGGCGTCCCCACCACGGCCAACTACTGCATCATGGCCTCTACCTGCGCCCCCATCCTCATCACCCTGGGCATCGGGAAGATTCCCGCCCACTTCTTTGTCTTCTACTTCGGTATCGTGGCGGACATCACGCCCCCCGTGGCCCTGGCGGCCTACGCCGGGTCCGCCATCGCCAAGTCCAACCCCATGAAGACGGGCATCAACGCCACCAAGCTGGCGATTGCGGCCTTTATCGTGCCGTATATCTTCGCCTTTAACCCGGCCATGCTGCTGGTGGACACCAACATCCTCCAGGTGGGACAGATCGTCGTCACCTCCCTGGCGGGCCTCTTCGGCGTGGCGGCGGCCCTCAACGGCACGCTGTTCCGGAAGATGAACCCCCTGTTCCGGCTTCTGCTGGCGGCGGGCGGTCTGTGCATGATGTTCCCGGATACCATGACCGACGTGCTGGGCCTGCTGGTCCTGGGCAGCGTGTGTCTGTTTGAGTACCTGTCCGCGAAGAAAGCGAACGCATAAAAAGATTCGTGCAATGGATAAGGGACGCGAGACCGGTTGGTTTCGCGTCCCTTTGGCAGATGATAGGACCGCCGGAAATTTGAAAATGCAGGAGGAAAAGGTCGTGAGAAAACGGATTTTAGCGGTGGCTTCAGCGCTGATATTGTGCTTAGGGCTGACAGGGACGGCGCTGGCCGGAAAACAGGAACGGACGGTATATACCGGTACTGTGGAGGAGTTGCAGGACGCGCTCGCCTCCAATACCAGGATTATTCTGGAGGGCAGGGACTACAGCATCGGCTCTCTAGGCATCCAGAATTTGGAAAATGTGACGATTCAGGGGACGGAGGGAACCCGTATTCTCACACAGTACGAGGGGAATTTTGCTTTGGACATCGGGGCCAGCAGCGTCGTATTGGAAAATCTCGCTGTCTGCCTTGACCCGCCCGAGGGCACGTGGCACGACACAGAGCTTTTTATTGTGGGCGTTCTCTCCGATTCCCGGCTCACCCTCCAAGGCTGTGAGATCATCGGCTGTCTCATGTCCTGCGCCATTGGCGAGGGATGTTCCTTTACCGTGAAGGACACCGTGTTCCGTGACTGCCCCCGGGGCATTATGAAAATGTGCGCGGGACAGGCGCTTTTTGAAAACTGCACCTTCTCCGGCAACGGTTTTGGAAACGGGAACAAGGAACCTCTGGACTGCGCGGTCACATGGAACGGCTCCTGGGGAAGCGAAGGCCCCCTGACCTTTTCCGGCTGCACATTTGAAAACAACAATAACGCCGGATTCCTCAGCGGCGAGTGGGATACGGAGGGGGAATACAGGCTGCAAGACTGCACCTTTTCCAACAACCGCTGGGACGAGGGGACGCCCCACGCCTCGCCTGCACAGGCCGCCCCCACCGCCTCCACGGTCCTGGTCAACGGCGAGAAGAAGTCCTTCGACGCCTACAACATCGCGGGAAACAACTACTTCAAGCTCCGGGACATCGGCCAGACCTTCGACTTCGGCGTCGGCTGGGACGGTGGGGCGCAGACCATCACCATTGACACCTCCACCGGCTATACGGCCGAATAGTGTCAAGGAGCGCGGGACCAAGGCTCCGCGCTCCTTTTTCTGCTTTGCAGTATCGGCAAATTGTACATACATCAGGACGTTTCGCTTGTGTAAACGCCGAAAATATTTCCGCATCTTGACTTTTTGCCGGTTCCCCGGTATGCTATAAATAGCTTGAGTGGGAACGCTCAGGTATCAAATCACGAGCTGCTGCGCCACTCCACAAAATGGCCCGGCAGACTGACAAGAAAGGATGTAATCCGCGTAGGCGTGCGGTGCGGCATTGTGGAGACATGCCGTAATGGACCGGTGGTTTTGCTCCTCCGGTCTGAGGCGGAATCTGCGGAGGCAGTTTCGCTAACGCCTGGAAGATGGCAACTGTATCCCTGAAGAACGTCATGAAGATCTATCCCCACAGCGGCGACGAGAAGAAGAAGAAAAAGGCTAAGAAGGGCGACGCTCCCGAGAAGAAGTCCAATCTTCAGATCACCGACCGCGGCGTCGTCGCCGTCCAGCAGTTCAACCTGGACATCGCCGATCAGGAGTTCATCGTTCTGGTTGGTCCCTCCGGCTGCGGCAAGTCCACCACTCTGCGCATGGTGGCCGGTCTGGAAGAGATCAGCGAGGGCGAGCTGCTCATCGACGGCAAGGTCATGAACGACGTGGCCCCCAAGGACCGCGACATCGCCATGGTCTTCCAGTCCTACGCTCTGTATCCCCACATGACGGTCTACGAGAACATGGCCTTCTCCCTGAAGCTGAAGAAGGTCCCCAAGGACGAGATCGACCGCAAGGTCAAGGAGGCCGCCGAGATCCTGGACATCACCCAGTACCTCGACCGCAAGCCCAAGGCTCTGTCCGGCGGCCAGCGCCAGCGTGTGGCCATCGGCCGCGCCATCGTGCGCGAGCCCAAGGTGCTGCTCATGGACGAGCCGCTGTCCAACCTGGACGCCAAGCTCCGCAACCAGATGCGCGCCGAGATCATCAAGCTGCGCCAGAAGATCAACACCACCTTCATCTACGTCACCCACGACCAGACCGAGGCCATGACCCTGGGCGACCGGATCGTCATCATGCGTGACGGCTTCATCCAGCAGATTGGCACCCCCCAGCAGGTGTTCGATCATCCCGCCAACCTGTTTGTGGCAGGTTTCATTGGCACGCCCCAGATGAACTTCTTCGACGCCAAGCTGGAGAAGGACGGCAATGGCTACTATGTCACCGTGGCAGGCGCCCGCATGGAGCTGCCCGAGGACAAGCAGGCCACCTTGAAGTCCAAGAACACCGCGCCCCAGGACATCACCCTGGGCATTCGTCCCGACCACATCACCCTGTGTGATGCCAACGCCCCCCACGCCCTGGCCGCCACCGTGGACGTCACCGAGCTGATGGGCGCTACCATCCACATGCACGTGAACGTAGCCGGTAAGGACGCCATTATCATTCTGCCCACCATCGACCTGACCGGCGAGCAGAAGAACCTGAGCTACGGCGCCAAGATCAATGTGACCTTCGGCGGCAACGTCATGCACCTGTTCAGCAAGGCCGACGAGAAGAGCCTGCTGTAACAGCCGGGCGCATTGCGGTCCAAACAGAGCAGATCCTAAGGAGTCCCCGGAACCTTCGTTCCGGGGACTCCTGTCTGACAGGAAGAGAGAG
>ERZ778511.1664-NODE-1664-length-14247-cov-4.001339_pt1 | contig 14247 bp, 16 predicted proteins | sample MGYA00510347_ERZ778511 | MGnify/ENA primary metagenome ERZ778511 (study PRJEB29527, sample SAMN07138967) | mouse gut metagenome | material: feces | host: mouse | place: China:Nanjing | collected 2016-01-25 ...
CGACAGCCCCATTTTCATTGTTGATCTGGATGTCGGTAAGAAATTCAATATTTTCCTGTTCCGCGATAGACTGGTGGTTGCTTACGAAAGCATCAATCACCAGATTTCCCGTGTTGATGCGGTTATGCGTATTCTCAATATCTTTCACCGCTTCCTGCAGATAGGGGATGACTGAATCATAATTTTTCTCTATCATACAGTTTTGGATGAAAAAAAAGTGCTTCTTGGCATCATGGATGAAACGGCGGGAATCGCGGTAAACCGTCGAAATCTGCTGATACTTATCTGTCTCATATTCAAACTGCTTATCCATCTGGATCTTCTGCTGTTCCAGTTCCTTTACCTTCATTAAATTATCCAGCAGAAAATAATTGAGGACATTGGCAACCAGTATCCCCGTCATCCCCGCCAGATGGAGTATATCATATACCGTGCCCGTCGTCCATGTGAGCTGGTGTGTCATTGTTAAAAGCAGAAGGAAGGAGAGGAAAGGCATCATCATGATCAGGATAGAATACTGCAGGGAGTAGTGCTGTTTTTTTCTGTTCCACAATAAGATCGTGATGTTAAGTAAGATAAACAGCACGATCTTAGACATCAGAAGACCGTAGTTTTCATTGGAAAAAAGAATCTCAGACATGGAAGCCGGGAGAAGGGAACAGATGCTGTACACGATAAGCTCTGACATGGAAGCATATACGTGGAACGAAATGGAAACAAACAACCGGTGCCTTAGATTGCTTTTATGGAGAATGGTCAGTATAAAGGTAGTGGCAAAACTGGCCAGATTTGAAAGAAACACTCTAAAACTAGTATGCTGTCCACCGAAATATCGCATAAGAAAAATAAGAAAGATCTCCACCAGGCAAAGGCATCCGACATAGAGGGCGGCTGAGACGGACTCCTTTCTTTTACCCAGTATTTTATGCAAATAAATCGTGAGAATGACGGCATCAAAAATCATGCATATCATATCAAATATCATAAGACAAACTCCTTTGCAAATCTGTAGTTTCTATCGTTTCATAGACAGGACCAGTAAGTTTCTGTTAAATAGTTCAAGAATACTCTTTTTCTTCCGGCGGCTCAACGGAATCACCGACTTGTCACGCATGATCGCAGAGTCCCCCTGAAAGTAGTGGAGATGCTTGATATTGATGAGGTATCCGCGGCAGGGAGAGATCAGTCCATGGTCAGCCAGCTCATCCTCCAGATCACCGATGGAACCGGATGCCTCTATCGTATGATCCGCTAAATGGACCAGTAGTGTCTTGTTTTTGGCATTCAGACATTCAATGGAAATAATATCATTTACATTGACAAGTTCTTCGGACTGATCTGTTTTTAACAACAGGCAGGAGGTTTTGGATTCTTCAAAATCTTTTGCCAGCTGCAGGATGACCGACTGTAGTTCCTTATAAGCATATGGTTTTGTCAGGTATTGGAAGGTCTGCACATTGAAACTGTCCTTCATGTACTGTGGATAACTGCTGACAAATACGATCCGTACATCGCGGTCAGGAAGGCGCCGGATGCGTTGTGCTGCCGCAATCCCGTTTGGCTCCGGCATTTCTACATCCAGAAACAGGATATGGAACGTTCCCTGCCGTACATAATCGGACAGCAGCAGCCGGCTGTCATTGTATGTGGTAATCTCGAAATCAATATCGAGACCCGCGCCGATTTTTTGCAGATGGTTTTTCAAAAGAAAGATGTCGTTCTCTTCATCATCACAGATGGCAACTTTAAAAATCAATGGAATATCCTCCCTTCCTCCAAGTGACCAGTACAGCGGTCAGCAGATTTACTAACACAATAGTAACACATATTGTTAGAAGATGGAAATAAAATTTTAGGTTCAGTAAATATACGCACACGCCTTTTGTACATAAAGAACTGAAACTTCCTGAGTGAAAAATTTTTTTCTTTTTATATAAGAAAAATGTCACGATATCAGGAAGGTGGACGAATGGTAATAAACAGAAGATAATCGGAAGCAGGATCTCGAAAATTACCGCTCATCCCGTTTTTTTGACCACTGATACTTAAAATTCGGAGAAAGGAAATTTATGTGTTATACTTAGAGAAAAATACAGACATTGGTATTGGAAACAAAGAAAGATTGGTCCAAAAAAGTCGGACAAAGGGAACTTACGTTTTATGATTAGAGAAAAATGCAGGTAGTGACATAGAAAACAGAGAAAAATTGTGCGTATAAAGAAAAAATAAAATGTTTATTTGGGAACCAAATGCAAATTTTATTTGTCTTATATATAGAAACCATATTCCTTATGTTGTAAACTATTAGAGGATATAGAAACTACTAGCCGAAGAAGGCTTTATAGGATTTTAAATTTTTATGAGTGAGGTGAGAGAATGTATCAGAACAAACAATCTGTTTACAGAAAGTCCATTGAAGAAAGCGTTCTTTTCACATGGTAGTGTATACCGAAAAGAACGCTGTAGAAAATTTCAAATTTAAGTATAGCATACTTTAAAAGATTCGAAAAGAATATAATGAAAGGAATGAAAATTATTATGAAAAGACATAAAAAAGTAATCGCATCTGTATTGGCAGCAGCTTTTTTGATCGGAGGCACAACATGTTATGCTGGCAGGGTCGGTTCAATGCTGAACGCTGATCAAACAAGCGTTTCTACGGCCATACTGGGAAATACAACTGGAACATATCGCTTTACTTCCACTAATAGTAAGACTAGCAAGTACTGTGCAGAATCATACATGTATGCAGGAAAAGATTCTGCTCATCTTACATATAAGGTTTGGAAATATACTATGTCAGCAGATATGAAAGCACATAGTAAGGACTTAAAAGTATCAAGAGGAAGTTACACTGTGGCGAGAGCGTACACATACGGAAATCTTAAAAGCAATCCTAAAAGTGGATGTATAGTATCAACACTAATTAGCAATGCATAACAAAACCACTGGGATTCATAACCTTATCAGGGTTTTGAATCCCAAAAGCAACTAAATCAGGAGGGAAGGATGATTTCTAAGTTAAAGAGGTTTCTAGCCTATGGGACAAAGCATCGGTCTCATTCGCCCTTTTACTACATTATAAAACTTTTTATCATGTACCCGGTTACGTTAGTTACAAGTATCGTTTATACAGCTGGGTTAATTATCTATCTGGCAAACTCCGTCCATGGGGGACTTGTGTCATGGGTGGATTCTTTTGTGATCTGCATGAAAGCCCTGGAGCTTACGTTTCTATTCTTTCTGTTTCTATCCTATGAATTTTTCTGCAAAGTACGGCGGGAACGGATCGAGGAAACCATTGCCTGTATTGGCGGCAGACATTCAAATATTATACGGATGCAGGGAATTCTATTGCTGTTTCTAGATTTCCTCTACTGCACTATTTTTGTTGTATACCAGATCATAGCGATGCGTATCAATGAAATTCACTCCCGTCGTTATCTGCTGTTTATTCTCGTCAGTGTGTTTTTGTATCACTTTCTTTTGTATTTGTTTGCCATACTGGGCGGGAGGGTTTTCTCGCTGCTAAGATCAAAAGCAGCAGGGTATTGTCTGCTGGTTGCGGTCTGGTTTCTCTTTAATAGCAAGTTCATCTGCACCCTCCATCAGATTTCTTATGGAAAAGAATGGCTGTACCGGATCAGTGACCTGCTCGGACTTTATAGCAGGGATTACGAAACAGTGTGGGGGAATCCCTATTACATTTTTCCCCTTGAAGCAGTAAATTTTCAGCGGATTTTGTTTTGGATCCTGCTTATGCTGTCCATCTTGTTCATCTGTTCCCGGATGCGTACAGGGAAGGTTTGGGGCGGACTGGCCGTTTTGGGGACAGCGGTGTCCCTGATCCTCTTTTTCCAACCGACCTCGACAGTAAACCTGGACGATGGGATCAGCGGGCAGGACGCACTAACAGCAGACGATCTCTACTACGAGTTGAATGACTGCACGGATATGACACAGTACAGGGAAGCTGAATTTAAAGTGAAACGCTATGACCTTGACCTGACAGTCCGCCGTGAACTGATGGCAGAGGTGACGGTGGAACCGGACAGGTCTGATCTGCCAGCGTATTATTTCACCCTGTATCATGGTTACCGGCTGGAGACAGTCAGGACCTCATCGGGAACAGAACTTCCCTTTGAACGGAAGGGGGATCATGTCCGCATTCCGGTTCCCGACGGAGAACTGGTACACGCACTGACATTTATATATGAAGGAAGTGGTAAAAAGCACTACAGTACGGGTCAGGGGATTTTTCTGCCCGGGTATTTTGCCTACTATCCTATGCCTGGATGCCGGCCGGTATATATCAATCAAAATGGCTATATGGGAAACACGTTTGAGGGCCTGGGTTACGAGGTTGCATTTCATGGGCAGATACATACGGATGTTCCGTTATACAGCAACCTGTCACTAAGCGGAGATGGGAGATTTTGCGGGACAAGTGATGGCATGACGCTGATGGGGAGCTATTTTGCACAGGAGTGTGAGTTGGAAGGCTGCCGGATCATATTCCCCCTGCTCTGTGATAGCGAGGATAGTCCAGTAAAGAAAAATAAAGAGAACTGGGTTTCCGCTATCAGACGTTATAAAGGAGGCGAAGCAGATCTGACGGGAAAAACCATTATCATACCGCCTTACATGAACGGTTCCTTTTGGTTTTTCGGAACGGATCATATCATTGGAGGACTGATCGATCTAGAAGACACGTATGAAAAATACAAGAAAGAGGGGGAATTATATCCCTCTATTTCCGAAGAGGAAATGATGCAGGAAATGGAAAGGCTGGAAGAAATGCAGGAAGGAGCAGTATGGGATTGATAGAGATAAGTAATGTAAGTAAAGCTTTTGGAAAAAAACAGGTGCTAAACAAGGTAAGCTGCCGTCTGGAGCATGGGATCTATGGACTCCTGGGGCCGAATGGAGCAGGAAAGACCACACTGATGCGCTGTATGGCGGATCTGTACAAGGTATCAGGTGGATCCGTGCTGCTGGACGGAGTCCCCCTTGGCAGGAAAAAAAATCACGTCGGGTATCTTCCGCAGTCCTTTGGGTTGTTTAAGGAACTCACGGTGCAGGATTGCCTTGATTATTTCTGCGGGGTAAAAGATATCCCCCGGCCGGAGAGGAAGGAATGGATCGAAAAAACGCTGGCGGCCGTCAATCTGACGGACAGTGCCGGGACTAAGACAGGTAAGCTGTCAGGCGGAATGATGCGCCGCGTCGGTGTGGCACAGGCGTTGCTCGGCAGGCCGGAACTGCTTATGTTTGATGAGCCTACAGCAGGTCTTGATCCAGAGGAGAGGATGAACTTTAAAAGGATCCTTTCGGGACTTGGGGAGAGGGAGACCGTTATCATATCGACACATATCGTCGAGGATATTGAAGCCTGCTGTGACCGCGTAATCGTGATGAACAGGGGAGAGATCTTATATACCGGTACCTGTGAGGAAATGAAACAGCTGGCGGGTGGAAAAGTGTATGCCTGTGAAAAAGAAAAGGATTCTTCTATACCTTCCCATGCCATCTTGGAAAAGCAGTATGAACAGAACGGTACTGTGTACTACCGGATCCTATCAGGGACAGAGTTAGCACTTCCGGCACTGGAACCTTCAGTTGAGGACGGTTATATGTGCATCATTAAAAATATAGGGAGGCGGGGAGATGTCTAAGATACTGGAACGATGCTATCTGCAGGCAAAGAATATGAAGTGGATGTTTTTTATCCCTCTGATCGTGTTTTATATCCTGATCCCGCTGATGGCATATGCTTATACGTTAGGTCCACGTACTCCTGAGGATATCAATACGACACTGGTGGATGTTTCCTATTTTTATGTTCCGGTCTTCTCCGTCTGGTGGCTGTATCTGTCACTGAAAGAGTACCTGGAAGGGGAGGGAAATGAACTGCTCGTTATGTCTGGCGGTATTGGTGCCATGTCTGCTGTATTTTTCTGTGCCACTGTGATAAGTTTTTCACCGGTGTTCCTGTTTTACGACAATTCAATGGGTGAGATTACGGATCTTTTTCTGCAGATGACGGTTGCTTCCTTTCTTATGTACGGGGTCGTACTGGCCGCCGCATTTGCGTTTCGGAGTGTGGCGGTTGCCATTCTTGCCGCTCTGTGTTATGCCATTTTGGGGACTTCTACGGTGGAGGAATTTTCTCTTATCGAATACGGGAGTATGCAGGGAAGTGTGATGTGGTTTCATGAGGCGATGCCCCTGGTCATGCTGGGAACCGTATTCTGGGTATATGGGATCCTCTGCTCAAGGCGGTACAGGTAGTGATGCCATATCACGCATAAGGTTCTTGCTATCACACACGAATTAAATGGAGTCCGTGAGGGCTCCATTTCGTCATTACGAGCGGCACGACGTGCCCCTTTATGCGAAAAAGCCGGAGGAAACCACCATTTTGCGGTTCCCTCCGGCTTTTTCCATGTCAGGACACAGAGACATATTCTACTCTTCTTCTGGGGATGATTTTTTTTCGGCTCTCTTTCTCCCTGAATATACAGCTCTCAGTATGATTGCAATCATATCCTGCTCTTCAACATTATACAATTTCAATGCCTTGTCAAGATTGCTTTCAGGTTTTTTTGGTGGCTCTGGTGCTTTCACCGGTTCCGGAGCTTTTTGCGGCTCTGCAGCCTTTGTTGCTTCCTCTCCACGTACCAGATAATCACATGATGTACCGAAAATAGTGGCAAGATTATTAAGCACCTGTACCGTGAAACCTTTCCTTCCATTTTCGATTTCATATAAGAACTTTGCTGAAATCTGCATTTGATCTGCCAGGTACTGCCTTGAGAGACCGCTCTTCGTCCTCAGGTTATAAACTCGTGTTCCGACTTCTTTATACAAACGTTTGTCCACTACCGCCATAATTATTCCTCCTTTGCTGGTTAAATATAGTGTAGTTGTAATTTGCATTTCGAATAGAATTATAGCAGGAAAATCGTCTCAATATAGTTTATTTTCGCAACATCCGTCATCCGGTGGTTCATGTACCTTTTATTCCCCTCATTTTTTCCTTTTGGACGCTTTCAGCCAGCATATGACAGATTTCGCGCATATTTTCCCAAATGTTACAAATTGATTGCTATACTGGCACTCGTAATCAAAGGTAACACGCAGGAGGTGTTTACGGAATGGAAGCTCAATCCGCTTTATCTCAAAAGATACAAGCGACATATCACTTTACAGATTTTGAGATGGAGAAAATGCACTTTACGATTTCTGTTTTCAAATGTGAAGGTTCCAAGCTGATCATTTTGGCAATCGTATTCGCAGTTTTGGGTCTATTTCGTGAGTATGCCGTACTTATGCTGACACTCATACCGATTCGTATGTTCAGCGGAGGCATTCATTTTGACCATTACAGTTCCTGTTTTGTGTTTACCACACTTTTTTCAGTCCTGCCGATGCTGCTTACAGGTATCACCCTGCCGCACTCGGTACAGGTGGCTGTAATGGCCGTCAGCATAGGCATTACTTATCTGATCGGCCCTGTTACATCCAAAAAAAGACCCCCCATCAAATATGGAAGATACCGGGCCTTTCGCCTGATCTCCACGGGTGTCGTCTTTGTTTGGTTTTTCATTTTCGCTTTTGTCAGAACGTTTCCCTTTCAGAATCTCTGTTTTTGGGTTATCGCTCTGCAAACAGTACAATTAATATGTGCGAAGATCGCACGGAAAGGAGATATCTATGAAAAAAATTAACAAATCTTTAGTCTACAAAGTATGTACAATGTGTCTGGCATTGAGCACCATTATCTATTATCGTTGCCCAAGCATGCTTTTTTGGGGTGAACCAGAATTCCCTACCGAGAAATAATTTTTCCTATAGAAATAATCATATAGTTTAAAGTAATTTGACTATATGATTATTTCTATTTCAAAAACTGTCTGACCATCTCTTTCTGTACTCAAGACATTGATGTTTCCACGATGCTTATGTAACAATTTCTTTACATTATATAACCCGACTCCTCTTCCCTCGCCCTTTGTGCTAAATCCCATTTCAAAAAAATGGCTAATTTCAGTATAAGGCACCCTGTCAAATGTATTCACAATCCGCAAAGAAATCTTGTTGTTCTCTACTAACTTAATCGTAAGCCAAATCTTCTTTTCCCCATCATAATTTTCAAGTGCTTCAATGGCATTATCAAAAAGTGTTCCGATTATATCTACCCACAACACATCTGAAATCCGACTATCCGCCATACTGCATGAAAAAGTGGTTTCCATTTGGATTCCCCGATCTACCGCTTCATTTATTTTCTCATAAATCAAAGCAATAACAGACGGTTCTTCAAGTGTAATAGCATCATTTGGCAATTCATAATCCATAATTTTTGATAAATATTCTTTCTGCTTTTCAACAAGTTCATCGTAAGTATCATAAATTCGAAACATACTATACGCCGCATTAATCTGATTTTTAATCTTATGCTGCCGCCTTCGAATTTGAACCAACACCTCTCGATATGCTTCAAAATATTGCTTCCGAATCTTTGCATCTATTTTATACTCTTGGACTTTTAGCATCAAAAGCCACATCACCACAATACATAAAACAATATAGACATAATCGCCTACATCCAATTTAGATAGTATTTTCACCAGCGCAAAGGGTGCGAAAACCATTAAGCTTAAAATGCAGACAATGGCATAAGTAAAATCCCACTTCTCTAACATATCAAGTACCTTACCTATCTTAACTCTCGACAACCAATACGCCAACAGAAATGTTATTCCAGTTACTACGATTTCATATATACCTACCTCATCTCCAGAAGATATAATCGTAAGCGCCACAATAAAAGCTACTAAGCATTCGACGATACCCGCAAAGACCGAACTTAGTACTGCGACTACTAAAGTATGTACAAGATCCTCTCTGTAAGCTAATTTTAAATAAGCATACAAAAGAATATAACCGACAAATGATATTTGCACCGAAAGATCAAAATAGATGCTTAGCGCAAAAAATAGTACATACACCGCCAGATAAATTAGTAGTTTCCATAAACTTGTTTTCCTGCGTTCTCTCTCTAACCCTGCTGCGATAACAGCGATAGATGAACATTCTAAAACTGCACAAATATAATTCATTTCTTATCAACTTCCCCATACTTCAATAGTTGTGTCCAAAACTGCTCCTTCATACGTTCACCGATGTTTAGCATTTGATCAACACCACGCATTTTCACATACCGATTGGTCAGGTCGACATATTCGATATAATCTGCATTGATTGCGACACCCTTTGAAGATAAAATGAATTCCTGCGTTTGTATCTTGTCAACCACTTTTTTAAGAGATAAATTCGGAATGTCAACCAAATCATCCGTCGTATGAACATATAACGTTTTTCTTGTACTTTCAAAATAAACAATCTTTTTCGCGTACACGGGATACGTAACCCGGTCTTTCCTCAGAAAGATCAGCTCGTCCTCATTCGGCCGGCCTTCGATTTTATCCAGCGCCTCGTTGACGACTTTTTGTACCCGCTTTTTCGAAATCGGCTTCTCAATATAATCAAAACAGTGTACCGCCCGCAGCAGATTTGCTTCGAGTCCGGCCAGCGTTGTGATAAAAACGATTTCTGCTGTAGTATATTTGGAACTTTCCCGAATGCTTCGAGCAAATGTAATGCCCGAAAAATCGTTGGGCTGTTGTGGTTTCAGAACGATGTCAATGAGAAACAGATCAATTTTATTTTCCATAGCGCATTGCAAGGCATTCGCCGGGTCGCCGTAATCAAAAATGACAAGATCAGACCCGCACTCCGCCACCATGTTCACTAACGCCTTTCTGGAAGAAGGTAGATCTTCCAATATTAAAATTCGTTTCTTCATATGTTACTCCATTCGCCGTTTCAGGGCCGGTCAGTCCGTGACCTCTCTTCCTTTCACTAAATCGGCAATATAATGCAGAATTTCTGCCAGACGCTGATTATCGTCTTCTTTTGAGAATTGACTTACTTTAAGAAATTCCTCATCTGACACAACTCCGCCAAACAGATAATTCATATCACAATTGTATTTGGTGGCTAAAATGTAGGCATATTCTCCCGATAAACCTGTGGAACCATTCTCGATCCGCAAATAGGAATCCTTGACAATACCAAATGCAGCTGCTATTTCCTCGGCCGATATCCCATTTTTCGTGCGGAAATTTTTCAGCCGTGTCCCTATTTTTACATTAATATCCGTTCTTTTTCTTGTAGATTTTTTCATCACAAAGTCAGCTCCTTTAGCTTTTCTTATATCATAACAAGAATTATAGCCAATGAGGCGACCTTTATGTCCGCGCGCGACGCAAAACGTCGCAACTTGTCAAAAAAGAACGATTTTTAGTTATTTAGCGGTCAGAATCTTTTAAGCTGTTTTTTAATGCCTTCACTGTGTCTACGATAATCTTCGTCTCCGTATCGGTACATTCCTCCAATATCCTGGCATATTCCTTTATCCTCGCCTGCTGTGAAGTCACCCCTTCTAACGAGTCACACAACAATATGTCAACGGAAACATGTAACGCATTCGCAATCCGAACCAAAACTTCAGCGCTTGCGTGAGAGTTCGCACTCTCAATATTGTTTATATGGGATTTTGAAACACCAGCAATTTCACTCAGTTTCTCGGCCGAGTATCCCTTTTCCTTCCAGTACTGCTTCACCTTTTCGCCAAGAGCACCTATATCTAACTTCTTTTCCATATGTCCCTCCTATAATTGGTATACACTTATACTACTATACAAGGAATTTCCCTCAAATACTTTATAAAAGGTTTTACCCTTCTATAGGGATTTTATACATATAGTGCTGGTCTCTTTAATCTTACCACATTTTGGCTATTCTTGGAAGAGAAAATCATGTCATTTTTTTCATATTCTTAAAAAATTTTTATAAAAATGGGAAAAAACCAGCTTTTTTATCATTTATGATAGCATAGAGTTGAGGATGAAGGAAGAAAAATGTGATAAAAATCGAAAATATTGACCGTACGTCTTAGATCCCGTCTTGTAAAATCAGTATGTTTATACCAGTATGGAACTACGAAAACAGAAAGAAAGGCAAGTGGGGATATCGACAACGATAGAACGGCAACACCAGGAAGACTTTTACGGAAAGGGCGAGCCGGTTTATCCGATTGAGAGAATTAACCTTGCCACAGGTAAATCTTTTGAAGATGGGGAGCATATCCTGTATGTGAATGGAGAACAGGCATCCGATATGAATTTTGAACTAATCGCAGACCGGACACGGTATTTGAAAGAAAATCCGAAGGAAGTAACCCAATTGAAAGCAGACTGGGAAAACATCTAAACATACAGATAAAATAAGCCCCAGATGTCACAAAACGAGCAAAACAGACGCAATCATCCCCGCCACGGTAGCAAACAGCGCCCCCGTCAGTGTATACCTCGTTTTCGTCACCTTTGCCGTCATAAAATAAACACTCATCGTATAAAAGATCGTCTCCGAGCAGCTCATCAAAACCGAGGCTAACACCCCCAGGCTGCTGTCCGGGCCAAACTGCTTATACACATCGAGCAAAAGGCTGGTCGCTGCGGAAGAAGAAAACATTTTTACCGTGACTAGCGGGACTAGCTCCGATGGAAAACCAAACACAGCCGTAACCGGTTTCAGCACGTTTGCTAAATATTCCAAACTCCCGGACTCACGCAGAACGCCGATCGCTATCATGAGTCCGATCAGAGTCGGCATGATCTTATATACCGTCCGGAAACCATCTGCCGCCCCTTCGATGAAGGCATCAAAAATATCCACTTTACTCAGCAGACCATATCCCGCGACCAAAAGAAGAACAAACGGAATCATGCTGTCCGATAGATAATATAAAAACCTCATCCGTTCTCATCCTTTCCTGCTAAATTTTCTCGCCAGCACAGCAAACAGAACGCCCGCCGCCGTAGAGATCAATGTCGCTACAAGCCCCATACCGATGATCGCGGTCGGGGATACCGAACCATACTGGCTGCGGTACGCAATAATATTGACCGGAATCAACTGCAGGGATGAAATATTGATGATCAGGAACGTGCACATGTCGGCGCTCGCTATGTGGCTGCCCTTATTTAATTCTTTCATCTGTTCCATCGCCTTTAGCCCATAAGGAGTGGCCGCCCACCCCAGGCCCAGCACGTTTGCGATTATATTCGCCGCGATATATTCGTTGGCAGCATGATCTTTTGGAACTCCCGGAAACAAAAAACGCAGGGCCGGCCTGAGCGCCTTTGTCATGGCATCGATCAAACCAGCCTTTTTCGCTATGTTCATAATTCCCGTCCACATCGACATCACACCCAGCATAGCAATGCAGAGAGACACCGCCTCTTTGGACGAATCTATGGCCGCTGTCCCGGCAGCCCCGATCTTTCCTGTAAAAGCCGCCACGACGATACCCGCCAGCAGCATAAGTCCCCAAAGTTTATTCAGCATATTTTCACGATCCTTTTTTAGCAGTGTATGAACCGAACCGGAAGAATATGAAGAAAACCTATTAAAACTTGAAAAAGCGTGTAAAATAATGTAGAATGAATTATGATTCGTATTTAATTCAGAAAGGATTGGGGATAATAGAATGAAGGAACTGAAAAAATATCAGAAAATAGCTCTCATCACGCTATGCACACTGGCGTCTGTCAGTTTTTTATACGTTTACTACCATATCTGTAACGACAGTTATGATTTTAACATGTTTTTGCGCACGCTTTTTACCGTGGCCATCAGTTTTACCGCATATTACTTTATCACGAAATTTCATGCGTTCTTTGAAAAACATTATATCAAGATCGTGGCAGCATTTTTAGGGCTCATGCTCGTACTACAAATCATATTTGGTTATTTTCTGGAGATCACACCACAGTGGGATTTTGAAAATATTTATAAAGGCGCGATCAGCTGGGCGGAAACCGGAACATTTCCAAACCCGAGCGATTACTTTTTTTATTTTCCAAATAATCTAGGCGGCATGTGGGTGCTTTCCATCATTTTTCGGATTGCCGGCCTCTTTCAGATCCAGAATTATTCGATGGCCGCCACCGTTGTAAATGCCCTGCTGAATGTCACAATGATGCTGCTCTGCTTTTGCATCTGCCGCAAACTGGCTTCCCTAAAAACAGCTATTTTCGTACTGTTTATTTTTATGGTAAGCCTGCCTTCTTATTTTGGAGCGGCTGTTTTTTACACGGATGTTTTGACGATGATCTTCCCCGTCCTGTTTTATTATCTGTACCTGAAGCTGCGGGAAACACAAAACCGGAAATGGCAGATCCTCTATCTTATTCTAATGGGACTGACCGCTTGGATCGGCATGACCATTAAGTTTACCGTCGTCATCATCGCGATCGCCATTGCCATCGAACTGGTCATCCGCCTCGAATTTAAACAGCTTCTCTTTGGTGCCCTCGTGATCGCGGCCATTTACATGATCTGTAATGCCTGCTTTTATCACATGATCTATTCGGATCATTTGGATCAGGAGATGTGTGAAAATATGAAACTTCCACCGATCCACTGGGTGATGATGGGGTTACAGGGAGATGCCGATTACAGCGCCGACGACATTGCCTTTTCGAATGGTTTTGAGACACCTAAAGACCGCAATCCCGCTATCCTCGAGGAGATCAAACAGCGGATCTCCAATTACGGCGCATCTGGTCTGAAAGAACTGGCAACGAGAAAGGCAGTCAAATGTTTTTCCGATGGCACATATGAATTAACAGCCTTCTTTTATCACGGCATGGCAAGGGAAACGGGACTTAATGAATATGTAACGGCAGATGGTGAACACTTTGAAACGTATCAGAGATTTTGCTCCGGCGTTTATCTCGGTTTTCTCTTCCTTATGATCATGGGCGGTTTCAGTAATATTTACCGCTATAAAAAAGGCGATGCCTCCGCTCTTTCATACCTCACACCGCTTTTGTCCGTGTTTGGGCTTCTGCTCTTTTTGGTCATGTGGGAGGCACACGCGCGATACATCACAAATTACATTCCGCTCATATATATTAGCGCGGCAGTCGGCATGGAATATTTGTCTAACATACGTATTAAGCTCTTTCTTAAATAAGAGAACGATAAAATAACAAGAAGGATACACACCTTGTAGAAATGGGGGATATCATGAAAATTTCTTTAAAAATCCAAGGAGTCCGGGGAAAAGTTATATGGGTTTTCCTTGTCCTTTTTTCCTTTTTGGGCGCGTGC
>ERZ778511.1665-NODE-1665-length-14245-cov-3.729669_pt1 | contig 14245 bp, 24 predicted proteins | sample MGYA00510347_ERZ778511 | MGnify/ENA primary metagenome ERZ778511 (study PRJEB29527, sample SAMN07138967) | mouse gut metagenome | material: feces | host: mouse | place: China:Nanjing | collected 2016-01-25 ...
TATGACCCAAGACCAGCTTGCCGCAAAATCCGGAGTCAGTCGCAACTGGATATGGAAGATTGAGACCGGAAAAACCGATAACGTCAGCATAAAAGTGCTTCTGGCACTGGCGAATGCTTTAGGCGTAAAAATCGACGATATATTTTTTTTGGATGAGTAGTTTATAACTATAAACTCAGAAAGGAGACACACACATGAACATCATCGAAGCAACGAAAACTGCACAGGAAAAGAAGATGGCGATGCGCCGCCCTCACTGGGACACGGAGAAGCCCACAGCAGGGTCCATACCTACTGGACACAGAAAGGCAGGCTGTTTATCTACGATCTGCTTAAAAAGGAAGGGATTCTTCCGGTAATGGAGAGGACGAAAGCATGACACTGGACAACGCAACCATCAACGCGCTGGCAAGGGCCATCACACCCCAGAAGCTGGCGGACTTCTTCTCGGATCCGGTCAATCTTGAGGGATTCGAAGCCTGGAAAGCAGAGAGAGACAGAAAGAAGAGAGAGACAGAAAGAAAACTCCGGCAGCTGATGGATCTGCTGGATGATGAGGTTCGGCCATGATCCCGGATTTCTACGAAACCTGGAGGCAGGAAACAGACCGCCGGAACGTTCTGGCTGCGCAGGAAGCTGAGCGGCAGCATCGCAGAGAGCTGTGGGACGACATCCTGATGTACGTCGGGATCCCGCTGCTGGTGGCGGCTGTTCTGGTGGCTCCCACAGTGATGCAGGCGGTATTTGGCTGATGTACCGGGTAGAAGTCACAATCGACGGAGTTGTGTATCCGAGCTACGAGCCGGCAGCCAAGGCGTTGGGCTGCACCGTCTGAAACCTGTGGTTTGCCAGAAAGGCCATCGGGGACGAAGTGGTGCTTTTCGGGAAGAAAGTCACTTTCCGGGATACCTCAAGAACCACACCAAACTCAACGGCAAAACCGGTTCGCTGTCTTGAAACCGGTGAGATTTTTCCGAGCATAGCAGCTGCAACGCTGGCATGTGGTCTGCGCTGCCCGCAAAACATGAGCGAGGCCATCAAATGGGGACGCAGAGCCGGCGGATACCACTGGGAATTCGTGGTTAAAGAAAAGGCCTGACTCCACAGAGAGCCAGGCGACACACACAGCCAGATTTTAACACAAAGATCCGGTCCTGATGAGAGAGGGCACCCCAAAAGTCAAAGAAAGTGAGGTGTCTCCGGATCAGTAAAAATTCATCTCGTTCAAGCCCTCTCGCATGAGGGCCGGATCTAAGACACAACGGCAGGCCGGTAAGGCCGAAGGAGTCAGGGATGACGTTGGAGCGCGCCATTACTGTAATCGAAATAGGCATTGTCCATTTTGTACGTGATTCTCCTTCCAAAAGTTTACAACCGTCCCCCTTGGCGCCACTCCTTCGGCGTTACAGGCCTGCCAGAAAGGAAAGAGCATGAACATCGCTCAAATCAAGAAACACGCCATCGCCCACAAGCTGACTGACAGCCACGATGAATGGCTCAGGCAGCGAAACAAAGGGCTTGGCGGCTCGGATGCCGGAGCAGTCCTGGGCCTAAACCCTTACAAATCTTCCTACACCCTGTGGGCAGAGAAGACCGGTCTGATCGACTCCCATATCCCCGACAACGAGGCAATGAGAGTCGGGCGGGACCTGGAGCAGTACGTTGCAGAGCGTTTCACCGAGGCCACAGGACTCAAGGTCCAGCGCTCAGGATACTCATTCCAGTCGAAGGAACACCCGTGGATGCTGGGCAACGTTGACCGGCTGATTGTGGGGGAGAATGCAGGGCTTGAGTGCAAAACGGCAAATGCCCTCACGAAAACAGATTACAGCGGCGGAGACATCCCTGCTGCCTATTATGCCCAGTGCTACCACTACATGGCCGTGACCGGCGCAGATGCCTGGTACATCGCCATTCTGGTGATGGGCAAGGGATTCCACTGGCACCGGATCGAGCGGGACCAGGCGGAGATAGACGCACTGATCAGCGCGGAAGAAGAATTCTGGCAGCTGGTGCAGGACAAAAAACCGCCCATGCTGGACGGCTCAGATTCCACAAAAGAGTCGCTGATGTGGCGGGATGAACCGCTGGAGCCGGAGGACGTCGTCAGGGACATGGAAGACCTGGCGGAGCTGCTGGAAAAGCGGGCCAAGCTGGACGTGGAAGAAAAGGCCCTGAAGGAGCTGAAATCCGTCTATGACAACCAGATCCGTGACGCCATGGGACCCTATGTCAAAGGCCAATATGAAAACTACTCCGTGACCTACAAACCGCGGATCACGGTCACCGTCAATAAGGCCAAGCTGGAGCAGGATTTCCCGGAAGCCTGGGAAGAATGCACCAGTGAAAGCCAGAGCAGGCCGCTGCTGCTCATCAAGAAGCTGAAACCGAAGAAAGGGAGGACGACAGCATGACAGTAAACCAGGCGGGAGCCATCACCCGCGCAAGACAGGCGCAGGTCGCAGCCACAGGAAACAAGCCGCTGACCCTGCAGGACCAGATAAACAAAATGATGCCGGCAATCAAAATGGCGTTGCCGAAGAGCATCACACCGGAGCGCTTTACCCGCATCTGTCTGTCGGCAGTATCCGGAAACAAGGCTCTGGGAGAGTGTGACCCCACAACATTCCTGGCTGCCATGATGCAGAGTGCGCAGCTGGGCCTTGAGCCCAACACGCCACTGGGTCAGGCTTACCTGATCCCGTACCGCAACAACTCCAAAAACCGCATGGAATGCCAGTTTCAGCTGGGATACAAGGGACTTCTGGACCTGGCTCACAGATCCGGACAGGTCAAATTCATCGGAGCCGAAACGGTATACGAAGGCGACGAATTTGATTACGAACTGGGTCTTGCCATGACCCTGAAACACAAGCCTGCGGTGTCCAACCGGGGCGAGGCGAAATTCTACTATGCCGTTTATAAGATGGTAAACGGTGGTGAAGGGTTCGTCGTGATGAGCAAACAGGATGTTATCAAGCACCGGCAGAAGTACAGCAAGGCGAAGCGCTCCCCATGGGACGACAACTTTGACGAAATGGCCAAGAAAACGGTGCTGAAAAAGCTGCTGAAATACATGCCGCTGAGCACGGAGGCAGCCAGTCAGATCGCCACAGATCAGACGGTCAAGACGGAAATCACGGCTCATATGGAAGAGGTCCCCAACGTGTGGGACGTGGACTTTGAAGAACACGCAGCGGATGCCGAGGACGAGGAACGGCGCCAGCTGGATGCCAGGACTGACCCTGTGACAGGAGAGGTGAAGGATGAGCCAGCAGCAGATTAGTTTCACAATTCCGGGCGAGCCCTGCGCAAAGGGCCGCCCCCGGTTCAACCGGGCCACCGGACATGCGAGGACACCGGAAAAAACCTCACGATATGAGCAGCTTGTCCAGCTGTCCTACATGCAGCACGTTGGTCAGGAGGTGACCCTGCATGGACCTGTCAAAGCCCGCATCCGCGCCTATTTCACCATCCCGAAAAGCACCAGCAAGCGAAAGCGGGAGCAGATGATTTCAGGCGGCCTTAAGCCGTTGAAAAAACCTGACGCTGACAATATCGCAAAGATCGTGCTGGATGCACTCAATGGCATGGCTTACCAGGACGACAAGGAAGTGGCGGTCCTGCTGGTGGAAAAGCACTGGGCAGAAAAGCCCATGGTCTGCGTGACTCTGTCAGAAATTTAGCCAGGAAAGAAAGGGAATCTGATGGACAGCGGATGGATAAAGCTCCACAGAAAACTCACGGAGTGGGAGTGGTATACAGACGTTCCAACCAAAACGCTGTTCATTCATCTCCTGCTTACAGTGAATTATGAGCCTGGAAAATGGCGAGGTATTGACGTGCCAAAAGGCGCAAAAATCACGTCCCGGGAGAAGCTGGCGAAAGAAACAGGGCTGTCGCAACAACAAATAAGGACTGCTCTAAATAAGCTAGAATCAACCAGCGAGATAACCAAGTCAACAACGTCCACATATACGCTTATACAGCTGACAAACTACGAAAAATATCAGGACACCAACCAAGTCTGTAACCAGCGACCAACCAGCGAGCAACCAGCGAGCAACCAGCGACCAACCACTATAAAAGAAAGCAAGAAAGAAAGAAGGCAAGAAGAATATAAAAGCAGCAAGCAAAAAGTAATTACTATAGGGCCTCACGAAAACGTGAATTTGCCCGCTGCTGCGCTCGATTCATTTCTTTCGCGCTTTCCGGAAACTGGACAGGCTGCAATCGATGAGCTGAGCGAAAGACTGTACCGCGATCCGCAGAAAAAGGTCACCAACACGATCCGATACCTTGAGGCGATAGCTGCAGATCCGGAGCTGAAACCAAAATCAAAATCCGGACCATTTTCCGGGCAGCTGCCGGACTGGTACAGCGATACAGGCAGTGAGTTTGCAAGCGAGCAGGAACGTCAGCAGGTGCTGGCGGAAGTGGAAAAAGCCCGGGCGCAGTTCAGCCTGGGAGAGAAAGGGGAAAAATGAACGAAATTCAGACATTTGATTTTGACGGATCCGGGATCCGCACACTCACAATCGGCGATGAACCTTACTTCGTAGGGAAGGATGTCGCCCAGGTGCTTGGGTACAAAGACACAACCAATGCCATGAAAGCTCATGTGGATCTTGAAGATTCAAGGGGGTGGCAAATCACCACCCCCTCTGGAATTCAGACGATGAAAGTCATCAACGAATCCGGACTGTACAGCCTGATCCTCGGATCCAAACTCCCGGAAGCGAAACGCTTCAAGCGATGGGTGACTTCGGAAGTGCTGCCCAGTCTCCGGAGAAACGGCATGTACGCCATGGACGAACTGCTGGACAACCCGGACCTGGCAATCAACGCACTGCAGAAACTCAAGGAAGAACGGGAAGCCCGCCGGCAGCTCGAACTCCAGAACGCACAGATGAAGCCGAAGGCGCTGTTTGCAGAAGCTGTGGAGACATCCAGCACGAGCATCCTGATCGGAGACATGGCAAAGCTGCTGCGGCAGAACGGCGTGGAAGTCGGACAGCGACGGCTGTTTGACTGGCTCAGGACAAACGGCTGGCTGATGAAGACCGGGGAAAGCCGGAACATGCCGACACAGAAGGCCATGGAGAAAGGCTACTTCGAAATCAGGGAGCGGACCATCTCCAACATGGACCTGCTGGACAGCAGGAACAACCCCACACAGCCCGCTGACAGGCCGAAAAGCACTTACGCCGGATATTCACCCGTCCAGACACAGAATCGCTCCTACGGGGCTGGAAATGGCCGTCAGAGCGGCTTCGAATATGACGGGAATGTCAGACCCAGTCACGACAACCCCTACAGCCCGGATGAAACGCTGGCGCTGGAAGCTGACGACCTGCCGTTTTGAGAGAGGGAAAAACAGACATGGAAACAATCAAAATCGCTGACGAACACCCCATGATTTTGCAGCAGCGGGCAGCCATGAGAGCGGTCCATCGGGAGCTGAACGAAGCAAAGGAATACGGCCAGAAATACCGTGTCTCAGACCTCGAAACCAAGCTCAGAAGGATGAGAAAAGACCTCAAAGAGGCCTACGAAAACTTGCACAAAGCGGGGTGGAAATAATGCCTGAAATCATGAAGCCGAAGGTCTCCATGGAGTGGGACGACAAGGCCACACTGCTGGGCGGCCGGTTCGTGAAAGTCTACCGATGCGCCGACTGTAACCGGCAGCTCCATCTGGGGCAGGCACTCTGCAGCTGCGGGATGCCGCAGATCTGGGAAGGAATCGAAGCCTGGGACAGGATCCACAAGGCACGGAAAGGGAAACAGAAATGAAAAATCACGAAAGATACGCAACACAGATATCCGCAGCGCTGGCAAACGCTGCAAACGGACCCTGCGGGGTCCAGGAAATGACGCTGCAGACCTATCTGGAGTCAGGATGCGTTGCGGACTTCCCGGACTGTGAGACGTGCCCTGTGCACCTGCAGGGAGTCTGTCCGGGATACTGCTCAACGGTCGCCCCGGATCCGGAGAAAGTTGCCGAATGGTTGAATGCGGAGGTGGCAGCATGACGGAACTCATGGAGCGCAAGGCATTCGTCACCCGGTGGCGCAAGATGCTCAAGCTGCAGGCAAAGCTGGACGAGCGCATCGTCAAGGGTAACGGCCTCACCTACAAAGACCTGCTGGATGGGAACTTGTACGTAGCGGCAATCCTGGACGAAATCGGAGAACTCAACCATGAGTTGAAAGCGGACTGGTGCTGGTGGAAGAAGAAACAGGCACCGGTGGACGAGAAGAAAGTGCTGGAAGAGTTCGTGGATGTCCTGCACTTTGTCCTCAGCTGGCAGCTGGCCCATCACGAGGTAACCGGGCTGCCGCTGTCCAAATTTACTGCAATCGCGTTCAGCGAGTACGAAAACTCCGGCCGTTTTCCAGAACACCGCCGTGTCGTTTCTGCCTTCCAGCCGATGATGCTTCGGCTGAACGAATGCAACACCTACCCGCCGGTCAGCCAGCTCATGTGGCTGATGCGGTGTCTCAAGCTGGATTTTGAGGACGTGTACCAGGAATACCTGGCAAAGAATCGGGAAAACCACGCAAGGCAGGACCGGGGATATTGAGGCAGGTCATGCAAGTAAGACCAAAGAAATACCGAAAATGGGGTCCTGTGACCTGCCTTGAGACAGGCGAGGTGTACGCGACTCCAAACGAGGCGGCCAAGGCCATTGGTCTAATAACGAGCGACATGGTCAGAAAATCCATTCTGCTGGAAAGGGATTGCAAAGGTCTGCATTTCGCCGATGGCAAGCTCGCAGGCGACGAGCTGGAGAAAGCAAGACATGAGCCGGAGATGAAGGCACGTCAGAACCTTCGCCGCAGCGTTCCCGATGAGTACGAAATCGGAATCCCCGTCAGGATCCTCAAGCCGGGTCTCATCACCTGCATGCCGGTGCCAGCACGAGGAGTCATCACAAACGTCGACATCGACGCACTCCATCCACTTACAGTCAGGACCCGGGGCGGACTTGTCTACTACTTGAAACTGGAAGAAGTACAACTTGCATAAATTGGTTAAATGATAAGAAATGATAAGCAAAAAAGAAAAAGAATGGATTAAACGAAACGTTATTTCGGGGGTCGCCACAAAGGAAGACTTCCCCAGCCTGGAAGAAGGTCAGGAGATCCCCTTCGTCGCCCTTCAGAACATGAGAAAGCCCGATGGCAGCATCAGGTCCTTCGAGGTCGAAGAAATCCTGGAAGCTCTGAACGCCCAACCGGCGCAGAAGGACGCAGAGCGATGAAAGGCCGAACAGGCATTCTTACCGATGAAAACCAGATTCGCCATTCTGTGGCGATTCTGGCGGCCCTCAGGTCCATCAGAAAGAAGATCGCTTCCGGCAAAAGCGCAGAAGCGATGAAAATGGTGGACCAGATGATTGAATCCGAACCCAGAACGATGGACAGGATGATGGGATTCCAGGAAGGAGAAAGGGCCGTGGAAGCCGGAGTGTGAAGAGAAATATTACACGATATACGGCTGCGGTTCAGTTGAGACTTTCAAATGGGTAGATTGTTTAATGGATGATTTGAGGAAGGAAATGGGAAACGTCTTCCAGACCAAAGCAGAAGCCGAACGCATGGTTCATCGCCTGAAAGCCAGAAAGAAATTTCTGGATGCTGGGGGACATGAGGGAATGGATGGTTTGGTGTTTGGAGATAGATACCACGTCTATCCTCAGCGAGGCGACAAGATATTGATGAGTGCTAAAGAACGCAATGTTACAGCTTTCGACATCTGGTTTGAGACTGAAGCAGACTGTCGTCGTGCAATCGAGAGCCTGACTGATGATGAAAAAGCAGCGCTGTGCTGGACGGGGGAGAACGAATGAAAATCAAAGTAACGATCCTGTTCAAGGGTGAAAAGGACCCCGGCGAACTCTTATGCTCACGGGTTATTTACACAGGAGATAGTCTGGGACTGCTGATGTCGGATTTTTTGTACAGGTATGCCATGAACGAAATCGTCAATTTCAAGGTGGAGCCTTTGGAGGAAAAATGACCGGATCTGAAATCGCCGAATGGCGCAAGAAAAACAAATGGAGCCAGACGCAGGTGGCAAGGGCTGTCGGTACAGACCAGTCCATCGTCAGCAAATGGGAACGGGGCCTTATGCAGCCCCCTGACGACATCCGTGTCCGGCTGACAGCGGCCCTGGCAAAGAAGCAGCGGGCCTACGAAAAGGCTGGTGGAATGCCAGCCGCAGCACCCCTGCCGGAATTAAAAGGCCGCAACGCTCACGACAACGCCGCCGAACGCAACTGGCGAAACGAGCAGCAGCAGGCCTACAAAAAGAACGACACGATCCGGCAGGCAGCTGAACTGGCCGCCGGCGCAAGGATGGACGAAATCAGGAAAGAACTGGAAGAGGAAAAGAAAATGAAAGCAGAAGAGAAAGTGATTCCCCCTGTGGAAAAGATGAAGTTTGACGAAGTGAAAAAGCTGATGTTTGCGATGTTCGCAATCAAGGACTCCGCAGAGTCCATCACAGACACAGCAGAGGGCGATGTTGCTGCAGTCCTGGAGCTGGCAGAGAAAGAGCTGGCACGGCGCATGGAGCCGGGGGTAATCTGACATGGAGAATGCAGCACACTGGGCAATAGGGCTGATGTGGTTCACGGCAGGACTCAATCTTGCGTCATTCGCTTACAACTGGGCACGGCGGGATGAAATCTCCCGCTCCCGGCTGCTCAAGAAGCTGGAAACAATGAAGCTGAAATCCGAAGGCTACACAGCCGCCGCATGGGATTCCTGCATTGATTCCGTCAAGTCAGTCATTCATGACATGTAGAACGAAAGGGAGTTTGATTTGAAGGCAAGCACAAGGATGTTCCTGGCAGCTTACCGGGAAAAGTATCGAATAAAGCGAGACATCGACGAAACGAATCTGGAGATCCTGAAGGTGGTGCAGGACATGAAAGGCCTCAGCCATCATGGCATCGAAATGACGCCGGAGCAGATGAGGTCCTCGCTTCCAATGCCAAAGACGGTCAGTCCCTCAACCGGGGATGAGCGGATGCTGTGGCTGATTGAGCGCAAGGATGAACTGGAGAAGAAGCTGGACTGGCTGGCCTACAGCCTTCTGCAGGCCGAAAAAGCCAGCCTGCTGTGCCCGGAAGACCAGTCCATGCTGCACGACCTGTATCACACATCCAAATCACTGGATTGCATCGCAGAGGAGTACGGATACGCCAGGGGCAAGATCCACAGTCACCTGTACCGGGAACTGGATAAAATCCTCTGAAAGTGGTGACTAGTCACCCTCGTCAAGGTGGTAAACTGGTATTGTCGAAAGAAATCGACCTAGGCAAAGACAGCAAGGACGTGCAGGATATCATGTGCGTCCTTTTTGCTTTGCCGCCATGTCGGAAGGAGGCCGCAGCATGTCAGAAATCAGAGAGAAGATCCACGAGCTTTTTGGAGTCAAAGAGCCTCACGAACTGCCGGCAGCGATGATGGAAGTCATCAACGACAGCACAAAGCTGTCAGTAATATGCTCAAATTACAAAAAAATGTTTCCAAACACAAAGCACGATTATCTCCGGGATTACTTCCAGGAGAATCAAGCGGACAGGTCGAACTTGATGCAGGACTATACGCCGGAGAGCATCTGCCAGATCGTGGCAGAGATAACCGGAAATCGGCAGCTGATTGCTGACCTGTGTTCAGGGACAGGCTCTCTGACGCTGGAAGCATGGAGCAGGAACCCGGATGCGGAGTTCATCTGCTACGAGCTGTCATCTGCGGCAGTGCCTTTCCTGTGCTTCAACCTCGCTGTCCGGTCTATATCTGCATGGGTCGTGCACGGGGACCTGCTCACAGAGGACGTGCAGGCTGTCTATCGGATCCAGGATGGCACAGTCACAAAAGCAGACGACTTTCCGCGTGACAAAGTAGACGCAGTCATCACCAACCCGCCTTACTCGCTCAAGTGGAGCGGAGCACACGACATCCGGTTCGGGAGCTACTCGGTTCCGCCTAAAAAGGCGGCTGATTACGCTTTTGTCCTGATCGGGCTGGACATGCTCAAGGATGACGGCATCATGTCAGCCATCCTGCCACATGGCGTGTTGTTTCGAGGCAACACCGAAGCGGATATCCGCAAGGAGCTGCTGTGTGACCACAGAGTGAGCGCAGTCATCGGACTGCCTCGGGCGTTGTTTGCGGCAACAGACATTCCGGTGGCTGTCATGGTCTTTCGCAATCACTCTGACGACCTACTGGTCATCAACGCCGAAAATGAAATGACGCACAGGCCGAAGCAGAACATCATGGAGTCGCAGCACATCGAGACCGTCCTGGGCGCCTATAAAATGCGCCGGGACATCGACAAACTGGCTCATGTGGTGACGTTCCAGGAGCTGGAGAAAAACGACTACAACCTGAATATCCCGCAATACGTGTCAAACTTCGAGGAAGAAGTGCTGCCACCGCCGACGGAGTCCATGCGGGCCATCATTGACCGACACAAGGAAATAAAGCAGCAGAAGCTGGAGCTTCTGGAAATGATGAAACAGATGCAGGCCGAAAACGTTGAAACTGGAAAAGAGTTCCAGGAATTCGTGGAGCTGTTCGAGGAGTGGACCAACCTATGATCAACGCCAAAACAGTCAGGTGTAAGCTGCCTGATGTAGCCACTTATGAGCGGGCCAAGAAAGGCAAGGTATATCCAAAAGGATGCACGCTTCTGCAAGTATCGGCCACCAAAGGTCAGCTGGTCTATCTTCACGAAGACCAGGCTGTCGATTCAAGGTACTGTGTCATTGAACCGGATCGGGACAGAGTGGATGCGTTCTTCTTTTATCGGATCCTGCAAAAGGGGATGCCGGAGTTCCTGAGCAAGGAGCAAACAGGACTGAATATAAAACCCCAGATCCTTGACCGCTTCCCGGTTCGGTACTTCACTGACATGAACGTTCAGAAGTACATTTCAGCTTCACAATTTTTGTACGAAATGGAAATGCAGCATGAGCAGGACCAAATAGAAATGCTGGAGCATTTCAAGAAATATCTTTTTCAAGTGATGTTCTGCTGAACGCTTGCCACCCCTGAAATCTGGAGACCATGGTGATGAACACCTTTAGCTTTTTCCATGTCGCATTTGCGTCGCCTATGGTCTCCGGTTTTGAGGGGTGGACACATGGGCCCTTAACCATCTGGCGGGGCGGTCGCATGACCGTTGCAGGTTCGAGTCCTGCAGGGCCCTATCTTCATAGATTTCCTTTCTCAAAACTGGCAGCCGTTCTACCCCTTCCTTACGGCTGTCGGTTTTTTGCAAAGGAACCCGGAAAGGAGGCCGACATGACAGACAAACAGAAGATGTTCGCAGATGAATATCTTGCAAACGGCTTCCAGGCCGGCAAGGCATATCTGGCTGTTTACAGAAACACCAAAAGCGAAAATGCGGCCTACGCAAACTCTTGCAGGTTGATGAATAACCCCGATGTCAAAGAGTACATCCGGCAGCGAATGAAAGAGATCCAGACAGAAAAGACTGCCGATGCACAGGAAGTCATGGAGTACCTGACAGCAGTCATGAGAGGTGAACAGCAGGACGAACTGCTGACCATGGACGGAATCGCAAAAGAGGTCAGGGTGAGCTCCAGGGACCGCAACAAGGCCGCTGAACTGCTGGGAAAGGCCCATGGACTGTTCGAGAAAAACGTCAATCTGACAGGGGACATGGGAATTAAAATCGAGGTCGACTATGGCGACAACAGTTAAAGTCGGTTTCAATGCTTCGTTCAAGGACTTCAATGCCTGCCGTAAACGGTACAGACTGGCCAAAGGCAGCGCCGGGTCAGGGAAGAGCGTGAACATCGCCCAGGACTTCATTCTCAAGCTTTCGGATCCAAAATACCGCGGTGCAAATCTTCTTTGTGTTCGCAAAGTGGACTCATCCAACAAGGACAGCACCTACGCAGAGCTGAGAAGCGCCATTTACAAAATTTTCGGATCCCACGCAGAACTCTACTGGCAGATAAGGCAAAACCCCATGGAGCTGATTTGCAGGGTAACGGGAAACATGGTCATTTTCCGGGGAATGAAGGACGATGGACAGCGCGAAAAGGTCAAATCCATCACCTTCGCCAACGGAAAACTGACCTGGATCTGGATAGAGGAAGCCACTGAGCTTTACGAGGCGGACGTGGACATCCTGGATGACCGTCTCCGAGGCGATTTGTCATTCAATCCGAACCTGTATTACCAGATGACTTTCAGCTTCAACCCGGTTTCGGCGACTCACTGGATAAAATCCAAGTATTTCGACATCCAGCACCCGGATGTGTTCACACATCAGAGCAACTATCTCCAAAACCGCTTCATTGACGAGGCTTACCATCGCCGGATGATGATGCGAAAAGAGCGGGACCCGGAAGGATACAGGGTCTATGGCATTGGGGAATGGGGCGAGACAGCCGGGCTGATTCTCCAGAACTGGAAATCGGACGACATCAGCCAGAATTTCGAGGACTATTCCGACATCTGCATCGGGATGGACTTCGGATACAACCACGCCCAGGCGATCCTGACATTGGGATACCGAGACGGTGACATTTTCATCCTGAACGAGATTTACGGGTACGAAAAAGACAATGAAGAATGGATAGACATTGCCAACAAACGGGGGCTGCCAAAGAATCGCCGGATTTGGGCTGATTCCGCGGAGCCTGACCGCATCAAGATGTGGCGGCGGGCCGGATACAAATGCCAGCCTGTCAGCAAGGAGCCGAACTCAGTCAAGTCACAGATAGACTGGCTCAAGGGACGGCGCATCTTTGTCCATCCATCATGCAAAAACACGATCAAGGAACTGAGTCAGTGGAAGTGGAAGAAGGACGAAAAGTCCAACACTTACCTGGATGACCCGGTTCCCTTTTTTGATGACGCCATCGCTGCCCTGAGATATGGAGTCGAGGAGTGGCGCAAAGACAGGAAGGTCCGGTTGAACCGGGTGGAAGAGAGGACATGTGATTTTTAGAATCTCAAGAGACACACAGATGACGCCGGACATTCTGGCGGAATACATTGCGAAAGCAAAGGCTCAGGTTGCCATGCGATACAAGCCCCTGGGAGATGCTTACAAGGGCGTTTACCCGATCCTGAGCCAGAAAGCAAAGCCGCAATACAAGCCAGACAACCGGCTGGTCGTGAACTTCGCCAAGTACATTGTCGACACTTTTAATGGATTCTTCATCGGTAACCCGGTCAAGACGACATGTGACGAAACAGCCATTGCTGAAATCGTGGAGCAGGTCCAGAACATGAATGACCAGGACGACAACAACGCCGAACTGGCAAAGCTGACATCAATCTACGGCAAGGCTTATGAAATGTACTTCGTGACCCGGAACAAGACACTGGGCATCACCTACCTGCCACCGACAGAAGCGTTCATGATCTACGACGAAGGCGTTGTGGAAAACCCGCTGTATTTCGTGCACTGGTACAAGAATACTGACGACGAGGAAGTGGGATCCTACTCTGATGCCACTCACATTTATTACTTCAAACGCAACGAGGGCAGCTATCAAATCACAGATTCCGTGCCTCACAACTTTGATGGAGTACCGGCAGCAGAATTTATCGAAAACGACGAGCGGCAGGGCATCTACGAATCAGCCATGACGCTGATAAGCGGATTCAACAAAGCGTTATCAGAAAAAGCCAACGATGTTGACTACTTTGCAGACTCTTACTTGAAGATCCTCGGGGCGAAGATGGACGAAGTCGACAAACTGGAACTGCGGAATCAGCGCATCATCAACCTCGACAACATCGGCGGCGAACAGCTGGTGGTGGAGTTCATGGGCAAACCGAATGCCGACGAAATCCAGGAGCACCTGCTGACGACGATGGAGCGGCTGATTTACCAGATCTGCATGGTACCGAACATCAATGATGAGAAATTCGGCACTTCCAGTGGCATTGCGATGCAGTACAAGCTGCTGAACACCCTGAACCTGTTCAAGGCGAAACAGAGGAAGTTCGAATCCGGCATGAACCGCCGGTGGCAGCTGCTGTTTTCTCACCCTCTCATCAACGGCAAGGTGAAAGCTGACGACTGGGGAAAACTCAGGTACAGATTCACACCGAACCTGCCTGCAAACGCCCTGGAAGAGGCTCAGACGGCTGCACAGCTGTCAGGCATCGTGTCCAGACAGACACAGCTGGAAACCCTGTCCATCGTAGACAACGTGCAGGCTGAAATTGAGCGGATCG
>ERZ778511.1667-NODE-1667-length-14238-cov-3.779313_pt1 | contig 14238 bp, 13 predicted proteins | sample MGYA00510347_ERZ778511 | MGnify/ENA primary metagenome ERZ778511 (study PRJEB29527, sample SAMN07138967) | mouse gut metagenome | material: feces | host: mouse | place: China:Nanjing | collected 2016-01-25 ...
CATAACTTCTTTTTATTGATTTTTTAGAAGCTGCAAAGTGTTATTTGTTTTTCACAACTTCATTATAAAACTTTCTCTCTTATCAGTATCCTCTTATAGGTACCCCATGCTGTGCAGAAGATAAATCCACATCGTCAGGCTGACTGAGGAGAGAAGTGTGGTGAGCACGATGATACTGCTTGTCAGAACTTCATCGTTTCTCGTATTCTTCGCCATGATGTAGCAGGAGACTGTCGATGGAGAGCCGAGCATGATCAGGATGCCGACGAGTTCCTGGTTCCGGTAGCCAAGCGATACGGCGAGTGGAAGGAACAGTGCGCAGAGGGCAAACAGTTTGATGAAGGCCGCGCATAATGTCGGCTTGATCTTTTTGATCGCTTTCCGGCCCTCAAATCCGGCGCCGATCGAGAGAAGGGCGAGCGGAGAGGCGGTTCCGGCCAGATAAGAGATTCCTTTGTTGATCGGAGCCGGAAACTGGATGTCAAAAAAAGCAAACGGGAGAGCGGCCAGTATCCCGATGAGAATGGGATTTTTGCAAATGTTACGAAGCGTTGTTTTCAGATCCGGCCGGGCAGAGCCGTTATCCCCCTTGACCGTGAGAATGATAACGGCAAAAATATTGAACAGGGGGACGGCGCCAATGATCATCAGAGGCGCCATGCCGGCGCCGTCGTACATGTTGTCGATAAAAGCCAGTCCGAGCAGCGCGGCGCTGCTGCGGTAGGAAGCCTGGATGAAAGCGCCTTTTTTGTTTTCCTCTTTCATAAAAAGTTCTGTCAGTCCCCAGATCACCAGAATGGATACAAGGGTCGATAAGAAACAGAATAAAACGTATCCGCCATCAAACCGGCTGCCGATCTCATTCTCCGTGAGATCTTTGAATACGAGGGCGGGCAGTGCCACGTAAAATACATATCTGTCGGCGGCAGTCGTGAAATCTTTCCCGATAATCCTGCCTTTGTACAGGACTTTGCCCAAAATAATAAGGAGAAAAATAGGGAGGGTCGCATTGATGCTGTATATAAAGTTTGACATGTCGGGTATCCTTTCTCTCGCTGTATATATTTGACTCACGAATCCATTATATAAATATCCTAGACGTTCATCAAGAGGAAAATAACAAAAGGCCGCGTTTTTTCCGGTTTTCTAATTATGGATTGCCATTTGAGGGGAAAAGTGCTACAATATGTATTATAAATGGGAGATGGAGGATGACTTTTTGAGGAAAGAAATAGATAGCAATATAATAATGGAATATTTGCTGGCTTCGTTGGAACATCCCCAATTAAAGGATGCCGATGTCGACCGTGAATACGAGAGGCACATAGATCTGCAGGAGGAATCTTTTGAAGAATTGTGCCGCAGGAAAATGGCTTTTTTGTTCCGGGATTTTGCAAACGCAATGCCCGGTGGTTTTTTTATCTATCACGCGGACGGAAATGAGGAGATCGTGTATGCCAATGAAGCTGTCATACGTATTTTTGGCTGCGATACGAGGGAAGAGTTCCGGCAATTGACAGGGAACTCTTTTCGAGGGATCGTACATCCCGATGATCTCGAAAAAGTGGAGAAAAGTATTGCCAAACAGATCAAGGAAAGCCAGTACGACCTGGATTATGTGGAATACCAGATTGTACGAAAAGATGGACAATTGCGCTGGGTAGAAGACTATGGGCATTTTATCCACAATGAAGAAATCGGAGATTTTTTCTATGTATTTATCGGGGACGCGACAGAAAAACGAAAACAGAGGATGGAAAGTGAACGGCTGCTCCAGGAACAGATGCAGGGTTATTACGAGGAACTAGAAGTGATCAATCAGGAGCATCTGCGGCGCTATGAGATGATCGAGGGACTGAGTGTTGATTACGAATCGATCTTCTATGTCAATCTGGACACAAACCGGATCAAAGCATACCGCGTCAGCGAGAGGTTCCGCAAGCAGTTCCCCAAAGACCGGCCGGTTTGTGACTTTATCGGATTTGATAAGGATTATATAGAAAACTGGGTACTTCCCGAAGACAGGGACATTGTAACAGGCGTAACGGATCCTGGCTACATACGCAGCGTTTTGCGCGATCATAAGACTTATCATGTAAATTACCGTGTTTACCGGGATGGAAAGACCGGATATATCCAGCTTCGTATGGTAAACCCCGGAAAAGACGGACGGGTTTCCCAGGTGATCTTAGGGTATCGTAATGTCGATGAGGAGATCATTCAGGAGATCAAACAGAAAAAGATGCTGGCATCCGCTCTGGATGAAGCGAACGCGGCGAACCAGGCGAAGAATTTATTTTTGTCCAATATGTCCCATGATATTCGGACACCGATGAATGCGATCATCGGGTTTACTTCGCTGATCAGGAAACATCTGGGAGACGGGGAAAAGGTTTCGGAGTATTTGGACCGGATTTCCGATGCCAGTGACCAGTTGATGCAGTTGCTCAACGACGTGCTGGAAATATCAAAAATAGAATCCGGCAATGTCAATATAAGGGAAGAGGAGTGCGACCTGATCCAGATCGTCCAAAATATACAGACGGCAGTACTTTCGAAAGCAAAATCAAAGCATATTGATTTTTCTTTGGATGTTTCCGGCGTATGGCACCGGGTCGTTATGGCGGATCGACAGAAACTGATCACGATCCTGTTCTCTCTGGTTGACAATGCTGTGAAATACAGCGGCAAGGAGGCGGAAATCGCGCTGACGGTCCATGAGCGGAAAGAACTGCACGATCACCAGGCCGTTTACCAGTTCATCGTGGAAGATAAAGGTATCGGTATCAGTGATGAATTTTTAGGGCAGCTTTTTACGCCGTTTGAACGGGAAAAGAACACGACGTTGAGCGGCGTGCATGGAACGGGACTCGGGCTTCCGATCGCGAAAAACCTCGTGGATATGATGGGAGGTACGATCGAAGTTGTGTCAGAGGTCGGGAAGGGCAGTACTTTTACTGTCACGTTCATTTTTCATGTGCCTGAAAAACAGAAGATGTTTGAGCTGGAGAACTGGGAGGAAGTAGAGAGTCCACATAATATGGAAGGCCGACGGATCCTGATCGTCGACGACAATGAAATCAATATGGAGATCGAAGTAGAGGTGTTAAAAGAAGGGGGATTTCTGATCGACACAGCTACGGATGGCAGTATCGCGGTGGAAAAGGTGAAGAATTCGTCGCCGGGATACTATGATCTGATCCTGATGGATATCCAGATGCCGGTGATGGACGGCTATCTCGCGACAAAGACCATTCGGAAGCTGGAGGATCCGGCGCTGGCTAGCATCCCGATCATTGCGGTATCCGCGAATACGTTTGAAGAGGACCGCAAAAAATCCCGCGAGAGCGGGATGAACGCGCACCTGCCAAAACCGCTCGATGTTGCGGATCTGTTCCATATGATCCGGAAGTATCTGAATGAATATGAACTGGCAAAATAATATCAGAGTTTTGTTTCGTTGAACCGCAGGGAACTTGGGGTCAACGGGACAAAACTCTGTCTTTGTCTGTATCGCCATTTAATCGTCAAATAACACTTCTTTGTCTGTTTTTTCTGTTTTCACTATGATAAACGGATAACTTGCTTTTTCTTTTACGACTTCGTCTTTTCCGGGACCGAGAAGTTCTGTTTCCAGACAAAGTTTATCTCCCGTTTCATAGAGGCCGTGAACGGTGATGCTAAAACCGCCGGTTGGCTGCTCGCCATATCCGAGAGCGATATACAGGTATTCGCCATCCATATATGTCATTTGAAAAGGGTTGATCTTCTTTTCTTCCAGTTCCTTTAAAAAATCTTGCGGACAGTCCCGGACAGCGACCACAGTATAGTCCAGATCTTTTCCACGCTCGGTAGATTCGGTTTCTTTTTGGCATCCGGTAGTGAGGATCAACAGCAATAAAATGAATAAAGCGGCAATTTTTATTTTTCGCATGGTTTCCTCCCAGTGTATTAAAAGAATTCTTTACATTTTATGAGAAACATGTTGGAATATGCCGGATTGACTTTATTTCCTTATGGCGGAGACCCGGGCTGGCGGGAGGTCCTTTCGCGAAAGTTTATTTCTGTAGGAAGTTTACTTCTGTAGGAAGTTTACTTCTGTAGGAAGTTTACTTGCATAAAGACCTTGTAAATAGAGTGCTTTTATGGTACAATATTAGCACTAGGGAAAAAATAGGAGGCGATAGTGTGGACAGTGTTACCAATCGTGTTCACTCTATAATATACGAGTGGCGCAGTATACTTAGTATGGTGGTATGGGATTTGATCGCAGGAATAGCATTTGTCTTTATGTTGTATCTTGCCTTACTGAACATACAAAGTACGCTGGCAAAAACCGGAGTCATGTTATTAGCGGTTGCGCTCATTCTATTATCGATCGCGGCAAAGTATCTGCTTTATTATGGAAAGATGAGACGCGATGATGTGACTGGCGGCTGGAACAAAAAGGAATTCGAGAGGGTTTCTTCCCGATTGCTGAAAGGCGAGGGAGAGTTTGTCGTTGTTTATGCGAATGTGGACCGGTTCAAACTGATCAATGATGTCTATGGCGATGATGTCGGAGATGTTGTTCTGCGAAAGATCCATCAGGTGATCGATGCCGAGATGCTTCGCTGGGATGAGGTTTCAGGGAGGATCATGGCCGATAATTTTGGAATGATGATGCGGTATCTTTCCATGAAAAAACTTGAACACCGACTGTCTCGGATCAATGATCAGCTGGCGCTTCTTGAGGATGAAGAAGGCGTGAAATACGGTATTAAGATGTACTTTGGGGTTTATCAGGTGGAGGATCGGAACGAAGCGGTTTCCACCATGCTTGAAAAGGCGAATCTGGCGTTGAAAAAGGTGATCCAGTCGCCGCAGCATCTGATACATATGGGCGTTTATGACGAGAAAGAGCGGGAACAGCTCAGCCGTGAAAAGACATTGGAAACGAAGATGGAACGGGCCTTGAGAAATGGCGAGTTCGTACCGTTCCTTCAGCCGAAGTATGAACTGGTAAATGAGACGATCGGCGGTGCGGAAGCATTGGTTCGCTGGTTTGATCCGGTAGAAGGGATGATTGGTCCGAATGAGTTTATCCCCCTGTTCGAAAAAAATGGTTTTGTGGTCGAGTTAGATCTGTATATGTTTGAGCAGGTTTGTAAGATCATTGAGAAGTGGAATAAAAACGGTTATCGAAACGTGCCGATTTCAGTCAATATGTCAAGAGGGCATTTTACGATACCCGGTTTTTTTGACCGCTATTTGGAAATTTTGAGCCGGTATGATGTGCCAGCGAATTCGATTGAGATCGAACTCACGGAATCTTTGTTTTATAACGAGATGTCTATGTTAAATGACCTGATCAATCAGATCCACGAAGCAGGGATGCGTTGTTCCATTGATGATTTCGGGAGCGGCTATTCCTCGTTGAACATGCTCAAGGATGTGAGGGTGGATGCCCTGAAACTTGACCGGGTGTTCTTTAAAGAAGCGGTCGATGACCAGAGAGGAAAGAGTGTGGTGAACAGTGTGCTCCACCTTGCGCAGGAACTGGAGTTAAAGACGATTTCCGAAGGTGTTGAGATTCGTTCCCAGGTGGATTACCTGAAAGAAATGGATTGCGATTACATACAGGGATTTATCTTTGCCAGGCCGATGTCGGTTGCGGATTTTGAAAAGATCGCATTTGCCAGTGGGCAATAACGATTGCAGTAAACGAAGGAAGAACCCTCATATCATTTGATCTGGGGGTTCTTCCTGGTGTGCCGCCCGGCGCACGTTTAGAAATAGAGGCGCTTGCGGTTCCGGTAGCGGTTGCGGCGGAACAGGACTTCGTTGTATAAAATGATTTCAGCCATCTCCCGTATGTGTGAGTTGTCCATAGGAAATGTATCGGGATCTTCCTGGCTGCATTTTTTTACTATTTTGTGGGCAATCTGCTGCAGGGAGATTTTGTCCGGGTAGGTATCGAACATGAGGCTTCCGTCATATTCGAGCTGGTCGCATTCTTCTTCTGCGCGTTCACGGAGTTTGCCGCATAGGCCCGGGTATAGATATTTCAGATACGAATAATCGTTTTCCATTTCCCAAAGTTTTTCCGCGCCAAACACAGGAGAGAGCGAGGGCGAGAGAGGCTGCCCGAACCAGTAATCCTGAAAATTTCCTTCAAAATGATTCATAAACATTCCTTTCAGCCTGTGAATGCCTGCTCGATGAGTACTCACAGGATTGTTTTCGTGTTATTACTAATATATAGAGAAAAGCAAGAAATGTGATTGCCCTGTTGTCTTAACTGTGATACAATGAATTTTAATGGACAAAATAAGTTATTATTGTGGTGGTTAAAAGGAGAGTTTATTTACATGGTTAAATATTTATATAAAGCAGTTGTTCTGTTGGTAGTGTTTGTCGGAGCGATTTTTTATTTTGGCAGACAGCTGGAAAGTGACATGTACGAAGAGGGAGTTCAGATCAGCCGGGGAGAGGAGAGCCTTCCCTATCTTACGCTTGCGTCCCAAAATGTGGGGATGAACCGTTTATATGGGTATAATGGCCCTTTGGATCATAAGATCGTGAGGGAGTCGATCACGCCGCTTGATACTGGCAAAAAGCTTCAGATCACGATTCAGGATAAGGAAGTCCGGTTGATCAAAATGAAGTACGAGGTCATCGACAAGGACACGGATGAAGTATACTTTACGGGAGAGATGAACGCGATCGGGAAGGACACGAAAAAGGTAGAACTCGATCTGGATTATGGCTTTCAGACCAGTACGGAATATATCCTGTCGATCACGGCCACGACTGACTCGGGAAGGAAAGTACATTATTATACCAGATTAAAGTACTATACGCAGGATTCGTTCCTGAAAGAAAAACTCGCATTTGCCATGCAGTTTCATAAAGATACATTCAGCAAGTCGAAAGCAGAGCAGCTAGAAGTGTATTTGGAACCAGATGGTACTGCCTCCAATGATTCGCTTGCCACGGTGAATATTAAGTCGAGTTCCGACCTTATCACATGGGGGAAATTGGCTCCAAAGAAGTTGTCTGAGCCTGTTCCCACGGTGAAAGAGTACAATATGGAAACGGCCTGTTTTCACCTCAATTACTTTGTGGAGGGAACGACGGCATCTGGAAAAGAAGTGTATCATGTCAATGAATTTTACCGTGTGAGGTTTGCGTCGGGCCACAGTTATTTATTGAACTTTGAGCGGACACTAGAAGCCGAGTATGATCCAAAACTCACGAGTGTTCAGAAAAATCAGTTAAAAATAGGAATTACCAATGAAGAAGATATGGATACTCTCGTGTGTGAGAAGACGAAACAGCTCTTTTTTGAACGGGCGGGAAATCTGTATCGTTATGATATGGATCAGGAAAAGAATAAGATCACGAAGCTGTATTCTTCTTTTTCTGAGAATGCTTCCTTTGAATATCGGCAGGGAAGCGGCCAGAGGATACGTCTTTTGAAAACGGATGAGGAGGGAAACCTGTACTTTGCTGTGTATGGGTATTTTCCGAGAGGGCAGTACGAGGGAAAGGTAGCTATCGTTTTATACGAATATATGAAACAGACGGGCGAGCTAAACGAGCTGGTCTATCTTCCGATGGATACGACGTATGAGCAGTTAAAACAGGATTTTAATGACTATGGCTATGTCAGCAGCCGAAATGTGTACTATTTTATCGTGGCAAATGTTGTTTATTCGTATAATATGGAATCGAGAAGGCTGACCAAAATCGCGGAAAATGTGGCAGATACCGGTTTTAAGATCATTAAAAAGAGTCATTGTTTTGTGTGGTCGGATTCACAGGAGAATGGGTATGGAGAGAATCTGACGGTGTTTAATCTGGAGAACGAGGAGAAAGTGTTGATCCCGAAGAGCAAGGAGGGGGAATATATCCGGCTGTTCGATGTGATCAATGAGAATGTGGTTTACGGCTATGTAAGAAAGAATGATATTACGAGTACGTCGGCCGGTGAGCCGCTGATCCCGTGCTACAAACTTGTGATCGCGGATGCGACAGGGAAAGAAGTCAAAAAGACTTACAGCAGTAAAAAGCAGTATGTCACGAACGTAACAGTAGAAGGAAACGTCATGACGCTGTCTCGCGTAAAACGGCTGGGAAATAAGAAGTTTCAGCGCATCGCGGACGACAGTATCCTGAACCAGACCGAGGAAGAAACGTCCGTGTATACCCTGAAACCCCGTGTTACTTCGGGGACACTGACCGAGTGGTACATCGGTTTTCCGCCTGCGTTCGTCATCAATGAGGTTCCTGCCTATGAAGTCGCCGGGGATGAGCTGGTGACAAGCGGGCGATCGGTACATTTGGATGAGGTAAAAGTACCAAAATATTATGTCTATGCGTTGGGAAAGATCACGGGTTCTTTTGAAGATCCGGCCGAGGCGATCCGCAAAGCGGATGAGCAGATGGGAGTGGTCGTTTCCGGAAGCCATATGGTCGTGTGGGAGAGGAGCGGCAGTTTTCTGATGAACAGTATCGCCGGATTGGAAATGCAGGAAGCGACCTCGAAAATATCGAATCTGGCGGCCTGCGCGTATATGGTATTAAAGGCAGATCATTTTTCTGTCGATGCTCAGAAGATGTCAGCGAAAAACCGTTCTCTGTATGAGATGCTCGGGCAGTACATGGACGAGCCGGTAAATCTCACCGGATTAACGTTGGAACAGGTATTATATTTTGTAAGCAGCGGGAAATATGTGATCGGGATGACGGGGAAATCTACGGCAGTCGTCATTTGCGGATATGATACGAAAACAGTTTCTACCTATAATCCGGCGAATGGAAAGAAGGAAACGAAATCAAGGACAGAGATGGAGAAGATCTTCCACGATGCAGGGGATAAATATGTGTCTTATTTGAAATAAATGGAGCAATTATGGCAGAAAAGAGGGGATGGTATGGAAGGCGGGACTTCTTATGAGGAAAATCACACACCGGAGTTGATCAAGGCCGCGATCCGGGCAAGGGAAGGGGCTTACTGCCCGTATTCCGGTTTTGCCGTGGGCGCTGCTTTGCGGGCAAAGGATGGAAGTGTATTTACGGGCTGCAATATTGAGAATGCGTCCTTTTCCCCGTCCTGCTGCGCGGAGCGGGTAGCGTTTTTTAACGCAGTTAGCAGCGGCGCGACAGACTTTGAGCAGATCGTGGTCGTGGGGGGTAAAAAGGGGGAGGACATGGTGGAAACGACTCCGTGCGGTGTGTGCCTGCAGGTCATGCTGGAATTCTGCGACCCGGATACGTTTGAGGTCGTTTCCGTGCGGGCGACAGGGGAATACGAGGTGAGACGGCTGACGGAACTGCTGCCCTACGGATTCCGGCTGTGAGTGTGATCTACCGTTTGAGAAAGGAAGGCAGGAGATGGAATTACCGCAGAAGTTTTGTGAGGAGATGAAGCGTATACTGGGAGAGGAATATGAAGCGTACTGTTCGTCTATGAAGGAGAGCCGGAAATTTGGCCTGCGGGTGAATACGGCTAAGATTTCCGTGGAAAAATTTGAGAAAATATGCCCATTTGCGATTACGAAAGTTCCCTATATCGAAAATGGGTTTTATTATGAGGAGGGAGTGCAGCCGTCGAAACATCCGTATTATTTTGCTGGATTGTACTATCTGCAGGATCCGAGCGCGATGACGCCGGCATCCAGGCTGCCGGTCAATAAAGGGGAGGCCGTCCTTGACCTGTGCGCGGCCCCGGGAGGCAAGGCGACCGAATTAGCTGCGAAACTCGGCGGTACGGGACTTCTTGTCGCGAATGATATCAGCAGCAAGAGGGCGAAGGCATTGCTGAAAAACATAGAACTGTTTGGTGTGGAAAACAGTCTGATCGTCACGGAGTATCCCGCGAAACTCAGGCAGTATTTCACGGGATTTTTCGATAAGATCCTCATCGATGCGCCCTGTTCTGGAGAGGGGATGTTCCGCAAAGATCCGGCTATGGTGAAGGCGTGGGAACAGAACGGGCCGGAATTTTACAGTAAACTCCAAAGAGAGATACTGCAGCAGGCGCTGCCGATGTTGAAAGACGGGGGGATGCTTTTGTATTCCACCTGTACGTTTTCGCCGTTGGAAGATGAGGGAACGGTCGAGTACGTGTTATCTTTAGACGAGAGGATGGAACTCGTGGAGATGGATGGGTACTCGGGGTTTGCCGCAGGTGATCCGGGACTGATCGGCATCAGTAATAAAGAATTGGAAAAATGTGTGCGTATGTTTCCACACCGGCTGGATGGTGAAGGCCATTTTCTCGCGCTGTTTCGCTGTGGGAAAGAGCGGCAGGGCCAATTTGGAAATGAAGGGGACGATGGCAGGTTAAGCAGCCAAGGCAGACAGAGCAGCTGCGGCAGACGGAGAGGTCTGCAAAAGGAGGAGCAGGAGTTATTTGCAGCTTTTGCTGCGGACTTGAACCGAACGTTTGAGAGTGAGCGCATCGAGAGCAAAAATGGGATGCTTTACTATATGCCGGAGGAAATGCCGGATGTACGGGGACTTCGTTTTTTGCGGAGCGGACTATTCTTAGGAGAGGTAAAGAAAAAGCGCTTTGAACCGAGTCAGTCGCTCGCGATGGCGCTGCGCGCGGGTGAATATAAAAAAGTGATCGATCTGCCTGCGGATGACGAAAGGGTATTTCGTTATCTGAAAGGAGAAACGCTCGTGCTGGGCGGGGGGGACGTGGCAGAGGAGGAGAAGCGGGCGGGAGGATATGTTCTCGTATGCGTGGACGGGTATCCATTAGGTTGGGGAAAATTAACAGGCTGCACGTTGAAAAATAAATATCACCCTGGCTGGCGGCTCATGTAAGAAAGGATATAAAAAGACGATGACGTCAAATGGGAATCCTATATCATCTATCAGGCAAAACAGTATGATAATGTGTTGGATTATCTTTTGCGCAAAGTGGAGATATAGCGAAACGGCAGGAAGCAGTTGACTTTTATCCGCAATTTTTATAAAATGATACTAAGGATAAGAAGGAAAGGAACAAAAAGGCAGAATGAATGATGAAGTGTTGGAACTGGATGTGCAGCTCGATAAAAAGACGCTGGACCGCTTCCTTTTAAGAAATAATTTTTTGCGCGCGGGCGGTGTGATCGGAATACTGATCAGTCTGGCGGCTGTCGTCGGCTTACTCGTTTTTTGGAAATATTTTTCTGGTTCCCAGCGGGTCATTTTGATCTTTCTGGGACTGATGTTTACGGTGATCCAGCCTCTCACGCTTTTACTGAAAGGGCGCAGCCAGTTGAAAACAGGGGCGTTTCGGGAACCGTTCCACTATGCGTTTACCCAAACGGGCATGACAGTGGAAAATATGGCCGGAACGGTGGAAGTGAAGTGGACTGACATGAGAAAGGTGATCGTAACGAAAGAGGCGGTATATCTGTATATGAACGCAGTTTCCGCATTTATCATACCCAGACAGGCGTGTGGGGAAGATTATGTCAGATTGGCAAAGCTCATCGGGGAGAGGCAGAGATGATAGAGGAAAGTCATGGAGAGCAGGAGACATTTGCGTTTGCGAAAAAAATGGGACTGCGCGCGCAGCCGGGGGAGATCTATCTGTTAGACGGCGACCTCGGTGTGGGAAAAACGGTTTTTACGAAAGGATTTGCGGAGGGGCTTGGTATCAGAGAGCCTGTTACGAGTCCTACGTTTACTCTGATCCAGGAATACGAAGAGGGTAGGCTTCCTTTTTATCATTTTGATGTGTACCGCATCGCGGATGTGGAGGAAATGTTCGATCTCGGATATGAGGAGTATCTGTTTGGGGAGGGGGTCTGCCTGATCGAGTGGGCATCCCGGATCAGCGAGATCCTGCCGGAATATTGCACCCATATATGGATCGAGAAAGATTTAGGGCAGGGGTTTGATTACCGGAAGATAACGGTTGGCTAGCAGGGGAACCTCTCTGGCGGCTCTATTCTAGAAAGGAACGGCAATGAAAATATTGAGTATAGACAGTTCCGGCCTGGTGGCAGCCACGGCGCTCATGTCGGACGGCATGCTGGTCGGTGAGTACACCATTCACAATAAAAAGACGCATTCGCAGACGCTCCTTCCGATGATCGCGGATATGATGCAGATGGCGGAGGTGGAACCGGAAGAACTGGACTGCGTAGCAGTTTCAGCAGGCCCGGGATCGTTCACCGGACTTCGTATCGGAGCGTCTACGGCGAAAGGGATCGCATGGACTCTGGGCATTCCGATCGTGCCGGTGTCTTCGCTCATGGGTCTGGCGGCAAATGTTTCGGAACGCGGCGTCGTCGTATGTCCGATCATGGATGCCAGGAGAGGGCAGGTATACTATGGGATCTACCGCTCGGCGCAGGGCATTCCAGAGGTGTTGGCGGAACCGGCCGCGGCGGCTGTCCAGTCGGTCGTGGAGCAGATCAACGCGATCGGCGAGCGCACGATTTTTTTGGGAGACGGTGTTCCGGTTTTTGAACAGGTGATCCGGGAGAATGTAGAGGTGGAGATTTGTTTTGCCGAGGCAGCAGACTGTTACCAGAGAGGGGCGAGTGTGGCTAGGATCGGCGGTTTTCTGTTTGAAAAGGGAGACTATGTGACCGCGGCGGATTTTGCCCCGGTCTATTTGAGAAAATCGCAGGCGGAACGGGAGCGCGAGGAATAATGTAGTGGTTTTTCCTATTTTTACAACTGGAAAAAAAGCGTAGAATTCATTATAATAGAGGAAAAATGATTTCAAAGGATGGCGAGGATGATGGAAAAACAAAAGGTATTGTGTAATAAATGCGGCAGGGAATTGAAACAGATTAATGGAATTTTGCATGAAGACGGGCTTTTTGTGAGAAAAGACTGGGGTTATTTTTCGAAAAAAGATCTGCAGATCCACAAATTTAATCTTTGTGAGGCGTGTTACGATGCTATGATCGGGCAATTCACGATTCCTGTCGCAGTGGAGGATAAAGAGGCCGCTTTGGATTGATGTGGTGCGCATGGATGTGCGCAGGAATGGAGTTATGAATGCTGGATGTATGTTTACTTGGGACGGGGGGCATGATGCCTCTTCCGCGGCGCGCCCTGACTGCGCTAATGACGAGATATAATGGGAGCAGCCTGCTCATTGACTGCGGGGAGGGAACGCAGGTAAGCATACGGGAACAGGGTTGGAGTTTTCATTCGATCGATTTGATCTGTATTACGCATTTTCACGGCGATCACATCAGCGGGCTTCCGGGCCTGCTGCTTTCGATGGGAAATGCGGAGCGGACGGCGCCGCTCACGATCATCGGGCCGAAGGGGCTCAAGCGGGTCGTCCAGTCCTTACTCGTGATCGCGCAGGGGATTCCGTTTCGCATCGAATATGTGGAGATGGAAGAGGATGAGGAACAATTTATTTTCAATGGATATCACATTTCGGCTTTTAAAGTGAACCATAATGTGGTATGCTATGGATATAGTATAGAGATCATGCGCAGCGGAAAATTTGATGTGGAGAAGGCAAAGGAAAACGGCGTGCCGATGAGAGCCTGGAGTCCGCTGCAAAAAGCGGATCGTTTCGAGTTGGACGGGGTGGTCTACACGTCGGATCAGGTGCTCGGCCCGAAGCGTAAGGGGATAAAAGTTACGTATTGTACGGATAGCAGGCCGACAAAGGGCATCGTGGAACATGCCCGCGGTTCAGATCTGTTTATTTGTGAGGGTATGTATGGGGAGAAGGAAAAAGCGGCGAGCGCGCGGGAGAAGAAGCACATGACGTTTTACGAAGCTGCGGAAATGGCGGCCAAAGCAGGTGTGCCTGAGCTGTGGCTCACCCATTACAGTCCGTCGCTCGTTCAGCCGGAGTATTTTATGAAGGAAGTGAGAAAAATCTTTCCGGGGACAGTGCCGGGAAAGGACCGGATGTACCGGGAACTGGGGTTTGTTGATGGAAAGGAGGATGGCTATGAGGAGAAGAGCGAGTAGACAGGAGACAAATCCTGCAAAAAAGATGGCGAAAAATATGAGTGTGTTTGCGTTTCTGACCTGCCTGGTGGTGATCGGGATCATGTTTGTGTATTATCAGCACAAGAATGGCGATCCGTCCGATTCGGGAGACGCATCATCGTCGAGCGAGGTGCAGCGCCTGGCGCAGAAGGATCTGGAGTCCGGTTATCCAGAAACGCCGACAGAAGTGATGAAGTTTTTAGGCAGGGTAAACCAGTGCATGTATAACAATGAGATCATGGAAGGGGAGTATTTTGACGGACTCCTTGCCCAAAT
>ERZ778511.1669-NODE-1669-length-14225-cov-5.111150_pt1 | contig 14225 bp, 10 predicted proteins | sample MGYA00510347_ERZ778511 | MGnify/ENA primary metagenome ERZ778511 (study PRJEB29527, sample SAMN07138967) | mouse gut metagenome | material: feces | host: mouse | place: China:Nanjing | collected 2016-01-25 ...
GGGCTCGAACCCAGGACCCCAACATTAAAAGTGTTGTGCTCTACCTGCTGAGCTACGGATTCTCCGTACGCCAATCGGAGCAAGGCTCCTTTCGGGTGGTGCAAATGTAGAGAATATTTTTGTTTTACCAAAATAAAACGATATTTTTGTAGGGTTCAAATGTTTTTTGATCGCATAAATCATATTATCTATGTGTAAAGCCCTAATCATCGGTGCGGGCGGTGTCGGCACGGTCGTCACGCAGAAGATCGCCGCCGATCCCGTATTTTCGGAGGTCATGCTCGCCAGCCGTACCAAGTCCAAGTGCGACGCCGTCGCCGCTGCCATCGGCGGCAACCGGGTCAAGACGGCCCAGGTCGATGCCGACAGCGTGCCCGAGCTGTGTGCATTGTTCCGCGCTTTCCAGCCCGACATCGTCGTCAACGTCGCTCTGCCGTACCAGGACCTCACCATCATGGATGCCTGTCTCGAGTGCGGGTGCAACTACCTCGATACGGCCAACTACGAGCCCAAGGACGAGGCGCATTTCGAGTATTCGTGGCAGTGGGCCTATCAGGACCGTTTCAAGGCCGCCGGCCTCACGGCCATCCTCGGCTGCGGCTTCGACCCGGGCGTCACGGCCATCTTTACGGCCTATGCCGCCAAGCACCATTTCGACGAGATACATTACCTCGACATCGTCGACTGCAACGCCGGCAACCACGGCATGGCTTTCGCCACCAATTTCAATCCCGAAATCAATATCCGCGAGGTCACCCAGAAGGGTCGTTACTACGAGAACGGCAAGTGGGTCGTCACCGAGCCCCACGAAATCCACCGGCCGCTGAACTATCCCGGCATCGGCGAGCGCGAATCCTACGTCATCTACCACGAGGAGCTGGAGTCGCTCGTCAAGAACTATCCCACCATCCGGCGCGCCCGTTTCTGGATGACTTTCGGCCAGGAGTACCTCACGCACCTGCGCGTCATTCAGAACATCGGCATGGCCCGCATCGACCCGATCATCTACAACGGCGTCGAGATCGTCCCCATCCAGTTCCTCAAGGCCGTGCTGCCCGATCCCAAGTCGTTGGGTGCCAATTACCACGGTCAGACCTCCATCGGCTGCCGTATCCGCGGCGTCAAGGACGGCAAGGAGCGCACCTACTATATCTATAACAACTGCGACCACGAGACCGCTTTCAAGGAGACCGGTACGCAGGCCGTCAGCTTCACCCCCGGCGTCCCCGCCGCTCTGGGTGCCTCGATGTGGGCCAAGGGGCTTTGGCGCGGTGCCGGCGTCTTCAACGTCGAGGAGTTCGATCCCGATCCTTTCCTCGCCGAGCTCGGACCTCAGGGGCTTCCCTGGCACGAGTTGTTCGACGTCGACATCGAGGTCTGAGGACCTTGTCGCCCGTTTTGCAGCCCGCGGAATTTCCGCGGGCTGTTTTTGTTGTGGCTGGGCCTCGGCGGAACCATCCGCCGCAATCGGATTGCGGAATGCAGGTTGCGGCGGAACCCGATGGCGAACGTCGATAGCGGATAGCTCTTGCTTTTTTGCCCAGAAATGGCTATATTGCGGTTGAACTTCAAAACGAACGGATTATGGATGGTCGATTCTATCTGATGATGTCGCTGGCGGCAGTGTTGCTCGTCCTGGCGGCAGTCATTTTCTGCGGCAAGGGCGACTGGCTGATTGCGGGCTACAACACGGCGAGCCGAAAGGAAAAGGAGCAGTATCACATCGGCCGCCTGCGGTTGTTGGTGGGCCTGCTTTGTCTGTTCGTGACAGCCGTGCTGCTGCTCGACGGGGTGTACGGTCTGTCCGGGTTTTTCACCATCATTCTCTTGCCCGTCGTGTTGGCGGTCGTTGTGGTGGCCAATACCTGGGCAAAGAAGAGATGATCGTGTGCGGCGGCCGTAGTCCCGGTTGGCCGGGTTTCTGTTGATCCGACCGCGCCGGCGTTCGGCTCGTAGTGCCGTAACCCGATGCGTCGGCTTCGTCAGTTGTTCCGCGTCGGTGCTTGCAAAGCGTCGCTTCGGAGGAGGGTAGGCGTCGGCCGTTGCGGCCGGGAGGTCCGCGGTGCGATCTGTTCCCGATAGCGGGGCGGAGCTGCATCCCCTTTTTGCGGTAGGTGCAGAGATGGGTATAAAAACTTATTTTCCGGCGTTTTTCTCTCCGGAGAGTCGTTTTTGTCGCTGTTTTTGTTAATTTTGCATGACTTTTTCAAAATCCGAAAGACAGCATGATCGATTTCGCCAAGTTGCCCGCACCGTGTTACGTGCTCGACGAAACTTTGCTCGACCGCAACCTTGCCCTCATCGACCGCGTGCGCCGCGAGTCGGGTGCCGAGATCATCGTGGCCCTCAAGGCGTGCGCCATGTGGTCGGTGTTTCCCGAGCTGGCGGCCCATTCCGACGGCGCCACGGCTTCGTCGGCTGCCGAGGCGCGGCTGGTCTTCGAGGAGTTCGGCCGGCCGGCCCACACCTACGCTCCCGTTTACAGCGACCGCGATTTCGACGAAATCATGCGTTGCAGCGATCATATCACCTTCAACTCCGTCGCTCAGTTCGAGCGTTTCGGCCAGCGGGCCCTTATCAACGGCATCTCCTGCGGGCTGCGGGTCAATCCCGGCTATTCGCCGGTCGGGACCGATCTCTATAATCCCTGCGTCGCCGGTTCGCGTTTGGGCATCGTGCCCGAGCAGCTGCCCGAACTTCCCGCCGGGGTCGACGGGCTGCACTTCCATGTTCTCTGCGAGTCGGGCCCCGAGCACCTGGCCAAGGCGCTCGATGCCGTGGAGAAGCATTTCGGCCGTTTTCTCGACCGGATCGAGTGGCTCAACATGGGCGGCGGCCATCTGATGACGCGCGCCGGTTACGATACGGACGAGCTCATCCGCATCCTGAAGGAGTTCAAGGCCCGCCATCCCCGTTTGCGGCTCATTCTCGAACCGGGCAGCGCTTTTACGTGGCGCACCGGTTATCTGGTCGCAACCGTCGAGGACGTCGTGCAGAACGGCGGCGTCAACACCGCCATGCTCGACGTGTCGTTCGCCTGCCACATGCCCGACTGCCTCGAAATGCCCTATAAACCCGCCATCGTCGGGGCCCGCGAGCCGGCCGAGGGCGATAAACGGTGGCGCATGGGCGGCGCTAGCTGCCTGGCCGGCGATTTCTGCGGCGACTGGGCTTTCGACCGCGACCCCGAACCGGGCGACCGCATCGTCTTCGAAGACATGATCCACTACACCATGGTCAAGACCACCATGTTCAACGGCGTACACCATCCTTCGATCGTCATCGTCCGCCGCGACGGCCGCATCGACACGATCCGTACGTTCGGCTACGAGGATTTCAAGAACCGCATGTCCTAAACCAAACTTCACAGATAAATGGAAAAGTTCACTCCCACTTCCTATACGCTCGAGTGCGTCGCATCCGGGCGGGAATTCGAGGACGAGGGCTGGGTGCTCGAAGACCGCACCTGCAAGACGCCTTCGCTCGTGCGCGCCCGATATGCCAAGAAGCAGCTGGAGCTCCGCTCCGACAAGTTCGGCCTCTACAAGTTCGCCGACTGGCTGCCCGTGCGCCGCATGCTCCAGGGTTCGTCCGCTCCCGTCACCTTCAAGAGCAAGGGGCTCGGCAAGCATCTCGGGCTCGAAAACCTCTGGATCACCTTCAACGGTTACTATCCCGCCGTCGGCGCTTCGATGACCACCTGTTCCTTCAAGGAGACCGAGGCTTATTCGGTCTGCGCCCGCGCTGCCGAGGACGAAAGCCGCGTGTTGGTCGTCGCTTCGGCCGGCAATACGGCCCGTGCTTTCGCCAAGGTCTGCTCCGACAACAACATCAAATTGTTGTTGGCCGTACCCCATGACAACATCGGTGCGCTGTGGTTCGCCGAGCCGTTGAATCCCTGCGTCAAGCTCATTTCGTGCGAGAAGGGCGGCGATTACTTCGATGCCATCCACCTCTCCAACCTTGCGCTCAAGGCCAACGGGTTCTATGCCGAGGGCGGCGCCAAGAACATCGCCCGCCGCGACGGCATGGCCACGACGGTCCTTTCGGCCGTCACGACCATCGGCCGCATCCCCGACTACTATTTCCAGGCCGTCGGTTCCGGTACCGGCGCCATCGCCGCCTGGGAGGCCAACATGCGTCTGATCGAGGACGGCCGCTTCGGTTCCAACACCATGAAGCTCATGGTTTCGCAGAATGCGCCGTTCGTGCCCATGTACGACGCCTGGCGGGCCGATTCGCGGCAGATGCTGCCGTACGACGACGACAAGGCGCGCCGCGATGCCGAGATCATCGATGCCAAGGTGCTCTCCAACCGCCGTCCGCCCTACGGTCTTGCCGGAGGACTCTACGACGCGCTGAAAGCTACCGGCGGCGATGTTTTCGTTGCCACCAACGCCCAGGCCCGCAAGGCCGGCAAGCTCTTCCGCGAGCTGGAGGGCGTCGACATCTATTCGGCCGCCGCTGTCGCTACGGCGTCGCTCATCAAGGCCGTAGCCGACGGCAAGGTGGAGAAGGACGCCACCGTCATGCTCAACATCACGGGCGGCGGCGAGGAGCTTTTCAAGCAGGACAAGGAGTTGTGGTATCTCAAGCCGAGCCTTGTTTTCCCGCTCGATCCGTCGGTCGACGAGGTGGTCGCCAAGGTCGAGGAACTCTTCAAGTAATGCTTCGTTCAACCATGTGCAAGCTGCTCGTTGTCATCCTGTTCCTGTTAGCCGTTTCTCCGATTCGGGCGCAGGAGACCGCCGGCTTCGACTTCCGGGTCAACCGGTGGTTGCGCGCCGGCAAGGGGGCGGGCTGTCCGCGTTATGCGCCGGAGCAGTTCCGCGAGATCGCCGACAACATCCTGGTCTATCAGAATGCCGACGGCGGTTGGCCCAAGAACGTGGATATGATGGCGCGGCTCGATCCCGATTCGGTCGTGCGGGCGCTTGCACCGCGTTATCGTACCAGCACGATCGACAACTTCTCGGTCTATACGCAGGTCGCCTATCTGGCCGAGACCTACCGCGTTACCGGCGAAGCGCGCTACCGCGACGGTGCGCAGCGGGGCATCGAATATCTTTTGGCCGCTCAGTATCCCAACGGAGGTTGGCGCGGCTGGGACGTCGATGCCGTGACGTTCAACGACAATGTCATGGAGGGCGTGCTGTCGCTCTGGCTCGACATACTCGACGGCCACCCGCGCTATGCGTGGATCGGCGAGCCGCTCCGCGAGCGCATCCGCCGTTCGTGGGAGGCCGGTCTCGACCTGGTGCTTCGGTGCCAGTGGGTGCGCGACGGCGTACGGACCGTGTGGCCGCAGCAATGCGACCATGAAACCCTGCAGCCCGTCAAGGCGCGGTCTTACGAGTTGCCGAGCCTTTCGGCCGGCGAGAGCGCCGACATCGTGCTGCTTCTGATGCGCATCGCCGATCCGTCGCCCGAGGTCGTCGACGCCGTGAAAGCAGCCGTCGCATGGTACGACAAGACCAAGATCACGGGCAAGCGCATCGTGTGGCTCGACGTGCCCGAGGGGTTGCCCGAGGACCGTTCGGTCAAAAACGATCGGTTGATGGTCGACGATCCCGATGCCGGGCCTCTCTGGGCGCGCTTCTACGAGTTGGACGACGATACGTGGTTCCTGTGCACCCGGGCCGGCGTCAAGGTCTATTCGCTCCGGGAGATGCCCGCCGAGCGCCGCGTGGGCTATCTGTGGTTCAGCGACTGGGGCACCGAGGTGCTCGACGCCTATCCCGCCTGGCTCGAAAGGGTAGGGCAGGGGAAAACTTGCGTGCGTTGAATTCTTTTCGGACATTCTTCTTTCGGCGATTCGTGACGAGGCTCGCAGCCGGACCTCCGCCCGATCGCCGTTTTTTTGTCCTTCGTCGGGTCGAAGCACAGCTTCCGACGGAGGCGTTCAACTAACTTTCAATCAAACTTTAAGCAATGGAAAAATCTCTTCCGGAACAGACTCCCTGTTTCTCGCGGTGGAACCGCAAGGGCTGGTCGGCCTTTGCGAGCCTGCATCGCTGCGTGACGATCGGAGTGCTCTGGGTGGGGATGTCGATCCTTCTGCTCGCGACGCAGGGCGCATCTGCACAGCATGCCGACACGACCGCGGTTCTTCGGGAACTGCGCATCCGCGAGGTCGGCATCTCGGGGAGCCGGCAGGCTCCCGTGCGCACCGTCATGTCGCAAACCCCGCTTTTCGACCGGAAAGCGCAGGCCGCAGCGCCTTGTCAGACCCTCGAGGCCGCGCTGCGCAACGCTCCTTCGGTCGACATTCGCGAACGCGGGGGCAAGGGTACGCAGGCCGACATCTCCGTCCGCGGGGGCTCCTTCGACCAGACCATGGTACTTCTCAACGGCATCGATTTCACCGATGCCCGCACCGGACACCAGTCCCATTCGCTGCCCGTCGACATCGAGTGCATCTCGGGCGTCGAGCTCTTGGAGGGCATCCCGGGTGTGGGCGCCTACGCCGGTGCTGTCAATATCCGCACGGCGCCGCTCCTGCCGCAATATCTGCGTGTCGAGGGCGTCGGGGGCCAGCACGGCTACGCCTACGGCAGCCTCTCTGGCGCCGTGGCCAAGGAGCGCTTCTCCCTGCTGGGGGCCGCCTCCTACCGGCGCAGCGACGGCTACCGGCACAACACCGATTTCGATACCTACAATGTCTTCGTGCGGAGTTCCTACGAGGCTCCGCGCAGCGGGTTCTTCGATTTCCAGGCCGGTTATCAGAACCGCGCTTTCGGTTCGAACGGATTCTATGGCGCCTACAACCCCGAGCAGTGGGAGCATACATCCACGGCCCTGGCTTCGTTGAGATGGCAGCATTCCGCCGGGTGTTTCGCGTGGGGTGCCTATGTCAGCTATCGCAAGAATTTCGACCGCTACGACTGGACCCGCGGCACGGTTCTGAACCGCCACAACACCGACAACGTCGGTGCCAAGGCATGGGTCGATTGCGACTGGGCCGGCGGTACCACGACGCTGGGCGGGGACTATGCGTTCAGCCACATCTACAGCACCAACCTGGGCGAATTGCTGACGACACCCCACGGCGACTACCTCCGCGGCAAGTCGCGCCATACCGGCAACGTCTATCTGCGCCATTCCAAGCGCTGGCGGCGTTTCGACGCGGCCGCTTCGGCCGGGGCAAGCCTCACGCCTTACGGTCCGGCCCTGTTGTGGAGTCTGGACGGAGGTTGCCAGCCCGCCGAGGGCCTGCGCGTCAGCATCGGGGCTTCGCAGTCGATGCGGCTGCCCACCTTCACCGATCTCTACTATTCGTCGCCCGCACAGATCAACAACCTCGATCTCGTGCCCGAAAAGGCTGTCACCGTCCGTGCCGGCGCCCGTTATGCCAAAGGGCGCTGGAGCGCTTCGGCAACGGGTTACTATCGCGCCGGCCGCGACATCATCGACTGGGTGTGGCATCCCGACGACGACCCCGTGCCCGAGTGGCGCGGCAAATGGCACTCCGAGCAGACGAGCGAGCTGGACACCTACGGCGTCGAACTTACGGGCGGCTATGCTTCGTCCGAGGGTTTCCTGCGCCGTGCGACCTTGTCCTATGCCTGGATCACCGCCTCCCGCAGTTCCGAGCTCATCGCCAAAAGCGCCATGGACTTTCTGCGACATAAGGCGGCGTTGGCCGTCGAGGTGCGCTTCCTGCGCCGCATGTCGCTGGCGCTCACGGCCTCCGTCGCCCATCGCAACGGCAGCTATACCCACTATCCCGTGCCCGGCGACGCGTCGGTGACCGAAACGCGCGATTTCAAACCTTATTTTCTGCTCGACGCGCGGCTGGCCTGGGAAAAGGGCATCTGCCGGCTCTATGTCGACGGGATGAACGTCACCGACACCCGCTACTGCGATATGGGCGGCATTCCGCTGCCCGGGGCGTGGGTCACGGGAGGCGTGGTGCTGACCATCGGCAAACGTTGATCTTCCGCGGGCGCTTCGTTCGTCCGTTTCCGGCTGCATTCCGCCCGGTGCCGTAAGGCATCGGGCTTTTTTACGAGGGGGCGGTTGGCATTCCGGGCGCAGCGAAGAATCTTTTTTTTCTCCCGCAAAGCTCTCCTCTTTCCAAGCACCGCCGTATGGGTGGCGTCTTTTCGCTCTCGCAGCTTGCCTTGTTGTTATTTCTCTAACGATTTGTTGCCCGTCTGCCGAAAAATCCCTACATTTGTATAGGAACGGAAAAATCAATAATACAATCATAATCATGGAACAGAGAATCGTAGAGTGCGTCCCCAATTTCAGCGAAGGACGCGACCGGGAGGTGATCCGGCGCATCACTTCGGCCATCGAGCGGTCGGGCGGCGTCCGTCTGCTCGACGTCGACCCCGGCGAAGCCACCAACCGCACCGTCGTCACCTTCGTCGGCAGCCCCGAAGCGGTCGTCGAAGCCGCTTTCCAGGGAGTGAAGCAGGCCGCCGAACTCATCGACATGCGCAAGCACAAGGGAGCCCATCCGCGCATGGGTGCCACCGACGTGCTGCCGTTGATCCCCATATCGGGCATTACGTTGGAGGAGTGCGCCGCCTTGTCGCGCGATTTGGCCAAGCGCATTGCCGACGAGCTGCGCATTCCTACCTATTGCTACGAGGCCGCCGCTTTCAAGCCCGAGCGCAAGAACCTGGCCGTCTGCCGGGCGGGCGAGTACGAGGCGCTGCCCGAGAAGCTGGCGCATGCCGAATCGGCACCCGATTTCGGGGCCCGGCCCTACGACGACGGGGTGGCCCGCACGGGCGCTACGACCGTCGGGGCCCGCGATTTTCTGATCGCCGTCAATTTCAACCTCAATACTACCTCCACGCGCCGGGCCAACGCCATTGCGTTCGATGTGCGTGAAAAGGGCCGCCCCGTTCGCGAGGGCAATCCCATTACGGGCAAGATCGTGAAGGACACCGCCGGCAATCCCGTCATGCAGCCCGGCACGCTCAAGGCGACCAAGGCTATCGGGTGGTTCATCGAGGAGTACGGGATCGCGCAGGTCTCGATGAACATCACCGACATCGCCGTCACGCCCCTGCATGTCGCTTTCGACGAGGTGTGCCGCAAGGCCGATGCCCGCGGCGTGCGGGTCACCGGCACCGAGATCGTCGGGCTCGTGCCCAAACGGGCGCTCATCGAGGCCGGCAAGTATTTCTTGCGGAAACAGCACCGCTCGACCGGCATCGCCGAGGAGGAGATCGTCCGTATGGCCGTCAAGTCGATGGGCTTGGACGATCTGAAGCCTTTCGTGCCCCAAGAGAAGGTGATCGAATACCTGTTGGAGTCCGAGTCCGGCGGCAAGCGGCTTGTCGATATGACCTGCAAGGCGTTCGCTGCCGAAACGGCCAGCGAGTCGCCCGCTCCGGGCGGCGGGTCGATTGCGGCTTACATGGGAGCCCTGGGCGCTGCGCTCGGCACGATGGTGGCCAACCTCTCGTCGCACAAGGCCGGGTGGGACGACCGCTGGGAGGAGTTTTCCGACTGGGCCGACCGGGGGCAGATTCTCCTCTCCGAGTTGCTTTTCTGGGATGTCAACAACGGCATCGCCCGCCGCGGCTGGGCCCGCAACGAAGGGGCGCTCGCGGCCATCCGCCGCGAGATGGCGCGTACGCCCGGCCTGCAGGTCACGCTGCCCAGTCTGGCCGACGAGAACCTGATACGCAACATACTGAATGAATAACGTTTAACACCAGCAATCTCACATGGAACTTCACCATATTTCCGCCGAGCATCTTTCGATCGGCCGGGTCCGCGAAATCCTCGAAAAACACCTGCACCTGGCGCTCTCCGACGACGCCCGCCGGCGCATCGTCCGCTGCCGCGAATACCTCGACCGCAAGATGGAGAATCCCGAACGCCCCGTCTACGGCATCACCACGGGCTTCGGTTCGCTGTGCAACATTTCGGTCGGGAACGACGACCTGGCGCAGTTGCAGAAGAACCTCGTCATGTCGCACGCCTGCGGCACGGGCGAGCGCGTGCCCGCCGACATCGTGCGGTTGATTCTGCTGCTGAAAATCCAGTCGCTCTCCTACGGCCATTCGGGTGTTCAGCTCGCCACGGTCGAGCGGCTGGTCGATTTCTTCAATAACGACATCCTGCCCGTAATCTACCAGCAGGGTTCGCTCGGCGCTTCGGGCGATCTGGCGCCGCTGGCCCACATGAGCCTGCCGCTGCTGGGGCTCGGCAAGGTCATGTTCCGGGGCGAGGAGCGCAATTCCGCTGAGGTGCTGACCGAAATGGGGTGGCAGCCCGTCGAGCTGCAGTCGAAAGAGGGGCTCGCCCTGCTCAACGGCACGCAGTTCATGGCCGCTTACGGCGTGTGGTCGGTCATCGAGGCGCGCAGGCTGAGCGAGTGGGCCGATGCGGTCGGCGCCTTGTCGCTCGACGCTTTCGACGGCCGCATCGAGCCTTTCTGCGACGAGGTGCACCTGGTCCGCGCTCACAAGGGGCAGCTGGCCACGGCCCGCAACTTCCGCCGTCTGCTGGAGGGCAGCGAGATGATCGCCCGCGAGAAACAGCATGTGCAGGACCCCTATTCGTTCCGTTGCATCCCGCAGGTGCACGGCGCTTCGAAAGATACGATCGACTACGTGGAAAGCGTCCTCACCACCGAGATCAACTCCGCGACCGACAATCCGACCGTCTTCCCCGACGAAGACATGGTCGTTTCGGCCGGCAATTTCCACGGCCAGCCCATCGCTCTGGCCATGGATTTCCTGGCCATCGCCGTGGCCGAGCTGGGCAATATCTCCGAGCGGCGCATCTACAAGTTGATTTCCGGTACGCGCGGCCTGCCCAGTTTCCTGGTGGCCAAGCCGGGGCTCAACAGCGGCTTCATGATTCCGCAGTATGCCGCTGCGTCGATCGTCAGCCAGTCGAAAGGGCTTTGCATGCCCGCGTCGGTCGATTCGATTCCCTCGTCGCAGGGGCAGGAGGACCACGTCAGCATGGGTTCCAATGCCGCCACCAAGCTCTACCGCGTCGTGGGCAACACGCGCCGCGTGCTGGCCATCGAGCTTTTCAACGCTGCGCAGGCGTTCGAGTTCCGGCGCCCGCTCCGTACGTCGCCCCTGCTCGAACGTCTCTTGGCCGACTACCGCTTGAAAGTGCCCTTCATCATCGACGACACGGTGATGTATCCCCATATCGAATCCTCGGTCGAATTCTTGAGTCATGAAACTGCTTGTTAGAAACATCGGCAAGATCGTCGGCATCCGACCCGCCGGGTGCCTGCGTCTCTGCGGCGAGGAGATGTCGCGGCTGGAGATGCTCGACGATGCTTGGCTGCTGGCCGACGAGGGACGCATCGCCGCGTTCGGCCGCATGTCCGATTGTCCCTCCGGCGACGGGGCGCAGGTCGTCGATGCCGGCGGCGGCATGCTCTTTCCGTCGTTCTGCGATTCGCACACCCACCTGGTCTATGCCGGAAGCCGCGAGCAGGAGTTTCTGGATAAGATCGCCGGGCTGAGCTACGAGGAGATCGCCAAACGCGGCGGCGGTATTCTCAATTCGGCCGACCGCCTGCACGCGACCTCCGAGGAGGAGCTTTACACCCAGGCGATGGCCCGCGTGCACGAAATCATCCGCATGGGCACCGGCTGCGTGGAGATCAAGAGCGGTTATGGCCTTTCGACCGAAGACGAGCTGAAAATGTTGCGCGTCATCCGTCGCATCCGTGAGACGGCGCCTTTGGCCGTGCGCGCTACTTTCCTCGGGGCACATGCCGTGGCCTGGGCCTACGTAGGGCGACAGAAGGAGTATGTCGACTTGGTTTGTAACGAGATGTTGCCGGCCGTGGCGCGCGAGGGGCTGGCCGATTTCGTCGATGTCTTCTGCGACGAGGGCTTCTTCACGGTCGACGAAACGGTCCGCATCATCGAAGTAGGCCGCAGTCTGGGCCTGCGGGCCAAGATCCACGCCAATGAGTTGGCCGTGTCGGGCGGCGTGCAGGCGGGCGTGGCCCATGGCGCTTTGTCGGTCGACCACCTCGAGCGCATGGGCGCCGAGGAGATCGAGGCCCTGCGCGGTTCGGCCACCATGCCCACTTTGCTGCCCGGCGCCGCGTTCTTCCTCGGCATGAGCTATCCGCCGGCCCGCGACATGATCCGGGCCGGGCTGGGCGTCGCTCTGGCATCGGACTACAACCCCGGTTCTTCGCCCTCGGGCAACATGCGCATGGTCGTCTCGCTGGCCTCGATCCGCATGAAGATGACACCCGCCGAAGCGCTCAATGCCGCCACGCTCAATAGCGCCTATGCCATGGGGCTGAGCGACGAATACGGTTCGATCACTCCCGGCAAGGTCGCCAACTTCTTCCTCACCGACCCGATGCCGTCGGTCGAGTTCTTCTCCTATGCCTACCAGACCCCGCTGATCCGACGGGTGTTCCTGCGCGGCGGGGAGTATGCGGAGTAGCCGCACATGCAGTCTGGCGGCACGGAATTTCCGGCCCGGTTCGCGATGCCCGGCCGTCCTCGGGCGCCGCATTCCGTAGACGGATTACCGGAATTGCTACCATTGTTACCGGATCGGCGCCCGGTGCGCTGAAAAAGGCGGCTTTCATGTTACATTTGCACTGCACAACACTTCTTCAGCCATGAATCCGATCGAGCATTTCGAACATGTTTTCGAGTACAACGAACTGATGGGCGTCGAGACGCTCCATCCGCTGGTCTCGGTCATCGACCTGTCGCAGGCCCGCATGATCCGCCGCTACCGTCACACGTTCGGTTTCTATGCGTTGTTCCTCAAGGACGTGAAGTGCGGCAATATGATCTACGGCCGCCAGTATTACGACTACCAGGAGGGCACCATCGTCAGCATCGCGCCCGGGCAGGTGGCCGGCGTGGAGGACAACGGCGAACTGTTCCAGCCCAAGGGCTGGGCGCTCGTCTTCCATCCCGATCTGATCCGCGGAACGTCGCTCGGCCGCAACATGCGCAACTATTCGTTCTTTTCCTACGAGGCCTACGAGGCGCTCCACCTCTCGGAGCAGGCGCGGGAGATCGTCATCGACTGCCTGCACAAGATACGCACCGAGACCGAGCACGCCGTCGATAAGCACACCCAGCGGCTCATAACGGCCAACATCGAGCTGCTGCTCGATTATTGCGTGCGCTTCTACGAAAGGCAGTTCATCACGCGCGGGTGTGTCAACAGCGACGTTCTGATCCGTTTCGAACGTCTGCTCGACGACTATTTCGCTTCGGAGAAGCCCCGGACCGAGGGCCTGCCGTCGGTGAAATACTGCGCCGGGCAGCTTCATCTGTCGGCCAACTACTTCGGTGACCTCATCAAGAAGGAGACGGGCCGCACGGCGCAGGAGCATATCCAGTCGAAATTGATCGACATGGCCAAGGAGCGGATTTTCGATGCCCGCAAGTCGGTGAGCGAGGTAGCCTACGAATTGGGATTCAAGTATCCGCAGCATTTCTCGCGTCTTTTCAAAAAGGCGACGGGACTTACGCCCAAAGAGTACAGGAAGCCCGACTGACCGGCATGGCCGTTACGAAAAAGGAGGTTTTCAGCATCGTGGCTGAAAACCTCCTTTTGCTTGCAGGGCTGCGCTGCGGTCAGAGCGCAGGTCCGTCGAATTTCGCCGACACCTGCCGGAGGTGTTCGACGATCGGGAGGTGCTGCGGACAGCTCTTTTCGCATTTGCGGCAGGCGATGCACTCCGAAGCGCGGCCGTGCGTCTGGGTCAGGTTGGCGTAGTAGACCTCCTGCACGGCGAAGCCTTTGTTGAGCGACTGCGTCACGTTGTTGTACAGCGCGAAATACTCCGGTATGGCGATCTTTTTCGGGCATCCGTCCACACAATAGCGGCAGGCGGTGCAGGGGATGGCGATCGAGCGGTTGATGATGCCGACGGCCGTTTCCACCGTGGCCCGTTCTTCGGCGTCCAGCGGTTTGAAATCCTGCATGTAGGAGATGTTGTCCTCCAGCTGCTCCATCGTCGACATGCCGCTCAGCACCATCATCACTCCCTCCAGTCCGGCCGCGTAGCGGATGGCCCACGAGGCGGGCGAGAGGTCGGGCCGGTGCGTGCGGAAGAGCCGTTCGGCTTCCTCGGGCAGTCGGGCCAGCGTCCCGCCCTTGACGGGTTCCATCACCACGATCGGTTTGCCGTGGCGGCGCGCCGTTTCGTAGCATTTGCGCGACTGGATGCTCTCGTCGTCCCAGTCCATGTAGTTGATCTGCAGCTGCACGAACTCCGTTTCGGGGTGGGCCGTCAG
>ERZ778511.1670-NODE-1670-length-14224-cov-14.099160_pt1 | contig 14224 bp, 19 predicted proteins | sample MGYA00510347_ERZ778511 | MGnify/ENA primary metagenome ERZ778511 (study PRJEB29527, sample SAMN07138967) | mouse gut metagenome | material: feces | host: mouse | place: China:Nanjing | collected 2016-01-25 ...
AGCAGGCGAGGGGAATCGAACCCCCCTCCCAAGCTTGGGAAGCTTGTATTCTACCGATGAACTACGCCTGCAAACTTATGACTTATATAGTATACCATCTTATTGTCAAAAAGAAAAGCACTTTTTTCTTTTCCGCATAGACTATAGTAAAATGTCTTTTATGGATTGCCCGCAGGCTCCGGCAATCCGAGGAGGAACATGAAAAAAACAGGCAGTATATTACTGGCGGCGCTCCTGCTTATGGGCGTCCTCTGGGGCTGTGGTAAAACGCCCGGCGAAAGCGCGCCCGCCTCTTCCGGCAAAACGCCCGTGGTATTGAACGAGGTGGCGCACTCCATTTTCTATGCCCCCATGTATGTGGCGATCGAAGAAGGGTATTTCGCCGACGAGGGAATCGACCTGACCCTGATTACCGGTTTCGGCGCCGACAAGACGATGACCGCCCTCTTAACGGGAGAGGCAGACATCGGCTTTATGGGTAGCGAGAGCACGATCTACACCTACAAGGAAGGCGCATCCGACTACGCCGTGAACTTTGCGCAGCTCACCCAGCGCGCCGGAAATTTTCTCGTGTCAAGAGAACCCATTGAAAACTTCACATGGGATATGTTAATCGGCAAAGACGTGCTTGGCGGCAGGGCAGGCGGTATGCCGGAAATGGTATTTGAGTACATTTTAAAGAAAAACGATATCGACCCCGCAAACGACCTTTCCATCGACCAGAGCATTGATTTCGGTTCCACAGCAGCCGCTTTTTCGGGCGGGCAGGGAGATTTTTCGGTTGTGTACGCTGTTTACTACTCTCTTTTTTGAAGGATACTTCTCCACATGGCCGGATTCCACGGTGATGTTGGACATAGCAATAGAAACAAAATATCATTTATTCAGACTCATCGTACAAAAAGGGACAGCACATGTGCCATCCCTTTCTACGATAATAAAAAGTTTCCTTTAATTCGGCGTTGACCTCCTATGTGGCTTCACCTTTACCCCTTTTGATGTGGTATATCCATTTACAGTAACAATTTTCTTACTCTGTTTGCCGTGTACACTTGACTTAGTTTTTGCCATCTTATAACCTCTATCTTTTTTATGAAATAGAGGTACACCAACTGGTAAGAGCACCTCATTTAGTTAACTAGTTCTTCTTTGCAGGTTCAGATTCTGGACCGATCCAAATTCTGAAAGCCTTCTTGCCATAATCCTTGGCGTAAATCTTAGTACCATCTTTAAGTGTAATACTAGTTCTAAAAATATACATATGGCCCCCTCCTTTCACAATTACTGCTTGCGAAAGTCGAACAGCGATGCTATAATTATTTTGCGAAGAATAATTACATACCAGTTGGATCGCTGCATAGCATTTCAACAAACAGCCAAGCATCTTGTGTGCTTGGTTTTGTTTATGTAAAGAGTTTCCTCATTACACACATCAGCTTTATATACACTTTTTATATTGTATTGACGCTGCTGTAAAAGACATCCCGCATTTTTCCATAATTTCTTCGACGCTCATTCCCCTTATTAATTTATAAGGCGCCATCAACTCCGCTGCGAATGTATTTGCCTGCCATTCTGGATCCATATATACAGGTACCTCACCTCTTGCAAAGCTTACCCTCTCTGGCGTATGAAGTATACAATGACCCAATTCATGACATAAAGTGAATCTGTCTCGTGGACTGCCCGAAATTGCTCCAACATACGTATCTTCACGAATTTTCATGACATTTTCCCCGGTATGTGTAACCCCATATGCATTCTGCATTTCACTAATTGGAACAATCTCGTAATTCATCCCCATCTCCGGCATACACCATTCAATGAATGGCACGATTGGAAAATACAAAACATCCTGCACTTGAAATAATTTCCTAAATCTTTCTGCGATTTCTCTTATCGCTTTTAAAGATAATGGCTGAACCGATACTCTTTGCAATCTTCCACCTCCAAACTAACGACTAAGCAATTTTCTTATTTTTTCCTTTTCCTCGGGATCCATCGTATCTAATTTCCTAGCAAATTCCAGCATCATATCCCGGTCACCAGCTGTCATATCTGAAATATCAATGATTTTTCCATTTCTTGCTTCGCAAATACAATCATGAAGTTCCATAGTCTGATCATCCGATAAATTGTATTCTCTTGCAATGATTTCTTCCCACTCCACAGGTGGTTTAGCTTTTCCATTTTCTACTTTCGACAAAAAAGCGGAAGAGACTCTAAGTTGCTGTGCCATGTCAAGCAGTAATTTACCTTCGTCAATCCGCAGTTTCCGGCAAAACTTACCAAAACTTGTCAGCATATTTTCCCTCCTGTCTAACATTAGCCATCCTCTGTTCTGTATAACAGATTAACTCAATATTTTAATTTTGTCAACACCTTTTATAAATCAATTTAATCTATTTTAGTTAATTTCAAAATATAAAAAAAGCAGGCGGCAGGATAACACCTACCGCCTTTTTGTACCCACCTTAAAATCCTCTTACCTTTACTGCTTTACCGTCATTATCCCTCGCCCAGTACTTTACCTCACGACTGTCCACATGCACAAATCCGCTATACTGTATAATGCCCGGGACGCCGAGCGTCTGCGCATATCTTGCCACCTCCTGCGGCGTGTGACCCTTGACTACAATGTCAAAAGCCCGCCCCTGCAGATGGTAAGACGCTTTTGCCCCTTTTACCTTTACATTGTACTCTGGCGTTCTGTATGCGCTGTTGATTGTGACGGGTGCATCGAAATGATCCCGGATTTTCTGCAGCTTGTCCTTCACAAAATCCACATCAATCAGAATCTCATCCTCTCCACCTTTGCAACGGAACTCTTTCACTTTGAAGTTGACAGATACAGCCTTGTTGCCGTCCGCCGCAAGGGAATATGTCCTAACAGCGCCGCCTGCTGCCTCTGATGCGGTTTCCTCTGCACCTGCAAGAAACAGCTTCTGCTCTTCCTTACGGCGTTTCGTAAGTCCGGCAAGCACCTTCCCGCCTGCCTTATTATATAGAAGCATCTTCTCTGCAATCACAGCTTTTGTCCGCGTCCCGCGTGCTGTCAGCTTGTCAATGCTGCCGAGATTGTATGCAAAAGAGACCATCGCGTCGAACTCGTTCTGCGTCCACCTGTATCTGTCGTTGTATTTCTCCACGTTTTTCTCGTACTTTTCCAAATCAGCGCAGAGATATGCTTCTGCCTGCGCCGGAGATATCTTCTGCCCTGCTGCGACTCCAGTCGTATGACCATAGCCGATTGTCCACACGCCTGCAGGGCACTTATATGCATCGAGGCGACAGCCTTCAAACTTTTTAATCAGGTCTATGCCTGTCTGGCTTGTCTTCATCCCTTAGCCCTCCTTCGCTCCGATCTGTGCGATCGTCTGTCGTACTTTGTCATATCCAAGCGTCGCTCCCAGCCAGTTTGCCACTCCCATCAGTGCGAGGTATACGCTGTTTAAAGCATTAAATGGAATCTGATAGTTGACGTAGTAGAGTACCGTCGTCCCGCAGCCTACGATCACAGCAATTACTAGAACGAGTATGTTTGATGCGTATGTAACCTTCTGCTCGTCCAAAAACTTCTTGATCCCCTCCGTGAGCAGCGATGTGATCGCCGCACATGCCGTTAAAATGATTAAAAATGCTGTTACTGTCATAACTCTTCCTCCATTTCCTCTACCGGTTGCACCGGTGCAACTTCATCCTCTTTGTAACTTTGTCCATCCCTTCCGAATCTGTACTTCCGCTGGTTCTCCGCCTTTGCTTTCCATACGATAAAACCTGTGTGCAGGCTGAGTTCTCCGTATGCCCACTGTGGGATATTAGAAAGCGGCGACAGGTCTGTAATCCCAAGGATCCCGCTCAGTGCCGTGATGACCATGATCACCGCAATAGTTATCTGAACTGCGCAGAAATTATAGAAGTACAGCTTGTCCGTGTAGCCACGGTTTTTCAGCAGCTTTCTCATTGCCCTACAACCTTTTCCAAATCGTTCAGCCGATGATTTGCGACCCTGATTTTTTCCTCCTGCAGCTCTGTACGCTTTTCAAGCTCATATGTACGCTCTATCACGCTGTTGTGTTTCTCGACATGCTTCGCAAGCTCAGATAGCTTATATGTCAGCATCGCAAGTTCATTTCGTATCTGGTTAGTCGAATCATCCTGATTTGCAATAATCTCCTCAAGATGTGCTGTTAAATCTTCCTGCTGCTGCTCTCTTTCCGCCTCCATTGCACTTTTATCACGCTTTCTCTGATAGCCATTGTTGAGCAAGCACACAATCATGGATGCTAACGCAGATATAACTGCCGTAATAATTTGCGTCATTCTCTTTTTCACCTCCTTCTCAGTTTATTCAAGTCTTTGTAGCAGTATCGGATGCCTGCATGAGCAACGAAAATATTTCGTCGCTCCCTTTTGCTGCTAAAAGATGCTGTTTCCCGCTTATCCTAACCTTGTTCCATTCAGAAACGTTCTTCTTATTTGTGTACATCCTCATGCCCGGCAGAACTACCCCTGTCTCAAGATAAATGTCTGCAACAGCCTCCTTGTCTTGTGGGATTATGTTTTTGTTAAATCCCGAAAGTTTGAACAGCTGGGTTGATTTTTCTTCATTGAGTAATGCCGGGTTATAGGATGCATACAGCGCATCGCCAAAGCGTCGCAGCATTACAAGTTCCTCTGTGCCGTTACCGTAAATAATTTTCTGGAACGCCATGGAAAACGGATTTTTTTTCGGTGACTGGGCAGGTTGCATTCCGAATGCAATACCATTGTCAGTCCTAACATAATTCATAAAGATAGGATTTCGTACAAATTCATACGATTGACCATCGTGGCTAGACGAATTAGCACTTACTGGAAAACGGATCTCGTTCAATGGTCCTATAGTTGATGTGTTCATATAGCAGTAAAAATAACTGGCATTACTGGAATTACCGATTGAAATAAGTCCCTGCGTTTTCCCTTCCTCTCCAATGATAAATGATGCACCTTTTTCGTGGTCAACCGTCTCAATCACAACAAGCCCTGTAACTTCACAAAACCGTGCAACAACGCCTTGCATGTATTCCTTCATTTCTTCTGCCGTTGTATCCTTACTGCCTTTAAAAATCGGTGCAAGTTCTATGATTCCTGATTCCATTCAATCTCCTCCTCTGCTACATCATCTTTGTTTACAAGTGTAAAAGGTACCGCTACCGTCTGATCCGCGTATACTTCCATTATCCCGGATGTCCCTCCACCGCCTGTCACCGCATGGATCGTCCCATCACTGTCCATCGTGATCGTCGTGCCGTCCGGCTTTACGCCTCCGGCAGCCATGTCCGTTGCAACTGGAACGGCGGTCAGATAGCCTTTCTGGTTCAACGCTTCGGACGTTACATAGCTTCCTTTTGTCTGAAATGTGACTTTGCACCAGTCCCGGATCGCTTTTACAGCATCTTTCATTCGGCTGTCCCCTCCTCTACTTCGTTTAAAATTTCCATTGTCTCATTGTAAGTCATGCCACCGCCACGCAATTCTGATATTGTAAAGTCTATTGCCGATCCCGCGGTACGATGTATCTTTGCCGACGCTGCTGTTATATCCCTTCCGAGACTAAAAGTCGCTTTTGCTTTCGGATCACTATATCCCGGAAACAGGAGTTCTATGCTTCCAGTGAATTTATGTCCGTATGCCTCTATGGTTGAAGGAATCGTGTTTGTCAGTACGGCGTATCCGCTCACCTCACCGTTTTTTAATGCTGACATCTGCATGTTAAACATCAGCGGCGGTATGCTTCCACAATTAATTACCCCGATAAACTCCCCTCCGACTATGTAAGTGCCATATTCTTCCATTATGAGGCTAAGGGGTACCGTAATCTCAAGTGTCTGTCCCGATACCGATACAACGCATTCCTCCGTCACATCCACGCTGATATTACCCATCTGCGCCCCAATTTCGTTCAAGCTGTAACTTTCGTTCCTTACATCTCCTTTGAAATATGCATTACCATGATAGTCTACCGTATGGACGTTTTCCCTTCTGGTATCATCTAATCCGTACCCAATGATAAATACTTTGTCTGAACCATCAGCATTAAATCTCCCGCAAACAAACTGACCTACACGGCTTGATCTTGTTCCAAAACCAATAACAAACGCTTCTACATGGGACGCTTTTGTGCCATTTCCGATTGAAGCTGCATTCCGCCCCGTCGCCTCCGCCACTGCGCCGATTGCAACTGAAAAATTTTCCGTTGCTTTTGCTTGATACCCGACCTCGATACTAAGTTTCCCCTGCGGAGTAGGCTCTTCGTTCCCATAAGAAAGTCGTATGTCTTGATCGCTGTATATCTCCTTAAGCGCCCGGTTGTCCATCGCAGTTTTTATACCGCTTTCGATATGTGAAAGCCTCTCAGCATTGACTGGTGTTGTCTCCGCTGGCAGATTTTCCCATATTTGCTCTGTGTATGTGTCCCTTGCCATTTTTTTACCTCCCCATTACTTAATAAGTTGAAACATGAACGGCATATCTTTGCTCGCGCAATCACTAATAGACCAAGTATACGATTCTGTTGTAAATCCAAAAGTTTTCTTTACTTGCTCTGTATTTAGAAAATTATTCTCATCATAATCAGCAGAAAAAAGATCATTTATAATGCAAGCGTTAACGATGCTTTTCCCACTGGAATCACGGTAAGTATACGGTAATAAACATATATCATTTATTATGTTTATTCTTACAACCGTACCTTTTCCCTTTGGCATAAGTATATGTGGCTGTGCATCTTTTACTTTCATTATCCAGCTATTACTAACAGATGTAGGTCTAAACATGCATAGGTCTCCATTATATTCAAATAACGTGCCATAGCGTTCTTCAGTGGTTCCATCAATATTTATTTTGGGATTATTACAAAAATAATTCCACGAAATTAAGTCATATGATTTTTGAATCTCATGTGAAGTTTGAATACCATAATTATTGTAGTATCTGTAAAAGCATCCGCTTTCTTTCCCGGCATGTATCGAACCGCCATTCAGCTTAGTTTCGTATATTTCCTCTTTTCCAATTACGATGTCTGGAGAGTTGTAATTTTTCCCAAGCATCAAGATAAGTTTCCCAGAACTTATCGTTCTTTCAATATCTTTATATCCGTGTTTTAACTCATATTTATTTTCAAAGCGGAATCCATTTTCTCCTTCTCTATAGCAGTAAATTATTTTTTTACTTGTTATTATAATCAATGTCCCGACATCATCTGTGTCAGTCACCCCTAGTCGCTCCATATATGCCACGTTTTCTTCCGTTTCATATATACATTTCCAATCATACCCGTTATCTGATATACATATTTTTTTGTCTGTACTCATAAAATAGTACCCGCAAAAAAATGAAACACATCCCGGATAATAGTCATTGCTAGCAAACTCAGATATACCTCTAAATGTTTCTGTAGTAGAAAGATTCCTGCCAATAAATAAAAATTTAGGTTTTTCTCTTTTCCACAATAATTTGTTTCCGAGATAAATTTTTGAATGGTTCCTTGGTGTTCCATCACTTCCTTTAAAAAACAAGTCAAAATGATCTTTACCTTGGTAATACATTCTCCCGCTCTGTTTTCCCATTATTCGACTATGACCTCCCCGCGGATAAGGTAAAGGGTGTTTTCATCTGTATTCGGCGGAAGGACATTTACCGAAACAATATTCGCAATCCCGCCCCCACCTGTACCCGGTTCAAAAGTTGCAAACATATCGTCGATCTCGTCTTTTCCGTATGTATAGTCTCCGACGTAATCCTCAACCTCCTGCTTACTTACGCCCTGTTTCTTTTTGATGAGGTCGATCTGCGTCTGCAAATCAGTTATAAACTCGGACTGGTATTCCTCTCCCTTCGCGCTGTATGAGTCCTTAAGTGACTGTATGCCGGACATCTCCCTGTTAAGAACATAGAACGGTCTCTGCTCATACACGATATCAGAACTTCCAGCTCGTTCCCTCTGACCGTTCATAGTCTTTTCCCAATCAACCACATAATAGGAAACCGCATCCAGTCCGCATTCAAGAAAAGGGAGCCCGTTGTTCTCTGACTGAAACGGATAATACGAAAAGCCGCCTATGCTCTTATATATGTTTCCGGCAATTGACGTAAGCTCCTGCTGTGTCAGCCCATATGCAAAGATGTTTCCTTGTACAATATAGTTGTTTATACCGCTCCCGTAAGTCACGCCCGGATCGTCCTCAGACTGTCTCACAGTCACCTTATCAATTACCTTGACCTCAAACTCCTCATACTCAACCCTTCTGTAAAAAGAGAAGTATTCCGCCCCGATATCATTTGCCAGTCTTGCCGCCATCGCAGTAGCGACGTCTGGATCTGCTGGAAATAAATCATCAGATGGAAAAAGCGTGTCAGACGGATATGGTATCTGCTTGATATCGCCAAGGATGCGGTACTCAAACTTTCCTTCACGATTGATGATGCCAAATGCGCCGTTAATCTGACAGATCGCCTTTATGACTGCCAATGCCTGTAGTGTGTTGGGGTCATACCATTTCTTTATCGTCACACCGTCGTTTGGCAGGCTCGTATCCATCTGCTCCAGCCCGATATAATTGAACAGGCTGTCTCGCAGGTTTTTAAGAGTGATAGGAAATACAAGCGACTTATACCATGCCGACACCTCGGTGTTGCCGCGGGTATAAAGCTCGTCGTAGGCTGTGATCTCCTTATTCCACTTATTACTCTGAGACACCGCGGAGTCCACGATACCGTTAAAGAGCGTGACCGGCTCTTCTTCCGTACCGTCCGTCCATATCTTTACGACAAGTTTTTTCCCTTTGACGTCATAATTGATGCCGTGCGCGCTGATTTTGAACATACTGGCTATACAGCCCACAAACTCCATACTCTGCTTGTCTATGAGCTTTTCCGATAACCGCAGGGACTCGTTGTATATATCTTCCCCAGAAACCTCCCGGTCAAGCTCCGGGAAGTACAAGGATACATACTTTGTCACCGTGTCTTTCTGATATGCAGTTTTTACCGCGCTTGATACTTCCATGCTACAACTCCTTAATATTCAATAAACAGCCAAGTCATTTCGCCGTATTTTGTCGGGATCCCGTTTTCGTCCACTTTATCACGATTCGCTTGGAAACTCTTATCGAAGTAAAAATGCCCCGTCTTAAATGTTCCACTCTCGTCGTCATAGTAGGTGCAGTTCGCGTCCCGGAGTATGTAGTCGATATAATTTCCCCTCATGCTGTCCATGATTTCTCGGAACTCCGTGCCGAACATAGGGAGCGTAGTGAAACTGACCTCTGTCTTTGTGTGCGGCACCCCGTTATCGTGCGTCACGCCAAAAGCATCCGTGTATGCGTCTATGCTCTGGCGTTGGTTCGGCTTCACGTTGACCGCACCCCATTTTATGTGTTTATCCGGGAAGTCAAAACTTCCAAATCTAAACTGTGCCATGTGACCACCTTACGAAAATGCCGGTCGCCCGCCGGACTGCTTCTTAAACTCTTCAGCATACTTCTGCATAATTTCAAAGAATACCCTGCCATCAACCGAAAACTGATAAGTATTTCCACCTACAGAACGCCCGCCGGACACACCGAGCTCTGACAACACTTCCAAAAGCGATTCTTTATTCGCTTGCTTAATGGTTGATAGTGGAGACACAATCTCCGTTTCTCTGCTGTTATCTCCCAAGATTGCCAGATGCTGCTTCATTGAGCGTGGAATGACCTGTCCAGTTGCATATGCTGGGATTTCCATACTGGCAAGAGACGCATACGCAGAATCTGCTGCATAAGGCGACTGCACAGTCATGCGTGATGTACCGCCGGTGCCGGATGACCTTCCGTTGCCAAACAGCTTGCCTCCTGCGGTTCCCGTCCAAAAATTAAAGGAATCCTTTAGAGACTCTACTACCGTTTTAATCTTCTCAACTGCGCCTTTTATCCATTCGGCCGTCTGGTCCCATCCTCGCTTTACGGCATCCCACATCCCATTCCAGCCTCTTTCCGCACTCTCCCATACCTCTTCAAATGCCGTTTTTATATCCTCGCCCCAGAGGTGCAGCGCTTCTTTCCAACTCCCATCCGTGAAAGAATTTTTTATCTCCTGCATCGTTTCATTAAACGGCATGGTGTCAAACCCGAGTTTTTCTGCAATCCAGCTCCCGATATTCCAACCGGCAACTGCGGCCGCAATCACCGACAGCATAGAGCCAAGTATCATCAAAGATGAGGTTATTCCTCCTACACCTCCCGTAATCACTCCAGCTGCGCTTGATACTGCACTCGATAACGTAGTAAAGATACCCAGACTGGAAATTCCTTTGAGAACACTATATCCAAGAAGGGCGGATTTCAGCACGATCATCGCCCCTGCAATCATTTCTAGCCCATCCGCCACATCCTCCGGCGTTACGCTGTCCATCCACTCCTCAATCTTTGTGAGGAAATTGTCGAACGCCTCGCTGTTAATAAAGTCTGCCAATGCGTCCGAAACGCGCTCAATGAAGATGATAAGCCCTTCACCTACTGTCGTCTCAGCAAACGGCTCCAGATGATCCCAGAACTCCGACAGGCGCGTTCTCAGCGCATCCCAGTCCACCTTTTCATTAAACGCTGTGAATACATCAAGCAGCTCCGGCAGCCCCTTTTCAATTGTCCATTTCCCAAGCGGAAGAAGTACCTGAGTATAAAAATCGGTAAGTATGCCACTCAATGCATCCGCAACCGGAATCAATGATTCCGTAAATCTTTCAAACGCTTCAAGAAGCGGAACAAAATCCAGATTATCAGCCCATTCAACCGTTTTATCTGCCGCCTTGCGGACATTTTCGACTATGACACCTATGATATCCCTGATATTTTCGAGAATGTGAAGCCCTGTCTCGTTCTCGTTCCATGCTTCTCTGAAATTTCTGGCCAGATGCCCTATGACAAGGCCGATATCACCTATGATATGCAGCAGATTCTCGAATATCTTTATTGTCCCTTCCTGCTGCCATACTGTGAGGAAGTCTCGTCCGATATCCTTAAGCAGTTTCCACACCTCGTCAAGAGCATATTTCCATGAATCCATAACAAATTTGCCTTCACGGTTCCATGCCTCTTTCAACGGGGCAAAGAGTTTGGACAGGATATCCTTGACTTTGTCCGCCATTTCCAGAATACCGCTGTCAATCGGGACCTCTTCAAACATAGTTCCGATACCGCTCCCTGTATCGTCCTTCCCTTTGTCCTTTTCCTTATTATTTTCTGATGTCAGATTATTCAGATCATCCAGAGGACTAAGCTGTCTGCTGATTGCTTCTGTCTCATCCTCCGCTGCTTCTGCTGCATCTTCCGATGCTTTAGCCGTCTGTATAATCGCCCTTGTATATGTTCTTCTCCCTGAAAGAGCTGCCATGAACTGGCCGGCAAGATTTACCGCCTCTGTAAGCCATTCCACAAGTTTCTGGATATATGGGACAGCCATATCCACGATCGGTCGAAAGGCTGCCGCAAAAGCATTCTGCAGCGTAAGAAGACTCGCTTTCAGACTGTCCATCGACGCCTTGAACCGCTCGTTGTCATCATAAAGATTTTTAAATCCGGCACTGATCGCCGATGATGCTGCCCGGAATCCGGCACTGATTTGATTAAATATAAGAAGTGACAAAGCGAGGCTTTTAATCCTCCCCTTAAATCCTGACAGGGAACTCTTCACTCTTTCCGTTTCTTTTCTAAAGAACGGAAGATGCTTCCGCGCCGTCTCTTTGAGTCTGCTTCCAAATGCATTTATGGCTGTGTTCGCTTTCTTTAACACATTTCCGATAGATTGGAAAGCGGACTTTGCTTTTGCCGACAGCTCCCTGTATTTGTTTCCCAGCCTCCCGATTTTCACCTCCTGCACATCATGCTGCTGGTTCAGCACATACATTTCATTTTCGGCATATCGCAGTTGCTGCCCGAGCCTTGCGTATTCTTCCGTATCAGCTCCGAGTGTAAAGGCTTTCCCAGTATCTATAAGGTCCTGCAGTTCCCCCTTCGCATACCTGATGGTGTTTCCTGCCTCATCCATCTTCCTGTTGAGCTCATCCCATGCTGCACCATGATCCTTTCCTGTGCGGTGCATCTGCTCCTGTTTTTCCAAAAGCCTGTCAAATTCCGCATTCGCTTTTGCGATCTGCGCAGATATATCCTTATATTCCTGTGTCGGTATCTTTGCATCTTTAAGTACATCCATTCTTGAACGCAGACCTGCTATCTTGTCCGCAGTCTTTTTTATGCGGTTTTCCAGCGCAAGTAACCTTAGCTCCCCCTCTTTTGTTTTGATGTCCGTATTTATCCGGACGCTTCCGTCATACTTCGCCATCAAACCACCCTCAAAATAAAATATCTACCCAAGCACCTCATCCACCAATGCCTTAAATGCATCTTCCTGCGCCTGCTCCTCCTTGGTCAGCACCGGTCTGATCTCCACCAGATCATGGTTCTTCGACAAAAACTCTTTTTCATGTTTTTCCAGCCTTTTCCCTCTGTTCAGCTTACTGCGTATTCCCATGATATAGGTAAACGTCCCCTCCTCTATCTCGTTAAAATATCCGGCAAATGTCCACCAGTGCAGGTAGGGCAGTTCCCTTGTCTCCGTACCGGCCACCTTATTGACCGCTGAAAATATCATCTGCTCGTCCTGCCTCCAGCTATAAGCCGGCGGCTCTTTCTTTTCCCCCGGTCTGCCCGCAGCAATAAACCATGCGATCTGTTTTACTGCCTCCTCCATATCAAAGCCATTCTCTACCGCTGCATCCACGTCGTCAAAACATAAGAAATCTTCAAACAGCAGGTAAACAGACACGATCTGCTTTTCTTCCGGATATAAATCCGGGTCCTGAAAGGCTTCAAACATCTGGAGCACATTACGGTAATCGGTGCGGATCTGGTATTCCACCCCTCCTACTGTCAACGTCTCCGGCAATACACCTATCATTTTGTGGCTTTCCTTTGCGGTTTCTTATGATCCTGCGGCTGATATTTTTTCATTCTTTCCCTGCTTTCCTTCTTCTGCCGCTCCATCTTCCGCTTGAAAATATCTTCCATGATAGGAATCATTTTGTCGAAGAACCTGATAAACATATCTTCATCCGGCAAAAAGTCCGGTATGGATTCATATGTATCGCGGAAAGATTTTTTAACGGTTCCCTCACCGAAAATATCATCAATAATGCCAATGGCCTTTTTACAAAATTCGACCCGCACCCCCGATACAGACACCGTTCTTACAAAGTCAGAATCTTCTTTGTCTGCAAACTTTTTTTCTATCGCATCCAGTTTATCAGGCATTTCATCCGCCATTTTCGCGAGTCTGTCATACCCGTTAACAAATCTGTCAAAAAGAGTTGCGTCTTCTGCGGAAATCTCCAGCTTGTCCCCGTGCTTATTCAGGGTGATCTCCTCAATATCTGCCCCGTTCAGGTTCAAATTATATTTTCCCATGCTTAACATCCTTTCCAAATCCGGGAGCGATGGAAAGGTACGCTCCCGGATATATTAAGTTGATACTTAATACCTGAGTCAGCCACACTCTACTCTGCTTCGGTTCCTGCCGGTTCTTCTGTATCCGGCGTAAACGTGGGAACTCTCTTTGTGACGGATACCGTTCCCTTCTTTCTTCCTCCACCTTTGGGACTTACATTGAACGGAATGCCAAACCCCTCCATGCCCCCGCCATATTCCTGCGGAACAACCGTAACCTCTTCCATCCACCCTTTGCCGGTCAGCGTCTTGTTATCAGACTCGACAACCGCCTCATCAAGAACACCCTCCAGAAGAAATGCGGAAGTAGACGCCTCGTCAGTTTTCCGGTTCATGGTGATGTCCAGCATATTCTCATAGATCGAGTCCTCTGTTCTGGCTGCATATGAGTCAACTGCCAGCTCCGGCTTAAAGCCTTTGTGATCCGTTATCGTCTCCCCTATCACATTCTGCTTTGTTTCAATATCCGGATTCATGGCTGTTGTCATGGAATCTGTATCTTTTCCAAGCAAAGTCCAGTCCTTTTTATCAAACGATAACCACTGTGCCAGTGCCGCTCTTGGTAATTTCATCGTTTACTGTCTCCTTCCTGCGCTGTTTTCTTTTTTCATATCTGAGCGCTACCGTCATCTGGTAAACGCTGTTATTTGTGTACCGCGGCGAAATAAAGTACCCATCTACTGCAGCTTTACCGCAGATTAAAT
>ERZ778511.1678-NODE-1678-length-14189-cov-7.021155_pt1 | contig 14189 bp, 15 predicted proteins | sample MGYA00510347_ERZ778511 | MGnify/ENA primary metagenome ERZ778511 (study PRJEB29527, sample SAMN07138967) | mouse gut metagenome | material: feces | host: mouse | place: China:Nanjing | collected 2016-01-25 ...
CCACTAATAATTTATACCGCTATGTTTAATACATATTGCCTTTATAGGTTTCTGCCGAAACTAAAATCTTTTCTTTATTCTTATACTTCTGTATTGCTTCATATTTTGGCACATAAATTTTCTGAATAGGTTGCTTTAATTCAAACTTATAACCTGGCACTTTGTAAGTAGGAGTCTCCAAAAATCCATCATCATTTATAAAAATCTTGTCGTGTAAGCAATGCTCAACGCCAAAATCCTGAAAATATTTCATATTGTGCGATTCAAGAATAGGTAATAGATACTCTGTAAGACCTAACTTATCCAACCAGTAAATATTAACATCCTTCCATTTACCACCGTCTTTATAATAGCCAATAAAGCCACCATCAACCGCAAGTAGCATAGTCCTTAATAAATCATTCATCTTTTCAATGCCACCATATAAGCCGATAATAAATGTAAGTGTGCTAAAGTTATATTTGTTCTTATATTCTCTGGAAATTACATTCGGATTTACCCTATTAGAGTTAGGGATGAATGTTCTATGATTGTCGAAACATAATTGATTCCGACCTATTGACAAATCAACATAGATAGGTGTTTTCCACCCATAATCTGTAACAACTTCATTTTCAAATAAACCTTTTTCAAAACTATAAAAACCACCTATTTCTAGTCCAAAAAGTGTATGCAATCTTTGGCAACTAAAAAGACTATCACAATCATCTGTCATGACAAGGTAATAATCTTCATTATTTATATCCTTCCACCAATCAGGAAGTTTTACTAACAAACTCTCATGTAATAAGCTGTCCTGTATGTCAAATCCATTTTTCATTAAATCCAATCGTGCTAGGTACTATCATAGTAAATATAAGTACCCACGATTATATTTGTTTCCATAGCACTGATACCTCCTTTACTTGCTTGTATCAGTCTTTGTAGACTTTCTTGTAGTAGGCTTCTTCGCCGTTGTATTTTTGGAACTTGTTTCTTTTTTGGCTTTCAGCTTTTCTCGTTCCTCTTTGATTTTCTGACTTTCTATTTCTTTTAATGCGTCAAATGTTCCATCTACCATTGCTTGTGATGCTCTATTGATACCTTGTACAATCTGGTCATGGTTATATTTAGTTACACTGACTTCGCCATTTTCTACTTTTCCAATAAGTTCATGGGAAACGTCACAATAACGTGCCACATCTCTTAATGACAAATGGCGTAAAAGCCTATATTCTCTCAAATCAAATCTTGATAGCATTATTTCACCGCCCTTTAAATAAAAATTTCCTTAAAAGAATAGGGTGCAATTTGCACATCACACCCTATATATATGAGAAAAATCAAAACGACAAGAAAAGCCGTTTTAAGATTTACCATATTAAGCAACCGTCTTACGGAGAACAACGCAACCCTTTGTGTCCATAAGTTTAACAGCGTAAAGGTCACTAGCGATAAGATCAGTAGCAAGCAGCTTACCTTCTCTTTCCTCTTCAATAGTAACTTCCTTCTGCCAAATTACGCCCAATGCGTTCTTACGCACAAGATACGTCTTACATTCCTTAGCTGTAGCGTCATAAGTGTTGTTGTCACAGATAATAACAGGAATTACGCCTAACCAGTAACCCACAACCCCATCTTCAACTACACCATTACCATCCTTTGCATAAGTCTTGGAAACGGATGTAAATTCATCCATAGAGACAAACGCACTTCTAAGCCTATGGTTAATCAGGATTCCGGCAAAATTTGCACTGTCCACATCATCACCAAAGCAATCAAAAGCGGCTTCAATTTCTGTTTTTGCAATACCCTCTGTTGCACTGGTAGGAACCTTATAGACTGCATTTGCATCCATTTCATCAACAAGATTCTTGTCAACGTCCTTTGCCATGACCTCGCCCATCTGCTCCGCCATCCTGTCTTTCATAGCACCCTTTACCTGAATGGAATCCTTATCATAAATCCTTACAGATTTACCAACCTGTTTGATTTTAGCGGTGGAATCGCTCATGTTTACTTCTTCTGGCACAAGGGGAGTACCCTTTACAACCGTAGCTGCATCTGAAATTCTATCAAATGTAGGGAAATGGATTGTATCGCCACAAGTTCTAATATCTTCTGCCAAATCTGTCATATCAGTAGCAAGCCTACCAACACGGAGAGATACTTCCATCTTGGAATTTACGGCTTCAGAAAACAGTTCTGGAATAACTAACGTATTAGCCATAATATATACCTTCTTTCTTTAGATTTTCACAAAATATAAGCCTGATCCGTATTTCAGGTTCAGGCTGTCTTATAAACAATATTTACTTTTTACCCATCAGTCTCTTATAACTTTCTGGATGTTCCTGTGCAAACTTCTCTTTCTTAGAATAACTCCACTTCTTAAATTCCTCTGGCGTTACTTTATCATCAGAACTATGGTTACTTGGAACATAACCATTTTCTTTCATTCTTGATTTTACAATACCTTCTACAAGTGCAGATAATTTATCAACATCTACATCATCTTTGAGATAGTCAGCTAATGCCTTGTCAAGCCCACTATCTGATAATTTCTCCTGTACTGCAATCTTGCGTTCCCTTTCGGCTACTGCCTTTTCAGATGCTTCTAATGCCGCAAGACGGTTTTCTACATCAATTTCAGCTTGTGTCTTTTCAACTGGTGATAGTTTCGCAATCTGATCTTGTAAGTCCTTAATCTGCTTGTGATATGATGTACGCAATTTATCACACTCACTCTGTACTTTCTTAGCGACTTCATCCTCTGTAAATGTTACCGACTTGTCCTTTTCGTCTTTCCCATCTGCTTTAGATTCCGTTTTCTTCTTTGCTCCAGGCGGTGTAAAATTATCCTTAATTGCATCTAATTTTTCATTATTTTTAATAATGTTTTCTTCCATATTTGTTCCTTTCCTGTTTTTATCCAACATCCCATCAATAATGTTATGGTAGATAAACCCATTCAAATATTTTTAATCGCACAATATATATAAAGCATAAATGCCTATATTTATTTTAGAGGATGGACAGATTTTAGGCTCTGTCCGTGCCTATGGTCATTTACTTGATAAATACATTAAATAACTAAAAAGGTTTCAGTAATACAACATAACATTACTGAATCAACAAATTATAACAGTCTGCATATATAATGTAATACAGGTCTGACTAATTAAATCAGTTTTTCTTTCGATAGTTGAAAGGAGGTATAGGAAAAACCGAAAAAGACTATTTATTTAAAATCTTGGATTAAACAAAAAATGTAATCTACACTTCTGCTAAGAGATTTTAACAAGTTGAAATGTTGACATTTAAAACATTTCATTTCTCGCATGGTCAAATTATATCTTGTTGTAATATAATAGGAGCATACAAATGAGAAACTATTTAATATGTCTTACATTATATGAATAATATAAGAGTTGCTATTTATATCAATATTTCCGCATATGTGTGCACATACACTTCCATATGGATACCAATTTAATAACCTTTGGATGCAAGAAATTCATCTAATGATTCCCGATCCAGTAACCTTAAATCGTGTTTACAGTTTTTGTATTGGGATAAAAGACCTTCATTTATTCTAGTCTTTTTAGCAATATATTTCTGATTCACGCCCTCTGCACAAATAAACCGTAACAATCTTTCTCTTAATACCTGTTGTTCCATAACAGCCTCACTTTCCATTTTTGTTGGAAAATGACAGTTTATACTATATATTTTTGTGAATATTGCTACTTGTAAAAAATAATTTATTTATGTTATAATTAAAATTTTTATATATCATATCATGCAATAACTTAAAAAATGCACATTCTTGAAAACCTATATTTTTCTTATGTTTTTTTCTATTATTTTTGTGGCACAAGGGGAATTTTCTTTAAGCATATTTTACACTGAAAATGACGGTATAATCACCGCCAAATTCAGCGTTATTTTTTTACCTTATGATACCTTTTTAGATGCTTTTTTGTGGCACTTGATAATATATTTCTCTCCGTCAAGTTCAAAGATTTTATCATCATTATTATTCAATAATTTCCCTAAATCCTTTAAACTGTTGACTTTGTTACTTGTATCGTTTTCAGGCTCATACTTTGCGACATAAGAAACAGTTCCATGACCACTTGATTTTATTGTTTCCAGAAATTTTTCTTTGTGAGCTGCGTACACCCATTGCAATAGCAAACCGCCCACTTCCGCATCCATTAAATCTTTATCCCTTTTGTCTACGATTTTAGGCTTTCCCTTTTCGTCTTTAACAATTTTTCCATGCTTATCTTTTTCTGGATGTGTATCATGAACATCACGGATCAGCTTATGAATATCCCATGTAGTGACATTGCGATTCATAATATTGTTGATAACATCTTTCTCAATTTTCTTCTTTTCCTCATACATTTCATCAAAAGACCTTCGCCCTGCATTGTATTCACTTTGCACATAATCCTGACTTTTCTTTGCTTCAAGGCAAACTTTTTTGATTTCTCTGATACGGTTATAATCTGCTTTTATCCCTTTTGGAATATCCCTCATAACTTCCACAAAAGAAGTAAGATATTTTGTCCTATCACAACGCACAATATTTTCTGCTATAAGTTCCTTTAACAAATCCATAGGCGATTGTAATTTTCTGTAAATCTTTTCTTTTAACGCTCTTTGCTCCTGTGCATACGCTTTCTGCTTTTGACGATATAATTCTTTCTGTTCATCATTTTCAAAATTCTTACGCTTCTTCTTTTTGGGAGACGCTTTTAAATCTTTCGCAAAATCAGGGCGAACCATATAAACATCTTCTTTGGTTAGCAGATCATCTATATCTTTATTGATTTCTTCAATCAATTCTTTACTTGTTGCATTGTTCCTACGTTCAACCAGTTCTTCATATTCCCTTACTGTTTCTTCTGACAGGCTCTTTTTATAACGCTTCTCAACAAATACCACTGTATCATCTTGTATAATCGCCCCTTGTGAAGTCATATATGGTCTTGTCTTGATTTTCTTCATTTCTTTTGCTATATTACATGGATATTGACGTTTTGCGGAATCAATCGCAATATTACTAAGGACTTCCAGTAAACAAATATCATCATAAATCATAGACAGATACTTTTGCTTGTTTTCTTCTGTACCAGTATTATACAAGTGCCAATACAACGCCTGTAAATCCCTTGCAAGGTTGCAGATTTTACCGATAAAGTCATTACATAATTTCCCGTCTACTTTTGCCATATCTTCATTTGTATACGAATAGAAATTAGGACGTTGTGGCACTCCGTTAATTGGAACAAGATAATCTTGTACTTTTTTCACTTCTTCCAGAATGATAGGATTGTTGCCTATATATGCACTATCGCTATCTGTATCGCATCCGTTCCAAACTGGAGATAAAAACGCACCTTTTCCCCACAAGTTGATAATCAGGATATTATCTGTGAAATTAAACCATTTCCACTCTTTACGGTATGTATTTTTCAATAAAGCATTGTTTCCACTACAAATATGTGGTGAACGCATACCATATAATTCTTCTCCGTCACCATACCTACTACAATAACATTCAAAATCATTTATGATACTTGTTTCTATTTTGTCACCGCAAGACGCTCTAAGCATTTCATAAGGATTTCCGACCAACGTACAAAAATCCGATCCCTTAATCTGCACCTTACCGGCAATCAGACGTTTAATGATGTTCCCTATCTGTGTACGCCTGAAATTTGTATACCATGTTGTACGGCTTATATTGTCATTGATATTTAACAAAGATAACATCATGGAATTGCCAACATTTTCAGTTGCCCTCATATCAATGCCACGCTTGAACCATGCAACGTATTTCTTCATATAATTTGTTTCTGTCACTTGTGGCTCTATTAACTGCCACAATTTATCCTTATTAAAATTCAGAGAACCTATCACCTGATACCATAACTGTTGCTTGTCACCAAATTTTGATTTATGTTCTGTTTTGCAACAACCGAACTTCTGACCTTTAATCTTTTCCCTATACCAATCCCATGTAAGGCGTTCCCTCTCGATTTTCAATTCTTTTGATGATAAGGCTTTGATTTCATTTTCCAGACGTTCAAGATTATCATTATTATAATCTATGGCAGCTTGCAAGTCAGATTGTGCCTTTTCTATTTCTTCCATTGTAGGAGGTTGCTTGTCACTGTCTTTATCAGGCTTGAAGTTCAATAGCATGGTTAATTTGCGTTTTGCAGTAGTCACCGCCTGTCTATTGTTTTTCAATTCCTCTTGTAATTCCCTTATAGGCTTTTCCAGTTCTATAAGACGTGTCTTTTTATCATCTGCAATCATGTACTCACAAATAATATCTGCAAATTTAAATATCTTTACTGAATTTCTGGTAGTCACCATCAACACATTTTTTGTTTCAAACGGATTGCCAAAGGTATCATTTATAATCGGATTCTCCACACCTTTAAATCTTTCACTGTAATATTTCTGAAGGTTCGTGTTGAATACGGCGGTTTTAAAAAAGTGATTTCTCAAAAGAATAAATCCATAGTCCTTATAACTATGCTCTTTGATTTCCCCATTTTCTTTAGTTACATATATCCCTTTTTCAAAAACACTGGAATCCAGTAAACTTTGCCCATCCCACAAATCCGTATATTGCGTATAAGGCTTTTTAACAACCTTTAAATCCATACCCTTACCATTTGTATCATTATCTAGTTCAACCACGTTACAATCCATTGTGGCGTGTCCTGATACATCATCTATCAAAAGGATAGAATACGGATCAATATCTAACTCGCCTATAATGGATGAAGTAATCAAACTATGGTAACTACGGATTGCGACAATATCTGCTTTTTCCAACTCTTTAAATGGAATATTTAGATTTTGCCATCCGTCCATTTCCTCAAAATAATCTTCTCTGATAAACAGTACATTACCTATCCTTGCTTTTGAACTTGTACGCTGGTAATTCACATAATGTACGCCATTGATTGTAATTCCATCCCTATATGCCATCTGGCGTAACTTATTTTTGGAGATAAGACACTTCATCTTCTTACCTTCAACTTCCACAATGGAATCTGTTTCAGGATCATAATTCTTTTTGGTAGCATTATCTGGAATCATGATATTTGACTTAAATTTCAGATTGATAATAATATCTGTATAGTCACTATCGCCAACTGTTCTAATCGCATCTTCCTTACCTTTTGATTTTGCAACTTGTCTCAATTTCCTACCCATTAACGAATCCGCTATTGTTCCTGAATATCTGTAACGGTTGTCTTTATTTTCAAATTTGATATCCTTATCTTTAAATGTGGTTATTTTCTTTGATAAATCCTCAATCTGTTTCTGCACTTCTATCAGCCGTTCAACATTGGTATCCTTTGCTTGCTCCAATTCCTTCTTTTCTTTTTTCAGCTTTTCATATTCTGCAATAGTTTTATCATCCTTAATTTGGAAATATAAAACTCCACAATCAATATTCTTAATTAAAATCTCATTGTAAAAATCCATCATTCAATATAATTCCTTTCTTATTCAAAGTATTTTTTCACGCAATTATTCAGTTGTGTATGGTCTACGTCATATATTTCTCCATATGGAATAAATTTATTTCCATTTTTTACATAATCCAAAATGTCATATTCTTTCATTTCAACTTTGCTTTCCAATTCTTCATAGACTTGTTTCATTATCACATCAATATATTTTTCCAATTCGTCACGGATTTCACCGAAAAGATATACTTGTTTCCCATGCTCAAAATATTCTTCACTGTCAATATATTCTTTTAAATTCTCTGTAAATATCTTTCTAATCCTATCAGGTTCTAATGCGTCCAATTCCAAACCTTTTTCTTTTCCATCAATACCACCTGTTAATTTCATCCACCGTTCTATTCCTTTTTTCTTTGGTGTGTACTGATTATTTTTTACTTCGTCTTCTGTAAACTGATCTGGCACAATACCTATCCTCTTTGATGTAATTCTACAATTCATTTTCAAAGCATTTGCCATTTGTGACGCTTGTTCTTTAATAGTATTTGCTATATCATATCCAGTTGGATCATAGTCACTCATAATAAGGAATACAATTTCATCAGTTGAATTTGAATTATCTTTAATCCTTCGCATGAGTGTTTCCATTGCTCCAAATCCATTTAATCCTTTGGTGCTAATACAACTGCATCCTAACAAGCTGCTTATATCATTTACAACTGAATAAATAGTATCTTTTTCACAACAAACAACAATATTTCTATACGGGCTAAACGTATATCTATCTGGTACTTCTAATCGCCTAGATTCATCAACTATCATTATGTCCTGATATGTAAGCTGACCTTCTTTAACTAATTCTGTAAGATATTTTGATAATGTCTTATCCCATCCGCTAAGTGCTTCTTCTGTTTCATCATTCGCTGTGAGTTTACCTAATTTATCCAATGTAGGCTTGACAACACTGTACCAAAAACTTCTCTGTGACCTTTCATAATTACAGGTACAAAAGTCTCTTTCATTCAAAATGATACTTCTCATCAACTCCGATTTTTTCAAGTGTCCTAACAATGTAACCAATTCTTCTTTTGTATAATCCTTTATGGATTTATCTAACTTTACTATTTTGTCTCTCAAATATTTCTTGAATCTCCTTTACTCAAATGTGTTTTCTAAATTTCATAAAATTGTGCTTGCATTTGCAGTCCATGTATGGTATTCTATTGATAAAAGTTAATAGCAGTTACCTTGTTACATGGAACTGCATTTTTTAATTTGCACGCAAAAAATACTGAAAACCATTGATTTTACAAGGTTTTCTCTGTTTTTAGTGTGTTTGTTTTCCCCCGTGGATTTCGTAGGTAAAATTTCTTAAAAACCTTTATTTTCTAATACTTTTAAAGAATCAGAAAGTTTAAAATCCCCCTTATTGTATACGAGTGTATAATTATGTGTAACGTAGTGGAGCATACCTGTGTGTCATGCAAGTAGCTTTATGCTTATCTCAAAATCCTCCAACCTGTCGCTAACGTCCTCACCTACTCTTTGTGGATCAATCAGTTTATACTTATTCCATTCATACCCTTTATCTGTATATTGTTTCTCTATAATTAAACATCTTTCCTTACTTAGTTTTCTAATATGCTTACCTATTTCATTAGGAGATAATTCATCTAATCCAATAGTCTCTGCTAATTCATCATATGTTACTTTTCTTCTATCCTGTAAATTATTAACTAATGCAATATATATAATGTAATCCAACTGTGATATTTTCCCATCAATAAGTGCATTTGCTATTGAAAAGTAAAATTCTACATATCCTTGTTGAAACTCTCGTAAACGTCTGGACATTTTCAAACGACATTCTTTGAAATCATCTGGTTTTTTCTTATCGGGCGTAATCTCTATATAGTTTTTCTCTTTTAACCCTTCCAAAAGTTCCTTTAAACGTCTTTCTCCAATGCAATTTTTCTTTTGAATTGATGAATATAATAAATCTTGCAAATTCCTTACACGGAATCCACGTCTACCAAAACTATTTTTGTACACTTCTAAGAGCGTTACAATTAAAAATTCGTGACCTTTTGTTTCTCTAAAGTTTTTGCGTGTTAAAATCTTTTTATTGATTCTTGCAGCTTGCCCTTCTGCTATGGATATTTTTGCTCCATTATGATATGTTGCACAGTATGCTTTATCACATTGATCTTCTACGAATTTTCTATGTGGATCATCTATTTTAAAACTTTCATAACATCCTAACAGCTTATAATCTTTTTCCAAATAGAATTTAACATCATCTTCTATAATATTCTTTGGTTTTGGTGGTCTACATTTTGTATTATATTCCTGACATATGGAATAAATCTGTGATTCAAAATATCCACCATTCGCTTGTAACATTTTCACTATTCTACCTAACCAAAAATCTCTTTGTCCTTTATCTGCTCCTTCATTAAGCACTTTATTTATACAAAGATAGCAAGGATATTCACTTAGTATTTCATAGTTATATGGTTGCTTTTCAAGAATTTTGATATTTTCTTGCTCTTGGTTATAATAGTTGATTAACTTTGATAAATATGGAAGTTTAAATGCTTTGAACTGATTTCCTACTCTGTATCTGTTATCTATTACTTTCACAAATGACCATTTTTCTTTATTTTCATAGTCATATGTGCCATCATCCAGTTTATGATTATATGTACAAGGTGGTCTTGAAATTTGTGTTGGCAATGCAGCTTTTCTATCGGCTCCTAAAATTGATACAAGTGTTTTATTTATTCCCACTACTTCTTCCATTTTACAAGTAGGATTTATACTCACATAATAATGATAACCATGTCCACTACTGATACACGCATGAAGAAATAATTTTGGTATCTTTTCCTTTATCATTTGTGTACAGTCTCTTGCATCCTTCATATCAGGATAATCTTTTCTGTCAAAGTCCAAATAGATTACTTTTCGCATCCGTTGACTTGTAATAGTTCCATCATTCCTACCACGATTGGTAGCAATCTGATTATAAACATCATGTGTTTCTCGAAACTTATTGATGAACCATTGAAAAGATTTAAAACTATTTACATATCGTATAATTTTATCTTCTTCATTCTTTCCTACATTTCCATCCTTATCACGCCTTAATGCAATCATCCTTATATATTCATTATCTTTAAATTTTTCAGGATAAAGCATATCATAGTACCTTTTTAATACATCTGTTTGTGTGTTGTTGCTAATAATACATCACTCCTTCGTTTTTTATTAAAATGGGAATAAACGCTGAAGATCAGCGTTGTACTACTCCCTTATTACCTTATTCTCTTTTTAACAATCAACTTGTACAAAATTTACACGCCTTTGACATTGACAGCTTGTACACCCTTTTCAGTGTCAATAACGTCATACTCTACTGGCTCTGCTTCTGCTAATTCCTTGAACCCTTCGCCTACAATTCCAGAATAATGTACGAATACTTCTTTACCATCATCACCTGAAATAAACCCAAAACCACGCTGATTGTTGAACCACTTAACTTTTCCTGTCATTATTGATTTTCTCCTTTTCTCTTGAATACATATCCTTTAGTTGCTTTATAAAATGATATTCTCCATTTGAAGTATATCTTTTACACTTTTTCTGCAAACTCTTCTGCTTCTTCCAATGTAAGTTTATAATCTGTAATTTGTGTTCTATCTGTCACATCCAAATGAAAAATTGCATACTTACTTCCATTAAACTTAAACATCAGATTTTTACTTGTTAATTTATCTTGCAATCGTCTAAAACGCTCAATTACATCATTCTCGCAATACATATGGAATGTATTAAAGTAAGTATTCATAGCTTGTTTTTCTTCTATGGTAAGATTTTGGTGTCTATTCGCCATCATTCTTGCATTTTGCTTACCTACATCATTAGCATAATCAAATTTTGTTTTCATACCTTTATCCCTCCACAAATAGTAATGTTCTCTCTATATCTTCTACATTTGCATTATCATTCACACGCAAATATGCGATAACAACATTTTCTGAATTTCCATCCGTTCTTCCTGTCTCAACTATGTAATCGCCTGTCCTATAATCCCTCTCATAGTGCCATCCGACACAATTCACAAAGCATCCAGATTCGCATAGGAACTGAAAATTTTCAAGAAATGAATCCGTGATTATGTCCGTTTCTCTGGAAGTCTTGTGATAACATTCTGCTTTTGCTACTTGTAGCAGATTATTTGATAGCACGTCACTGATTTGTTTTGTTGTAGTCATTCGCTTCATAAGTTTATATTCCCCTTTTTCTACATTGATTCTTAGCAAATTTCTGGTATAATCTTCTATATGGAGGTGAACATAATGATTCTAAAAGCAACTATTAAATGCTCTTGTGGTTGTTCTTATGAAATGGTTTCATGCAAAAACCACGAATTAGCAAAATGTCCTAACTGTTCAAAGGTTTTTAGTGAATCAGAGAAACTTGTCAATATTCTAAAAATCTTTAATTCTATCAACCTTACAGAAGAAAAATCTGATTCTGATTTAGGATTTGACCATATCTTTCATCATGAATCTTTAACAATAAATACTATTGAAAGTTTATCTACTGTTTCTTACGAAAGAGATAATGAATAGTTCTCCGTGTGCCTATAAATAATAACGTACATATATTTTATAGGCACACAACCACCTAATATCCTATTCTCTGTACTTGATTATCAAATTAGGAAATGCTCTACTAAATATAATCGTGATTGTTTCATCTTCATCAATCAAAATTACATCTATTGCATCTGGTTCAAATTGTACTTCTCCACTCTGACATATCAGAATCATGCACAGATACTTGCTATTATCGTTCATATCCTTATCAAAATGTACATCCGTACATAACAGATCAATGCCAAATCCATCTATATCTTCACTGTTAGCATCAAATACTCCTTTTTTGTGTGACATAAATTCTTCTAGTTCCATCATTGTAATAGGTTTATTCATTATAATCTCCTTGTTTGTTGGTGAGTGGCGATATACCACCCACCTATATTTACTTGAAATATCATACACATTTCACAGATATTACTTTAATATTGCTCTGACATTTCCTTGACATATACTTGTTATTTCTTCATACGCATACGCAATAAGTCTAATTTTGAAGAAGTTTTCTTTTCTGGCGTTGCTTTTGGTGCTTTTTCTTCCATAAAATCCAAATCAGATAACTTTTCAACACTCTTTCTATTCCTGTTGCGTTCATTAAAAGCCTGTTGTGCCAGTTCTCCTAACTGTTTAATATGTGTCACTGGATAATCAAGACCGTTTACACATATCAGCGTAGAGTTTCCGTTGTTGTACCCCTCAAAGATATTAAATGGCTTTCCAAATTCAGTTATAACATCCTCTACTGTTATATCCGAACTATCCGAACCACTATGAACAACTGCAATGTCACCACAAATTTTGTTACTCTCTATTGGTGCAAAGATACCATTTTTTGTTAATCGCTCCAACATGAAAGTCTTGTCGTGTTCTTTCCCAAACAATCCTAAAACCGTTGCACCTGATTGACGTAACATTTCAATTTTCTCTGATTCATCAAAGTTATTCAGCTTTCCATATGAAGCATTGGTAAGAAAACTGTCCAACATTTTTGCAAAATTACTATTGATACGGTCATAATCTTTAGCAGCGTTGTTATTGATGAAGAAAGTTGCACCCAATACATCTTTCATTTCCTGAATATCCAACATAGCCTTATATGCACTTCTCTTTTTCCCGATAGGTTCATCAAAAGATGGAAGTGTAGGAACTGGACATACTATCTTTTCTGTATTGCCATCTTCATCTTTTTGTTCTGTTAATACTTCTTCGCCGTATGGTGCAATTCCTGATCCAGTTGATCCACCCGTTGAATGAAGTACAAATACGATTTTTTCTTTTATACCTTGTAATGCTTCTACAAATTCTTCATTTTCCGCAAGACAATCCAATGCCCTTTCCCTGTGTCCACCAAATCCATCAAAATTTTTTAACCGATAAATGTTAGGAACATCACCCAATATTTTTAAATCCTGTTCACTACCATTAGCAAACATAGCCTTGTATCCCATTTCATAGAACACTTTCGCCTGTTTACATCCACAATTCCCTAATCCCAAAAACATCACATCACTCTTTAAACTCATTCTTTTCTTCCTCCTTCAACTGTTTTGATTCCTTTTTCAAGCAGATAATAAGTGTCACTATGGTTATCAATGATTCCTTTAGCGATATATTCTGCTTCTACCAACTTTTGCAATTTCTTGTACACCGTCATTCTTTTTAAAGAATTGTTGTTTAACTCCAATATTTCCAAAATGGTAATAGCATGGTAATAATCTTTAAAACCGCCATCATATAACGTATCTAAAATTATGTAATCCAAGCGGTTCAACTCATATGTTTGTGTCACATATCCACTGCCTTTTCTACGTTTCATTTCATACACATATATCACACCTTCCTTTGATATTATCCTTGCATTGTTTTGGCATTGTCAGTACATTGCATTAAGATGTACTTGACATTTCTCTTAAAATCTAAAAAATAATTGGCTTTTAGCCCGTATCATGTATTTCTACCTTTTTTACTTCTGTTTTCTTCTGATTTTGGTACGGATAGATGCTACAAGCACCCATCCGACACTCTGGATTGTAAGATT
>ERZ778511.1687-NODE-1687-length-14118-cov-4.314087_pt1 | contig 14118 bp, 16 predicted proteins | sample MGYA00510347_ERZ778511 | MGnify/ENA primary metagenome ERZ778511 (study PRJEB29527, sample SAMN07138967) | mouse gut metagenome | material: feces | host: mouse | place: China:Nanjing | collected 2016-01-25 ...
TCAAGCCACCTTGCCATATAATAAACTTTTAACTTATCTTTAGCTGTAGTCTTATAAACGATTACCGTCTGCTGAAGTTTTCCACTATTACAAGCACTTGTGGAAGTATCACTACTTATCATTGTTGCAGATACCTTTTGATTCCAAAGCTTATTCACTTTATCTAACACACTATCTGTATCAACTTTGGAAATATCTTTTGCGTATTTTTTACTGATAATCTCATCAATAGCATCTTGCGACATCGCTTTAAGTTGATTCTCATCATCCTCTTCATAATACATATTATTAACACAGACTATTTCACCTTGGGAAAGACCATTCAACAAGCTTTTATCCATTGTTTTTATTTCTTCATCCAATATTCCAAATTCATTTAACGCTTCCTCTGTATCTTCATCTAACAGGCCCGTACTATTCATCTTATCGTATAGAAGTTTTTTACATAATGCACTACTATTTTTCCTTTATTGTTTAAAATATATAGGAAGCTCCTAATTTTAATGTCGCACCATTTAGACCAATCAAATAGTAACACATATCAACACTGCAATCAATACCGCAAAAGTTCCATGGCATCAGTACCTTTTGCGCACATACAGGAATAAACATTGGCGTAACGCCTGTTATTCTGTCGTTTTTTCAAAGTACCTCTTAAAAATGTGGAAGTAAACATCTTTAATTTTTTGTAGCTATACACGGAATCTGTGTATTTATTCAATAACTTTATTAACATAAAATAATCTATTTGGTTCAACGGAGGAAAAAATATATGTATCAGGGTTAAACTCAATTTAAAGACGCAAAAAAGACTATGCACTATTTCTTCATCATAGTACACAGTCCTTTTTTATACTATCTTAAAATCCCGCTACTGTCATCGCCTTTATACGAAAGTAAGACACTATTTTCCCATCCGTCCTCCCATCGACCCCATACTCGAAATATCCATCTCCCCTGCATCGATAAAACTCTCTTCCCTCTGCGTTTCCTCCGTAGAGCCAATCGTTCCAGAGAGCTGCCCTTTTATGCTTTCTGCCCGCAGCAGACAGAATTGTTTTAACGTATCAATCCCCGTCTCAAATTCCTCGTACGTACAGAATTTAGTGGGATCATCCTGCACATAGGGCGCGATCATCGTTTTTACGGAATCTATCATATCAGCAAACTTCCCGCTGTCAAAATATTCCGAAATAAATGCCGAAAAATACTGGTGGTAAATTTCTGTGTACGATTCTTCACGAAAGATCCACGCAAGCATCGGCCGGTCCTCCGTATTGCCGCCGGACACAGGGGAATCGATCGGATCATTTATCAGTTCTGTCGCATTACTCGTATGTTCAAATGCTCCAAATGCTAAATTATAATCCCAGGGGATCATCCCCATTTTCCCATCTTCCTCATACAAATAGTAGTTATGGATCATGGATCCCGTATAACTGTCAAAATTCAGCACGAAATTGTGTACGACAAAATAACGGATCACTTCCTCTACATCAACTACCTGCTCGGGATTTTCACCACTGTTCAGTCCTTTCAGCGACTCGATCAGACGCTCCTTATCCTGATCTGTCACATCAACGACAGCATGATCAAATATATTTTTATAACTGTCAATATTATCATCAATGTACTTCAACAATACATCATCGCTTCCCTTACCCATCCCTCCTGGCCTGCCGCCACGCCCTGGGAATCCTGGTATCTCGATAGATGGCGTTTCTCCTTCTGGCATTTTGCCGCTCGTACTGTTACTGTCAGCAACGGAACTATCTCGATTTGACATTCTACCACCCCATCCGGCACCATCCGGCCGCCTCCCACTCGGCATTCCCTCTGATCGGGCACCATTCTGTCTCTCTCCACCTGACATTCCTTCCGGCCCCACACCATCCGGCTTCCCTCCCCCCGGCGGCATATTTCCATCCGCCCTTTCGCCATCCGCTTCCGTCGCACCACCGTTCCCCTCCTTACGGTCTGTACCGTCCGTATGCTCCCCTTTCTCCTTGCCGTCCCACTCCTCCATCTTAAAATCTTTTCCGTTCCCGCGGCCGCCGCCCATGCTCATGCTGTCCGGCTTATAAAGAGTCCCGTAATCCGCTCCGTAATTTCGCTGGAGAAATGCTTCCTCCGCGCCTTCTACCGCAAGGTATAACCCCCACGTTTCCCCGTTTACGGAAATATTGACAAAGCTGCACAGCGGCGAGGCGGCACCGATCTCCGCCATCATCCGGTAACAGAGATAATCTTTCATATACGTATTATCCTGAATGATATTATTCAGGCACAGCTTATCAAGTCCGTAAAAATTGTTGCTGCCATCGTAATGATCGAACTCGATCTTGAAGCTGTAGCGGTTATTGCCATACGCCTTCACCTGCGTCAGCGATGTATTTCCCTTCGCGCGGATCGCCACATTCCGAAACGGCTCGCCGTCAATCACGACCGTACATACCGTATATTCCTCGTTCGTGCACGTACTGAGAAATCCTTCCCAGTCATCCATCACAATGTCGATCGTATGCACGGCGGTTGTCTCAAACAGGCGCTTTTCGTAACCAGTGACTGCGGACGCCTTTTGTATGCCAAAGTAACCGCCATTCATAAAAAGGACGGTAAGAATGAGCGACGCGATAAGGGAAGCGCAGCAAATCCGATCCAAATGCTTATGAGTAGACATAGACCATCCCCCCTATCCCATATATTCTCCATTATAGCTGACGAGAACGGCACTATTGACGCCATCCATTTCCGACAGCTCATTGACAAAATCCGTATTATCTTCTTTCATGCGGATTTCGAGGTTTAGTTCCACAGCGCCTTTTTGTGCCGTTTTGCTTTTCACCACACACTTTTGAACCCGCGAACCGAGAAACTCCCTCGCCCTCTTCTCACTTTCGCTTCCTTCACAGGAAAGCACGACGATATACGGATTGAAGTGAGGTTTTCTGTTTACAAATACGAGAAGGATCACGCCGACAAGCGCGCTTCCAAACACGGCAAGCGGCAGCATCCCAGCCGCCAGTACGATGCCGGCAGCGATCGACCAAAACAGGAACGCGATGTCAAGCGGCTCTTTGATCGCCGTGCGGAACCGAACGATCGAGAGCGCGCCGACCATTCCGAGCGAAAGTACTACATTCGAAGTTACCGCCAGAATCACGACGGTCGTGATCATCGTGAGCGCGATCAAAGTCGTGCCAAAACTGGATGAGTACATCACTCCCTGATACGTCTTTTTATAGACAAAGAAAATAAACATACCGATACCAAATGCCAGTACGAGCGCCAGCACCATATCCAATATACTGATACTCGAGACGCGCTCCATAAAACTTGATTTAAAAATATCCTGAAACGTCATATGAATCCTCCATTCTGATCTCTCTTATTTTCTACTACTTACTTTCAAAACAAATCCCGCACCTCATTTCGCACCATCCGACTCTCACACTATCCATAAATCCGGCAGGCCGCGTATTTGGAAAATGCCCCGGCCAGACAGCCGCCCGTGCGGACAGCATCCCGGATGATATCTGGCAGGAATTCATCCCATTTTACTTCCAAAACGGCCGTCGTCCCTCCTGTCGGGAGCGTTAGAGCGGCTGGGTTTAAAAATTCCTCCCAGCGCATCCCGGTCCGTATATTTGAATCCAGCGTCACCCGCACATGACCCGGCGCGTAGACAAACGGCTCCCTCACGTAATCTACGATTACTTTCGGACGCAGCAATTGTTTCTTCCAGTTCACATAAAGTTCTTTTACCAGTTCATCCCCGCTGGGAAGCATCCAGGTATCATCTCCGTCCAAAAGCGCTTGAACCTGTTCCCGATCCAAAACAGTACTTTCTTTCCGGCACAGCCCATTGACCTTACTCTTCTTTTCCAGCCGGATAAATGAGGGATCTTCATTGTAATAGCGAAACCGGAATTTTTCCCGCCGGTTGACGCCGTCTATTTTTTCCCGGAGCGCCTTGTCGTCAGCATTGTCAAAATACAGACTGCGGATGCGGTATATGCCACCAACCGCATGAGAATCCCTTTTCGCCACCGCTGACAGCCGCTGGCGGACTGCCAGCAGGCTGCCGTGGTCCAATTCGTATTTCCATTCGTGTCGATAATCCATCTAGTTCTCCTTTCCGCACAGGAATGACAAAAAAATCCTCCTGCACTTTGATGATCCCATTGTACAGAAGGAAACTTGAACTTTTATTGAATCTCTTTCTTTTCATTGAGCGGAACCCGGACCACAAATTTGATCTTGCCATCGGCGCACTCCACATGGATCCTGCCGCCGTGCACTTCCGTGATCGCCTTTGCGATCGAGAGGCCGAGTCCATAGTGCTGCCCGTCCCCATTTCTCGCCGCATCCATACGATAAAACCGCTCAAAAAGCTGTTTTCGCTGCTCCGGCGGGATTTCATCCCCCGCATTGACCACCGATAAGACCGCGCTGTTACGTTCTGCCCTTAGTATGAGCGCGATCTCTCTTCCTCTCTCACCGTGCTCGATCGCGTTATCCAGTAATATGGCCACAAGCTGCTTTAACTGCGCGCCGTTCCCGTTTACAAATAGTCCCTCCGTCATCTCACACCAGAGCGGCATCTCTTTTTCGTACGCCACACTCTCAAACGGAAGCGCCTCTCCCCCGACGAGACGGCTGAAATCCAATCGTTCCATCTGTGGTGTAACCTGTTCCGTGCGGGCCAGCTCTAACAGCTGGCCGACCAAAAGTCCCATCCGGCCGTTCTCGTACTGGATATTGGATAACCACTGGTTATCTCCGATTTCCCGCGAAAGAAGTTCCGCATTGGCATAGACGACCGATACCGGCGTTTTCAGTTCGTGGCCGGCATCGGATATAAATTGCTTCTGCTTCTCATAACTCTCCTCCAGCGGCCGCACGATCCGTCTCGCGAGATAAACGGCGAGAAAAAACAGGGCAAGAATGACCAATCCCCCGAAAATAAGCGTGTACCGGAATAGAGTCGTCATGCTCTCCCGCACAACCGTATTGTCCATAAACGCAACCAGTAAATAGCTTCCCTTGTCCTCCAGCCGGTAGATCAGATTTCTTTTTATGCCGTCCCGCCTGCCGCTGTTTATAATCTCCCTCGCGATCTCCACGAGTTCATCATCACCGTAAACTTCCGTCTGGCTGTTATCCACATCGAGAACATGATCGGCGCTTTTGGAAATTGCCACCGTATAAAACGTAGACAGGCGGTAGGCCGGCGAATTTTCAAAGTGCTTCTCCCCCCTGTCTGGTAAGGGTGGATTCCCGGGAATGTCTGGCACCACAGGCCCCCTCACCAGCCGGTATAGTCTGACGTGCCGTTCGAGCATTTCACGGTTGCGGTTTAACACCTCGTAGTAACTGCACGCGTAAATGACACAAAGCGTTCCGATCCAAAGCAGTACGAGTACCGCATATTCCGCCTGACAAGCGCGCGCAGGCGGGCGAGCAATTCTTCGGTCATAAACGGTTTTGTCAGATAATCGTCCGCGCCGCTGTCAAGTCCCTCGACTTTATCTTCCAGACCGCTTTTTGCCGTAAGCATGAGGATTGGCGTGCGTATCCCATTCTTCCGCGCTTTTCCGGCAATCTCAAAACCATTTTTCCCCGGCAGCATAACATCTAGAACGATGACGTCATAAACATTTGTCTCTATTGCGTCCATTGCCGTAATGCCATCCGCGCAGTGATCCACCTCATAATGCTCCTGACGCAGAAGTTCTATGAGCGCCTGCGCCATCCGCTTTTCATCCTCCACCAGCAGTAGTTTCATTTTTTCCTCCATTCATACAAACATTTTCATGAAAAACGCTGCTTTTGCATTCTTTCATGTTTCCGACTTCACACTATCTTATGATTATACTAAAAGAATAAACTGGCTGCAACAAACATTTTTTAAAACCTGGAGACAAAAAAACTTGACAACTGTCATAGACTGTTATATACTGTTATACACAAAGGGAATGCGCACCCACCCACGTAACAACAAAATGAATTGAGGTTAAAAATGATATGCATATTATCGTAAATAATACTTCCATGACTCCCATTTACGAGCAGATCATGGAACAGGTAAAGACCGCGATCATTAATGGCGAACTGACAGAAAACACCTTGCTTCCCTCTGTGCGGGGATTGTCAAAAGAATTGAAGATCAGCGCCCTCACAGTGAAAAAGGCGTATGACAATCTGGAACAGGAGGGTTTTACCGTAACCGTCCACGGAAAGGGAACGTTCATCTCCGCCGCGAATCAGAGCCGTATCAAAGAAGAGTGGCAGAAGGAAGTGGAGCGGGATTTGGAACAGGCGATCGCCAAAGGTAGAAAAAACGGGTTGACCGATGTAGAAATCCAGACCATATTTGAAATACTCATGGGCCAGATTTAAAAAAGTTTGCCGACAGTTTATTAAGGAGAGGAATCGTATGCTTAAAGTAAAAAATATCAAAAAAAATTATGACGATTTTACGCTTGACTGTTCCCTGGAAGTTCGTCCAGGCTGCATCACCGGCCTGATTGGGCAGAATGGAGCAGGAAAAAGCACGACGTTTAAAGCAATACTAAATTTAATACATCTCGATGGCGGTGAGATCGAGCTATTTGGCAAAAGTGCGACGGCACTGACCGCGGCGGATAAGCAGCGGCTCGGTGTTGCCCTATCAAATTCCGGTTTCAGCGGGAACTTAACAATTTCAGATATTTCGCACATTTTAGGTGCCATGTACAAGAAATATGACAATGGCGGATTTATTTCCCAATGCCGGAAATTTGGGCTTCCACTGGATAAAAATGTTTCGGATTTTTCCACGGGGATGAAAGCAAAGCTAAAGATCCTCGTGGCTTTAAGCCACCGGGCGGATTTTTTGATCCTGGATGAACCGACGGTCGGACTGGATGTGGTCGCGCGGGATGAACTACTGGATCTTCTGCGGGCCTACATGGAAAAAGATGACTCCCGCTCCATTCTGATCAGTTCCCACATCGCCTCCGACCTTGAGGGCCTGTGCGATGATTTTTACATGATACACGAGGGTAAGATCGCGCTTCACGAGGAAATCGATCTGCTGCTCGGAAGCTACGCGCTTCTCAAGTTGACCCCGGAACAGTTTCAATCCATAGATAAACAATACATCCTGCGATACAGGAAGGAAACCTACGGCTACCGCTGCCTCACGGACCAAAAGCAATTCTATATTGAGAACTACCGTGATACCGTAATCGAAAATGGAAATATTGACGATCTGATCGTTTTAATGACAGGAGGGACTGCTTTATGAAAGGACTACTCATCAAAGATGCTCGGCTGATATGGAAACAGAAAAGATTTCTGGTCATCCTTTTGTTCCTTGCCATCATGCTTAATTTCAATTCCGACGGCACATTTGTCATCGCCTACCTCTCTTTTATCGGTTTTTCTTTTGTGCTCAGCACGATTACCTACGACGAGACCGACAATGGCTACCTGTTCCTGATGACGCTGCCGGTAAGCAGAAAAATGTTTGCGGTAGAAAAATATGTCTTTGGCTTACTACTCGGCAGCTTTACCTGGACCGTGGGATTTTTCATTTCGATCATATTCAAGCTGGCGACAGAGGGGGAGGTTTCTCTCTTTGATTTTTCAGTCGAATCACTCCTACTGATCCCGGTTTTCGCTGTCATGCTTTCTATTTTACTTCCTTTTCAGTTCAAGTTCGGCAGCGAGAAAGGGAGGATCGCTATGTTTTTAGCATTTGCCGTCGCGGTTGTCGCTGCGTATTTAAGCGCAAAGGGACTGAAATCCATCGGCATTGATCTCGAGCAGATTTTAGATACCCTGCCCGCCGTACACGTCGCCCTGGTCGATCTCTTCGCATTTTTAACCGCCGCTGCAGCGGTCGCCGTCTCCTGCGCGGTCAGCGGCCGCATTATGCAGAACAAAGAGTTTTAGCGCAAACAGACAGACACCGGAAAGGAACTCCTATGGATTTTTACCAGATTTACCGACCGCTGACAGCGACTCCCCTCTCGGGGGATGAAACCTATCAGGAATATGAGCCTTGCGAGGCGTTAAAACCTTATATCCGATGCTTTTGGGGCAGCCTCCGCCCGTATACCGAAACAGCGCGCCATCATGCGGCGGAGGTCGTGATCCCCGACACCTGCATGGACATTATTTTTCAGACGAATTTTACGAATAATCATTTGTACAACAGCTTTTGCGGAATGAACGACTCAAGTTTTTACTCGCAGGAAAAAACCGGAGAATTTTGTACGATCTCCACATTTGCCATCCGTTTTTATGCGTGGAGCGCCGTACTGTTCAGCGATGAGTCCATGCGTGAAACCAAAAACGGATTTTTCGACGCCGCTTGCTATTTTTCCAAAATCGTAAAAGAAATAGAACCTTTCCTGTTTGACATCACTTCTATAGAACAGCGCATTCCGCTGGCGGAACGAATCCTGCTGCGGCATCTTCATCCTGAGCGCAAAAACCGGATCATCACCGACTGCATGGCAGAAATGCTCCGGCATGAAGGGCGCCTGCCCGTTGACTGGCTGGCCAGGGAAGTCCATGTTAGCCGCCGGCAGATCGAACGGGTCTTTCAGGAAAATATCGGTGTTACGCCAAAGAAACTATCCTCCCTCTTTCGTTACCAGCAAGTATGGAGGGACGCCCTCTTTAATAAAAATTTCTGCGTGCAGGATGCCGTGTCCCGGTTTGGCTACACCGATCAGGCGCATCTTTTGAAAGATTTTAAGAAGTTCCATTCCATCACTCTGCGGGAAGCGGTAAAAAAGGCAGAAAAAAACGTCGCATTTTTACAATAACTGATATTCTTTTTATGGTATCATGATTACACGATCTGCCCTAAGCGGAATTAAAATACGCGCCACACGACCGGCAAAAAAAAGCCGTCTGCGCAGAAATGAGGATCAACATGGATTTTAATAAAGCAAAAGAATTTATATACCGGAACGCAAGGCCGGTGGAATTTGCGTTATGGCGTTTCTATATGGAAAATGGCAGTCTGGAAGATGTTTTGACCTGCCTCTCCTTTCACCAGAATGAAGATGGGGGCTTCGGCCACGCCATTGAACCGGATTCGTTCAATCCGTTCTCCGCGCCGCTTGAAACCTGGACCGCGACCAAGACGATATGGGACATCGGCTGCCGGGATTCTTCTCATCCGATCATCCAGGGCGTCCTGCGCTATCTGGACAGCGGAAACGACTACCAAGACGACCTGAAACAGTGGAATGCCACGGTCCCGACAAATGACAACTATCCACACGCCTACTGGTGGAGTTACGAGGAACCTAAAGAATACACGCCAAATCCCACGGCTACACTGGCCGGTTTCATTCTGTTCCACGCGCCGAAAGAGAGCGACCTTTGGGAAAAGGGAAAAGCGGCAGCCATCAACGCGTATGAGTGGCTTGTAAAAAACTACCCCATTCACGAAGATCATCAGCTCGGCTGTTATATCCAGCTTTTCGACTATTTGGACGAGGGCGGGATCACGGATGTCATTGATCTGGATGATCTTAAAAAGCGTCTCATCGAGCTCGTCCCACAGCACATCTGCCAGGAAACCGAGCGGTGGGGCAAGGAATACGTGGCGCTCCCCTCGCGTTTTATCCGCAGCCGGGACAGCATACTCTATGCCGGAAACGAAGAAATCGTTGAGGCAGAACTCGCATATCTCTCAACCGCCCAGCAGGAAGACGGTGCTTTCCGTGTCACCTGGCAGTGGTACAACGACTTTAAACAATTTGAACTGGCCGCTAACTGGTGGAAATCGATCATCCTTTTAGAAAACGTTACGTTTGTGAAAGCATTTTTGACAGACGCTGCCAAAAACTAGAGTTCCCTGTATATTCAAAATAAAGAACCACACACGAGCCGGACGACAGTTCAGTCATTCCGGCTCGCGTCTATTTCCCAGATCTTCAAGATAAAAGCGTCTGCTCCCATTCGTTTTCACGGAAGCCGACAAGCACATGGTCATCCGTGATCACAAGCGGTCGTTTTACTAGCATACCATCTGAGGCCAGCAGTTCATACTGCTCTTTCTCACTCATCACCGGAAGTTTTTCCTTTAGGTTCATTTCCCGGTACATCATTCCGCTCGTATTAAAAAACCGTTTGAGCGGCAGTCCGCTTTTTTCGTGCCATTGTTTTAGTTCCTCTGCTGACGGATGTTCTTCTTTGATTGGCCGGTCGGTGTATGCGATCCCATGCTCGTCCAGCCATTTTTTTGCTTTTTTACATGTACTGCATTTGGCGTATTGTAAAAATATCATGGTAGTGTCCCTCCTAACATTTTTTTCAGTGTCCCAAAATCATTTTGAAAACGATAGGCCTGCATACCACATGCCATAGCGCCATCTACATTGTTCTGCCTATCATCAATAAACAGGCACTCCTCGGCTTTTAGCGCGTATTTTTCCAGCAAGGTCTGATAGATCCTTACGTCGGGTTTTACAAGATGCACTTCCGAAGATACAACGATACCGTCAAAAAACGCGGGGTCAAAGTATTTTGAAAAATACTGGTAGAATTCGAGGCCGGCATTGGATAGAACATAAATGCCATATCCCCGTTCTTTTACAAACTGACAGAACGGAATGGCTCCTTCTAAGGGGATCATGCAGAAATCCCATCCGTCCACGCAGGCCCTTAACCTCTCATGAAGGCGCGCCGGCACCCGTTTCCTCACACCGTCATACCGCTGTTCGTTTGTAATATACCCCAGATCACCCTGGATCCATTCGGGACCGTCAAATAATTCACGTCGGATGAGCGCTTTGTCTTCTTCTGTTTCAAAAAAACGGTCCAGCGCAGCTCCCGGGTTGTAGTCGAGAAGCACATTTCCCATATCGAGTATTACGTGTTTCAGCATTGATAGGAGTCCTCCTGTCATATCGTAGTTTAGATGTTTATTTTCCAATAACCCTTTCTGTCAGAGCCGATGCGTTCGATCACACTCTTTTCTTTCAGCTTTTTCAATCGCTGTGAAACAGTTTTTCTGCTTAATGACAGTTTTTTAGCTATCGCTGTAGAAGTATATGCAGGATCTTCAGAAATAAGCTGTAGAATTTGAATCGATTTTTCATCGATATGATCTGTCACCTTTTCTGTCACCTTTTCTGTCACCTTTTCTGTCACCCTGTCGGTAACAGAATGGATGATCCTGTCCTCTGGTGCGGTAAACTCGATCATTATATCGCTAGGATGGATCGTATATACGGGTTGAGGGACATCATCTTTTTGACAGGCAGAGCAGATTTTTTCTACTCCACGCCCCCAGCTTTCAATAAAGCCCGCTAAATAAAACACATGGGCAATACCTGGATTGTAAGGACTGGACGCGTGTTTACGCATTAAATTCTCCAATGTCCAATTCTCCGGCAAGCATCCGCAGTTCGCGATATAAAGCTTATCGTTGTATACACTGATCTGGATAGGAACACCGGACTGATACTGCTTATGGCACAGGGCATTTAGTAAAGCCTCCCGCAGGGCCTCTTCAGGCACAAAATATCGTTCAATACGCTGCATTCCTTCATAAGTAATTTTTGCCTTCATGTATTTCAGATAGACAAGTTCCACAATTTTGTCAATCTGCTCCAAAATAGAACCGTGTACTTCGTCCTGATACAGCAAGTCGGCATCGTTCTCAAAAAATCCGATTTTAACGAATGCACCAAGCTGCCATTTCTCGGGGTCTCTGGAAAACAGGAGCATTGCCGCATTAGTCAGGTACGAACCATTCATCAGATGCAGCTTTTCCATAAGAACATCCTTCGGCTCATCCAAAACGCTTTTATCAATACGTCCTTTTTTGGACGCCCACCCCTGAAATCGTTCTACGATCGCATCGTCAACATCATTCAGCGAAAACGCCGGAAGCGGGAGGTTGTCCCAGGTGGCACCACGCTTACGCATCAAAAAAGCTTCCAGTGCGGGACCGGTCAGGATCTGGCGCGTGCTCCCGCTGCGATAATAATAGACACCCTTACAGGAAATGCCAATCGGATAAGAGGGGACGTCAATCTCGATATATTCTTTCCCGTCTGCTTCACAAAGGTTGACGCCGACAATAATACCCATAGTATCTCTGACTTTATTCGGAATATCCTCAAGCAGCTTGTGGGCGTTCGGGAGACCGATAATATTTCCATTATCATCACAACCAATATAAATTTTACCACCCTGCGCATTGGAATAACCACAAATCCATTCCAGATAATCGTCTTTCCATTTGCTTTTCCACTCAAGGTTTTGGCTCTCAGGCATTTATGTCACCTTCCTTATCCTTATTTTTGTCAAAGGTTTTGAAGTCTATTATAATCTATATAATTAACAATCATATAAATATAATATTACTTTTCTGCTAACATTTCAATATCCAAGTGCTCAAAAAAATACTCAAATACTCCGCGACATCATCTGTCGTATCCGCTTCCATCTGCAATTCCTCTTCACAAATGACTCAATACAGAATTCGCGTTTCTAATAGAATCTGTAATAGCATTCGTATTGACCGTATTCATATCTTGATCATTTGCCGCTTTATTTACCAGGCTGACCTGACACATTTTATATAACAACCCCACCAATAAAACCGCATTTTGAGTTGCGATTTTCTCCTCATCTGTAAAATCGTTCCAATCAGTTTTATGTAAATTGTCTACTCCATATGAAATATAACCAAAGAACTCTTCATACTTATCCCTTACCGTAACGAGAGATCTCGTATACTCTTCTGCCGCAGATTTCAACTGTTTCAAGTATGAGCATATCGCATGGATCGTCTTTTCAGCTTTTTCCATTTGAGCCCATGCTTCATCCGCTTTATCAGATAATTTGCAGCCTGTAACATTAAAAATAACACCACCAACAAGTAAACCAACACCTAATGTTGCCGCTGTTAACATAGTAGTTCCCAGCGCAATCCCTCCACCGCCAGCAGCAATCGCCCCACCACCAAGTGCTGCAAGAGTTGCATTTGTTGCCGCTGCACCGCTTAACGAAGCAATCGCAGTTCCCGTAGAAGCTGTTCCTAGTGCCATAACAGCAGACGTTGTTGCGCCTGCTGCAGCAAAACCCCCAGCGGTGCCAACAGCAGCTCCGCCTAAACCACCAAGCAGAACTCCTGCACCTATAGATACCTTCTTTAATGTTCCCGACATTTAATTTCCCAAATTTACAAAAACCAAACAATTCATAGAAAGGCAAAACTACCCCCGCACCTCTACCCATTTTACCTCTACTACCTGAACTACCTGAAACATCGGACATGACATGGCCAAACCAATTTGCAATTCCACAATATATTTTTGAAATAAAATTTCCACCCTTTAATTCAAACGTATCTGTAGTTATTGATACTAATTGTCCCTTTGACACAAATGAAGCAGTGGATGTAAACTGGTTTAGAATAGAAAAAAATAGTCCGATAACACCAGGGGAATGTGCAAGCGACATCATATGATGATTTTTTGACGACATGTTGAATAAATAATTCACATCTCCCGAATGACGATGATCATAATTCACCTTGAATCTTGTCTCCAAAAAACCTATCGCGCTTGCAACGCTATTTGCTTTTTCGGGCTTAGGAGTCCATCCGCATAATTTAGCAAATCCTCTTACAGAATTATCAACCTGATCGTCTGTCCATTTTCCTAAGATACTGTCGCGTGGAGCCCCAACTAAAAAAATATCGATCATACCACCGATCGCACCACAAGCGACTGCCATTAAATAATCATATTTATCGCATTTATCACCTGATTGAATTAGTGCACGGTTTTCATTTCTTTTTTCTGAATTCATCAAAATCACTCTCTATCCACGTAAAATTTTCTTCCATTGCCGCAAGCTTCAGCAAACATATCACTTTCACGAAACCTCCGCCGTGATCCGAAAGTATAATCATCTTTTTATCAAAGATATCATATTCTTTCTCCTGCCGCAACAAACTGATACACTTATTTTTACACAACAAAACTAATAGTAGTACATTGTAGACACATTCAAATATTCTATATTAAAATAACTGTAAGAATACTAAAGGTGGTACGAATCATGAAAGATCAAAAGAACATAGACAAGCAA
>ERZ778511.1688-NODE-1688-length-14116-cov-5.862883_pt1 | contig 14116 bp, 10 predicted proteins | sample MGYA00510347_ERZ778511 | MGnify/ENA primary metagenome ERZ778511 (study PRJEB29527, sample SAMN07138967) | mouse gut metagenome | material: feces | host: mouse | place: China:Nanjing | collected 2016-01-25 ...
ACGGAGAACCTGCGCATAAGCATTGTACATGAATCCGTGGCGGTCACAGGCCGCAGCATCTGCATACGAAAATCCATGCCGGTCGTACGCAATACCATAGACAGCATGATAGACAGCAATTTCTGCCAGCCAGAGATATTAAGCCTTTTAATAAACTGCGTACACGCAAGGATGAACATAGCATTCTGCGGCGAACCGGGCGTAGGGAAAACAGAATGTTCTAAGTTTTTCACACAGTTTATCCCGGCAAACCAAAGGGTTATAACGATTGAAGACAACCTGGAAATGCATTTCCATGAGATAAACCCGGAAAACGACTGCGTGGAATTACAGATAGGGGATGAATTAAGCTATACGGACGCCATTAAGTTATGCCTGAGGCAGAACCCGAAGTGGATTATGCTGTCAGAGGCGCGGAGCACGGAGGTAAAATACCTGCTTGAGCAATGGAGCACCGGAATCAACGGATTTACAACCTTACACCTTGATGACCTTAGGAATCTCCCAGACCGCATTATGAACATGATAGGACGGTCAAAGGACGCGGAGCGGTTAGAAAACAACATCTACGAATTTATCCATGTAGGCGTCCTGATCCGTCAGAGGGAGGGGGAAAAAGGGATCGAACGTTATATGGACCAGGTATGTTTTTATGACCGGAATGATTACGGGAACAGCATCTACCTGGTCTTAAATGAAGCAAAGATGTTATCCCAAGAGCTGCCGCGCAATATACAGACACGCCTAAACAGGGCCGGCATAGAATATCCATTCTGGTGCCCAGAAACGGCGTCAAACTTCCCGGTAGAACTCGACATGGATATCATAAGGGAAAAAGAAAAAAGGGAAAGGGAGGAGGAAGAGACATGGAGAAAAAAAAGGAAAAAGAGGGAATTTTTACGCAGCTGAACCCAAAGAACCTACAGAGAGAAATTGATGAATACGGTTACAGCTTTTCCATTGGAAAATACATGGTGTTTATTGCAGCGGCCATTTCCTCAGCCATAATCTGCGGCCTGATATTTTCCCTGAAATGGTATTTTGTGCTGCTGCCGGCCATAGTAGGAATACTCAGCCTGCCATCCCTTATCTTGAGCGGGTACAAAAATATGTACGAACATAAACGTTTCCTGGATGTGTCAGATTATATGGAGCAGATATTGTACTCCTTTAAGAACACGAATAAAATCCTGCATGCGCTGAGAGATACTCAGACCCTGTACGAAGCCGGTGGGAAGATGCACAGCACAATCCAACGCGCCGTAGAGTACATAGAGAGAGGGACGGAAGAAGAGGACCTTTACCGGGAAGCATTTTCCATTATTGAAGGAGAATACCCATGCAAGCGCCTGCGTTCCATCCATGAATACTTAAAAAGCGTGGAGGAAAACGGCGGGGACAATGACACAACCATAGACCTTCTATTACAGGACAAAGCAATCTGGGCAGACAACATTGTCCTGCTCCAGGAAGACAAAAAAGCAGCAAGGACAAAGATAACGATGTCCATTGCAGTGACAATCATCCTTGCCCTGATATTCCATGCCGTTTACCGGTCCATGCCGCCGCAGTACAGCATTATAGAGAACATGGCAACACAGGCTGTGACGTCCATATACCTTGCGCTTAACATACTGATTTTCAGGAAAGCAAATAAGGAACTTTCTAAGAGCTGGATTGAGCGCGAAGAAATGGATGAGAAAAAAATCCTGCGCTATTACAAATCCGTGACAGAATATGATGAAAAAAAAGAGCGGAAAAAAAGTATGCGCATTGCAGCCCCATTTTTCATTGCAGCCATACCTATACTTATTTTTGGGAAGGTATATTTTGCACTTGCGGCAGCCGCAGCAGGCATCTTCATGCTAAACCAGCATAAGCTCGGCTACCGTACAGCGTATGACGTCATTGTCCGGGAAATCAACCAGGAATTCCCGGGATGGCTTATGAATATGGCGCTTCTTCTGCAAGCAAACAATGTACAGGTGTCCATTTCCAAAACGATACCCTATGCCCCGGCAGTCCTCCGGCCAGACTTACAGAAGATGGTGGAAGGGCTGAAAAAGGAGCCGGATTCCATAGAACCATACATGGAATTTTTGAGCATATTTAAGCTTTCCTCCATCCAGTCAGCGATGAAGATGCTTTATGCGATTTCAGAATCCGGGACGGGGGATGCACAGTCACAGATAACCGTGCTGGTGCAGAGGAACAGCAAGCTCATGGACAAGGCGGAAAAACTGCTGAATGAAAAAAGCCTTACCGGGATGAACGGCATCTTCTACCTCCCGCAGGTCACAGTATCTTTACAGACGATTGTAAATATGGTCGTGTTCATGCTGGTGTTCCTGGGGCAAATGCAGATTTAAGAAAGGAGGGAAGACATGGGACAAGTCATAAAGACTTACCTCGGGCTGTTCTTTTTGCTCCTTATGGGCCTTGTTGGAATCGGCGTAGTCACAGCAGGCGTGCAGTCGGCGGCGGCAAGGAATTACCATGCAGATGTAATCAGCGAGATAGAATGCAGCAATTTTAACGCCGGGGTAATCAGCGCGTGCAAGCAGCAGGCGCAGGACGCAGGGTACAGCCTTGAAGTGAAAGCCATGGGGCAGGATGCGGACGGGCACACAATGACTGCGGAAGTAATACTAGAATACAATTATGCAATACCCATACTGAACCTAGCAACAGAGCATGAGGTAAGGGGGTTCGCAAGATAGGAGGCATATTTGAAGCAAATATTTGAAGAAATCGGAGGAACCGTAGTATATGCCATCGCCGGCGGAGGCATCATAGGGATTTTATGGATGCTCTTAGAAAGGCTGGTGTGAAAGTGAAATGAAAGAGATATTTGACGAATACGGAAGCGCCATCATAGGGACGGCGGCAGGGGCTTTGATACTGCTTTTAGCTATAGGGCTTGCATTTGGAGGCGATATTTACCAGGCAATCCTAGCCTTTTCAAAGAGCGTCTGTTAAAGGAGAAGAAAGATGAAAAAAATATTTGACATGGCATCTGATATGATTGTACCGGGAATCATCTTTGCCGCCCTCGTAGCCTCGATCACGGCCGGAGCCTTACTTACAAAGGCAGGGCAGAGGATGCAAGCCCCAAAGCAGGGTTTTTCAGGAAGCGCAGACACGGCGGCCACGGAGGCAGCCTTTGCAAGGGAGGGACCGACCATCTCATATGCCGGGAAAAGAAACTGGAAGACAGGGGAAACCATATCTGTCGGCAGCTCCTTTTTGGCAACAGACGCGGATGGAAATACGCTTGCTGTCAAAGTTTGTGACATCACAGATGCAGAAGGAAACAGCGCAATGGACTGCTACCAGAAGGAAGGCAATACTGCAAGGTTTTCACGCAGTGGTATTTATACGTTACACTTAAAGGCCATAGACAGCGAGCGGAAAACAGCAGAAGTGGCGTTCCCCATAGCAGTCGACAGCAGATAGGAGGCAAAATTTGAAGCATACAGTTTATGGAATTGCCCTTGCCTTCGTGGCAATCCTCATCATAGCGGCAGTCATGGCCGTGAGCGGCAGAGACATCCGGGAAAATGAAATGGACAAGGCGCTCAATGTGGCAGTAGAGCAATCCTTACGGAAGCTGAAAGAGGAAGGAGGGTATGACGCAGCGGACTGGCGTGAGCTGGCCGCAGACTTCAACCAGGCACTGCTCCTGCATATATCATCCGATTCAGATGTAAAAGTGGAAATCCTGACGGCTGACCTTGACCGCGGCGCGCTGGACGTAAAGATAACGGAGACTTACAGAACCACGGGCGGGAATAAAAGGCAGTCTTCCTGCAGGAAGACCGTCATACTGGAAGAATATGCCGATAAGAGGCCATACCATACTGTCACCTTCAATGCCAACGGAAAAGTGCATGCAAGGTATTCACTCTATGAGGGCAGTATCATCATGCCGCCGCAGGAACCCGAAGCGGCAGGCCATACATTCAGCCATTGGGTAAAAAGCGGGAGCGGGGAAAACCTGACCCCGGAAATGAAGGCAGACCAGGACATGGAGTTTGTGGCAGTATTTAATTAAAGGACATTTCACGCCAAAGGCAAACATGCGCACACGCAGTGGGTGAGCGTAAGCGCACATGTGAGCCGCGGCAGGGGCCAAAGGCCCATAACACAGCAGAGAGGAGGAAATAGGATGAAGATATTATTAAGCATCTGGCTGTCCGCCGTGCTCCTAATAACGGGGCTCCCCATGCCAGGCATGGAAGAGAATGCCGGGACGGAACCTGCGGCAGTTCAGGAAGAAGCAGATGCGCAGGAAAAAGAAGCGTCCAAGGAACAGGAAACAGAGAATGACGTTCCAGAAAGCGATAATGCAGACACAAAGGAAACGGGCGAACAGGAAGAAAAAGCCCCTGAAACAGAAACGCCAGAGCAGAAAGACGAAAAGCGGAAGGAACAGGCATCTGTTTCCGAAGAGAAAAAAGAACAACCTAAAGAGGATAAAAAACAGGTAAATCAGGGAACCAAAGAAGAGAACAAAACGAAAACCAGGAAACCGGAAAAAACAGAGCCAGAGGAAACACAGGATAAGGAGCCTGCGCAGGAAGGAAGCGGAGAACCTTTAGAAGCAGTGAAAGAGGAGCAGGCAGCAGACCTCATTGAGATAAACTTAGACCAGTTTAAAGAAACCGGATGCCTGATCCTTGGCGACAATGAAACCATTGACAGGGAAAAAAGAACCGGCTACCATACGGCGGCAAGCCGCAAGGTCAACTGCATGCACACAGCGGCTGGAATTGAAGCAAGCGTAAAATGCAAAAAGGCTGCAAACCCCTTGAAGCCAACCCGGAATGAACTTAAAAACGGAGTTGTCCTGACAGGGAAACTCAGAGGAAAAAGTTACCAAACAAAACTCGTGGCAGACGACAAGGGAGGACAGGATAACACGGTGACACACCTGCACCTGGAAGCAGACGTGGACGCGCCCGGGGTAGGAAACCTGCTGCTGGCAGGGCCTTACCTATGCGGTGACGGATATGCCGCGTATGCATATTTTGAAAAACATTATGCATACTGCCCCAATACAAATAAGTTTTACAGCACAGGGGAATCCCATGTCTGGCTTGGATGCACAAGGGGGGATGCCGGCACGCGGGAATTTAAGCCTGAAAAATACAAACACCAGTTTACGGTATATAAATACATCCCGAACCAATATACGGTGACCTACAATGCAAATGGAGGAACCGGGACAGCTGCCAGCCAGAAAAAAAAGTATGATACAGGCTTTTCCCTGAGCGCCGGAGGAACCATAAAGCGCGCGGGATATGTGCTGGCCGGGTGGAATACAAAGGCAGACGGCACAGGGAGGAATTATAACTTAGGGCAGAATGTCTCAAACCTGACTGCAACGAATGACGGGACCGTCAAACTGTTTGCAAAATGGACGCCTAATACGCTGACTGTGAAATATGACGCAAACGGTGGGGATGCGGAGAATACCCCCAATAGCATCGTTTTCTTTGCAAACCAATGGACATTCGGGACAGGGAAAAAAGACCCGGCAAACATGTCCTCCTTCGGGCTGTCCCGGACAGGATATACACGGAAAGACGGCGCAGAATGGAATACCAAGGCAAACGGCACCGGCAGGAGCTTCGACCAGGACATAAAGTATGAGCTGGCGGACTATGAGCCGGACATTGTGAATGGCAGCCGGGAAACCGTGCTGTTTGCACAGTGGGCGCCAAACGTATATACGGTCACGCTGGATAACCAGCTCAAAGAGCCTGAAAAGGCCGGCACAGGAAAAATCTATAAGAAATTTGAAACCGGGCTGTTCCTTGACAGCACATGCAGCCAAAAGTTTTCCAGCAAAGACCCCATCACCAAGCCACAGAAAGAAGGGTACCAATTTACCGGGTACTACGACAGTGCAGGGGAGCTGATGATTGACAGCAAAGGAAACCCGACGGATGAAGCATCCTATAAAAGAAAAAAAACCGGGAATGAAACCTGGCATGCACGGTATGATTACATGGTAACGTGTGAGGATTATGCAGACATCCCCTGCGACCTGGAAAAGATGTCAGGGGACAACCGGAAAGACCCGGGAATAAAACTTACATATAACGAAACAACGCGGACGGTGACTGCCAAAACCAGCCAGCCGGGGTGTTCCATCCATTTAATTGCGGAACCCCTTGGAACAAAGATTGGAATGCACACTTCAACGCTGGCTGCCGGCTCCGCATCCGCAATCAGCAGCAGCACAAGCGTGGAAATCCGCATGATTGTCCCGGATGGCGCGGCATACAGGGTAGAAGCAGTGAAAGACGACAAGGTACTCTGCGGATTTCAGGCATATTATAAAGACGGGCGTTTCCGCACACTTGCAAAGCTCGGGGAGCAGGAAGCGAAAACTGTAACGTCCGGGGGCAGCATTGCCGGAAGCGCATGGAACAAGGGAACAGAGGACTATGACCTTTACAGCTACCATGGCTGCTCGGAGCTCAGGGACGTGAAGGAGCCTGGGACCGTATACCGGTACTTCCGCTATAAGGACGTCAACATGGCGTACAGCGGGGACGGCGCGACTGCCGGCAAGAATACCCTGGAATATGACGTCTCCCTTGAAAATATGTACCAATTCCGAAACAATGGATTCACCAAGGAAAAGACGGAGACCAAGCGAACGGAAGACAATGAAACTTATGAATGCAAGGTGAGGTACAGCTTCCAGGGCTGGGATATGGTATGTAAAGAAAAACCGAATTATGCGGAGAAAGAACAAAGAAATGCACGAGAGGTATATGAAAAGGCAGAAGAAGTGGGCGCCATTTCAGACCGTACGACAGAGGACATCAGCACTTACCAGGCCGCAGAGCCCATCCAGGTTTTACCTGGGCTCCCTGGGAATGGCAGGGCGGCGCAAGAGCTTTGGGAAGGAAATATACGGGCGGCAGCCCAAGGGAGGGCACATGCGAAGGAATATATTAACTTTACGCCGAAATGGGATTCCTACCCGACGATTACCGTAACGCCCGGGAAGAAACTGGAATTTTACGAGGGCGAGGAAGTCACCAAAGAAGACCTTATCAACTGCCTGACAGCACATGATAATGAGGACAACAGAAATATTAAAATTAACCCAAACCTAAATGACAAACTCCGCATTGTGAAAATCATTTACCCGGAACCGGAAAACCGCAGCCAGGCAGCCTATGAGAAGACGTATGAGAAGGACGTGCCGGAAGGATTTTTGCTTGACACGTATTACCTGAAACTGGAAGAGGACGAAACGGTGGACGTGCTTGTCACCTTTGCCGTAAGGGACAGCGCAGGCAACACGACGGAAGGGGAAATTCCGGTGAAGGTAAAATATAACCATTACCCGGAAATCAGCAGTGAAGACGCCTTCTATTACCTGAAAGAAGAGGCAAACCGTGGTGAAATCACGGAAAGCGCGCTTTTAGGGCGTGCATCCGCAGAGGATGAAGAAGACGGCGACATCACTGTAAAGATTGCCCTCAAAGATTTTGACGCACAGGAAATCAAGATGCAGACACAGGCAAAGGCAGAGTTTGACGTCACCTACCAGGTGACGGACGCCTACCAAAAGACCTCCTATAAAACCGTGAAGCTCATGGTATGGGACGGCGACGCAGCAGCGGCGGAAGCGCCGAAATACTATGTCCGCTATATTTCTGAGAAATACCTTGACACCCTGGAAGAGAACTCCACATGGCGGGAGCCGGAGAACATGGCTTACCTCAGAGGAATCCTCGGGAATGAAACACCTATGGAGACGTGGGAATTTTCCCATGAGGATGTGTTGGACGTCCAGGGCTGGATCACTGAGGGAGGAGATGGCAACTGGAAAACCGGGCGGGAAGCCAACCGGGAGTTTTTAACCAAGTTTGCCAGGTGCAGGCAGTAAAAACCCGCACACAGCCCCGGAGGGGAACTGAGTTCCCCTCTGACAAGAAAATGTTAAACAAAAAAAGCAACATGGAACCTTGAAAAGCGAATACCGGAAGACAGAAAAATATTGTTGAGGAAACTATTCTGTGTTAGTATGGAAGGAGGACATATGTACGATTTTTTACTAACGGAGGAATTTTGGATGAGCACCATTATAACAGCCTGTGCATCCGCAGGCGCGACTATTATTTTAGCCATACTTACCTGGAATTATCACATGAAAAAGATGGCGTCAGATGTAACAGAAATCAAAGGGCAGGCAGACGGCAGGAGAGGGGAACATGAAAAGCTGTCCGGGGAGCACAAGGACTTGTCCAGGGAGCACAAGGACATCGAGAACCGCATCATAGAGCTGATGTTAGAGCAGCAGAAACAACAGTCTGCGCGGGAAGAGGCGGCACGGCAGCTCCCACAGGAAAGCGCGCTGTTAAAAATGGTAGAAGGCGCATACCTCCACAGCAGCCAGCTTGCGAATGAAAACCGCCAGCTTAAAGAACTTGTGGAAACACAGCAGAAGCAAATAGAAAACCAGCAAAAACAAATCAACAAATTAAAACAGCGAAGCCGAACGTTAAACCATAACTCAGACATAGAAGCGGAACGCTGAAAAAAGAAACTGTCTTCCGGTGATTCGGAGGGCAGTTTTTTTGAGGGGAACCCAGTTCCCCTCTGACAAGAAAATATTTAGAAAAAACAGCGTAGTATGGCACCTTGACAACTGAATATTAGGAGACAGAAAACCGAACAAAAGTTCTTGAAATTCCAGTGTAACAGTGGTATAATATAAATAGGTAGAAACATACAAAAACCATTGTTTTCCGAGGGAGGAGTAGGGGAATGAGAAAAATGATAAGTGCAGTCCTGGCAGCAGCAGTGTTTTTTTCCAGCATCCAATTTAGCAGCATCCAGGCACAGGCAGCAGCAGTCCAGGAAGAAAAAAAGGACATATCGGAGTGCATGTTTGAGAACGTTATTGGAACATGTGAAGGCATAATGCTATTACCATCCCAAAGATATACCGGAAGTGAAATTAAACCAGAAATTGTCATTAAGGATGGGGAATACACACTGGTAGAGGACATAGATTATACGGTTTCGCCTTATTTCAATTCGGATAACGTGAACCCAAATTCAACCCCATGGTATAGTTTTGAGGGCGATTATGGTGAGGGCTGCCCTCAAGTTGTCGTATACGGCAAGGGTAACTATAAAGGACTAGAACAGATGATTTTTGCCATCCTGTCCGAGAACCAGAAAGAAACAGAAGACCATCTGATATACAGTGACAAGGAAGTCCTGGCAGGGTATGACGGCGTCACGATTGACGGCTATGTGGGGGCAGAAATAGAAGTGGAAATCCCGCTTTACCTGGATGGAAAACCGGTGCAGGAAATCAACGAAGACGCATTCGCATACAACCCGACATTGGAGAAGGTGGATATTTCAGACAATGTATACCGGATTCTGGGCGGCGCGTTCTTCCGGTGCAGGAACCTAAAGGAAGTGAACCTGTCCAGGCAGCTATGGGGAATCGACGGAGGCGCATTTGCAGGCTGCACCTCCCTAAAGGAAATCAGCCTGCCTGCCAGCTTGGAAAAGATGGGGTCTAATGTATTCCTTGGAAGCACTGCATTAGAGGCAGTCCATTCTGAATCAGAAGTGTTTTATGATATAGACGGGGTGCTGTTCGACCGAAACGGAGGGCTTACAGGAAACATAAATGAACTTTATTTCTTCCCGCCGTCCAAAAAGAGCGAGACTTACTGCATCCCAGATGGAACCCAGGAGCTTGGAACCTGTTCCTTCCGGCAGGCAGAATATGTGAAGAACGTCATCATCCCACAGTCAGTAGGCTATATATCGCAGGGGGCGGACAGCACCTTTGGCGGGAAAGCCAGAATTGCAGGGGAAAGTGGAGAAGATATTTCCACAAACGCAGTCAACATCATTTTCAAACATGACGTCCCGAACGCAAACATCTTAGATTACAGGCTGCCATTTTCCTATACTCTTCCGGCAGGCACCACAATCACCGTAAAGAATGAATCCATGAAAGAAGCGGCAGAGGCTTCCGTGACGGAAGAATTTTTAGGTGACGTCACTGTACAGATTGCCCCCAAAGCGTCCCAGGGGTTTGAACTCATAAAAAACGCGTTTATACTTTCCAAAGGGGAAGAAGACCAGCTTAGATGGACCCAGATGCCGGCAGACACGACCGAAAACATAACCTGGGAAAGCTCAGACGAATCTGTCGTAAAAGTAGACCCGGCGCTTGGAAAAATGACGGCAGAAGGGTATGGAGAATGCGTCATCACCGGCACGGATGAAAGCGGGCATAAGCAGGATGTGGAAGTGCTTGTCTATGATTTTTGCAGCAAACATTCTTTCACAGCCCATGGTGAAACCGCATATGGCTGGGTAGAAGACGCAACGGAAGTCACCCTTGTACTGGGAATGGGACAGGAAGATTACCTGACGCTCAGGGCGCAGGCGAATGGTTACGCCGGGGAGCAGGAAGTACAGTTCCACAGTGAAAACGAAGACGTCGCAACAGTGAGCGTATCTGGAAGCAACCCGAAAGAAGCGTTCCTGGACCTGGAAAAAGCCGGGACAGCCGTAATCACGGCAACCTTTGACACGCATAATGACACCATTACGGACAAATTGACCGTCCATGTGGTAAGGGACGTATCTGAACTGCCGGAAAAGCCTGGCGGACCAACAGAGCCTGGGAAACCCGGGAACCCGGAAGAACCTGGGAAACCGGAGACAAAGAAACAGGAACAACAACTGCAATATAAGCAGTCCATCCAGAAAGCCTATGGAAGCAAACCGTTCAGCCTGAATGTAAAGCGCAAGAAAGGAAACGGAGCTCTCAGCTATTCCAGCTCAAATAAGAACGTTGTCACCGTCAGCAAAACCGGCGTTGCAACGGTAAAAGGAACCGGAAGGGCAACCATAACCGTAACCGCTAAGGAAACAGCAGCATACCGCAAAAAAACGGTGAAAATAACCGTGGACGTCACGCCAAAGAAGCAGAAAGCAGGCGTAAAATCCGTAAAGGGTAAGAAGCTGTCTGTGAAGTGGAAAAAGGACGCCAGGGCAACCGGCTACCAAATACAGTATTCCACAGACCGGAAGTTCAAGAGAGGCGTGGAGAAGGCTGCCATTAAGAAGAAAGGCACGGCGTCAAAGACTATTTCCAAGCTGAAAAAAGGGAAAGCATACTATGTGCGGGTCCGTTCCTATAAATCCATAAAGGCCAGCGGAAAGACAAAACTGCTGTACGGAGCATGGAGCAGGGCCGTAAAAAGCAAGAAAATAAAGTAACAAATTTCTTGAAAAACCAGAAGGGGTGTGCTATATTAAGCACATAAAAGGAACAACCGCCCACAAGGTGGGTTGGCCTGATATTAGGATAGAAAATCCACCCTGCTACCGGTCAAAGTTTAGGGGTGGGTTTTCTATGTAGCCTTACTTACAAAATGAAAAAACGAATGTAAGCAACGCCAAAAGGAAAAGACCAAAGGTCATTAAATCCTTAAAATCAAAATGATTTTTCATAGGCATCACCTCCATTCCTGATGGAATGAGGCCAGCCCACCCTGCAACACGGCTGTCCATGTGGAATATTCTATCATAAAACAAAGATTAAAACAATGAAGATTCCACACCTGATGTCCAAAGGGAAACGAAAATAGCCGCCACTACTGCGAATAGTGACGGCTGACACCATGTGTTAGTTTGAATTGTTCGAGGGTAGCCGTTTCTATGGCTTTCCCTTTAGTATCTCTAATATAGCATACCTGGCAAAAAGATGCAAGGTGATAGCACTGTCTCCTAATATTCAGGGGGCAGTTTTTTTCTGCCCATAAACTCAAAATGAGAAAGGAAATTAAAATGAATAAAATCATATTGTTAGGCAGGCTCATCGCTGACCCGGAAATAAAATACACAGCCGGAAATGACTCGACAACAGTTGCCAGGTACCAGCTGGCGGTGAAAAGGAAATTTGCCAAGGAAGGGCAGGCAAATGCAGACTTCATCCGCTGCGTGGCATTTGGAAAGAGAGCGGAATTTACGGAAAAGTATCTGCGAAAAGGAATAAAAATAGTAATTACCGGCAGGCTCCAAACAGGAAGCTACACCAACGAAGAAGGGCAGAAAGTATATACAGCTGATGTTGTCGTAGAAGAGCAGGAATTTGCCGAGAGCAAATCTTTGAATGACAAATATGCATCAGGAAACAGTGGGAATACGCAGAGCGCGGAACCCCAGGGAACTGGTGACGGATTCATGGAAATACCGGAAGACACAGAAGATCTTCCGTTTAATTAAAAAGATAGGCGTGACAAGGGAAATATGGTATAATGGAAACAGGGAATCCCCTGCCTGTCTGTTCAATTCTGAACTTCTGTTTTTCAATGCAAAACTTTACAAAGGAAGGTGAAATATTATGGGACTATCAGGACAAGACACAATGTATAGTTATGATTTCACTATAGGGCAAGAAGTATTAAATGAGTTTGCCGCAGAAGTATGGGCGGAATATGTGGCGTATTGCGATGCACATAACATAGATATAATGGACATGAAACAGCCTATGGCGGTAAAGACCCAGCTCGTCTATGATTATAAAAGAAAAATCATTGAGACAGGGGAATGTGAGACCATAGAAGATTTGGAGCCAATTAAAAACAAGCTGCAAGAGATGCGTGATGAACTGGTTAAACTGAAAGAAAAGGAACAGGCATAGGTAGGAATGGCAGGGGAATTTTCAAAAACAGATATTAGCAAGGCTGTAGAAAGAGTCTTCTGGCAGGCTTCCCAGGGAAAAGTGCCGGCGGAGCATCCGAAGGCATATATACTTGGCGGGCAGCCAGGAGCCGGAAAAACTGTTTTGCAGAAAGAGCTTCTCAAAGAATGTGGACACAATGCAATTGTGGTAAATGGTGACGAATACCGAAAACTCATTCCGGGGCATGAACAGCTCCGGAGGCTCCCGGGGGTAAAGTATGCTTCTGCCACCCAGGAATTTGCAAACCAGGTGACAGAGGGCTTGATAGAGAGAGCCAGCAGTATGTCCTACAACCTTATCATTGAGGGAACGCTGCGCCGCAAAGAGCCAGCGTTAAACACATGCCGGTTGCTCCAGGAAAAAGGCTATAAGGCGGAATTGTGCGTCATGGCGGTCAACCGGGAAGTGTCATACTACAGTACAAAGCTGCGGGCAGAGAACTTGCGAAAGTTTGGCGGGGTATCAAGGCAGACGGCAACAGACAACCACAACGAGGTTGTGAAGAAGCTGCCGCGGAACGTGAGTGAGATCTACCAGGGCAGGGAGTTTGACAATATCCGTGTTTTTGGCAGGCAGGGGGACTGCCTCTACTCGCAGGAAGAGACGCCGGAAACAGACCCAGGGTACATAGTCCAGGACAAGCTGTATGGCAGGACGCCGGAGGATGCCAGGCAGGTACGCAGCATCAAAAAAAGCATTGCCCAAATCCAGGCGCGCCACATACAGCCGCCGCAATTAGGGCTTTAAGCAGTTAGAAAAAGAAAAATTAAATATTGTATGCATACCGGGGAAAATCCAGATGTAGGCAAAAAAATTGACTTTATTTACCACATGTGGTAGAATGAACCCATTAAGGACGGAAAATTAAGGAGATGAAAAAAGTTGGAAGCTACCAACTTCCAACTTTAAAAAAATCATCTTTGACAGTTCTTACAGGTTCTCACCCAACCGGTAAGCAACTAACAGGTGCAAACCCACAAATTAGCAAGGCAACTACATCATATTAGCCCACACACCATATTAGCAAGGCAACTGCCAATTGTTCAGGATGGCTCCACACAGCCAAACTGATATTCAGAATGACTTTTCTGCACCCAGTCAAACTGAAAACGCCTTGATTTAAGGCTAATTATAAAGCAGATTGCTGGAGTTGTCAAGACAAGACCGATTGTTTTGCAGAGACTGTGTGGGTGCATCCCATACAGTTTTTTGTTTTTTAGGAAAAGAGAGGGGAACTGAGTTCCCCTGAGAGAAGAAAAGAGAGGGGAACTGAGTTCCCCTGAGAAAAGAAAAGAGAGGGGAACTGAGTTCCCCTGAGAAGAGAAAGGAAGGGGGAGTAAAAATAAAAAAAATAAAAAG
>ERZ778511.1689-NODE-1689-length-14103-cov-10.682304_pt1 | contig 14103 bp, 13 predicted proteins | sample MGYA00510347_ERZ778511 | MGnify/ENA primary metagenome ERZ778511 (study PRJEB29527, sample SAMN07138967) | mouse gut metagenome | material: feces | host: mouse | place: China:Nanjing | collected 2016-01-25 ...
TGCCACTTAAGTCTTTCATATAAAAATCTAAATTTTCACTGTCAGCAATTCCATCCACAGGCGCTACATAAACCCGTTGGTTTGCATCAATATCCCCTGTTACTTTTACAGAATATGCTGCCTGTTTCTTGGAATCCAGAGCGATTGTCTTTGGAATCGTCACTGCATAACTCGATGACTGCTGGTAAGTCACTTTTATATCTTCATAACTGTTTTCTTCTGTAGTCCAGCCAGAATCACCTGTATCTGTCCCCGCCGAGTCATCCATTGGCGTTTCATTGATAATGACATCTGTTGCATAGGCAGCCAGCATACTGCTTAAAACTGTTGTACATGCCAAGGCTGCACACATTGTCTTTAAACTATACTTTTTTATATTCATAATTTTTTCTTTTCTCCCTTCTTCTTATTTCAGGTATTTCCTGTTTTTTCGTTATATACAAAGCTGTCAAAAATATAAATATTTGTATGCATAACATCAAAAAAGACCTCAGATTTCTCCAAGGTCCTTTCGTTTACATCTCATTAAATTGTCAGACTCACTTCGCTACTCTGTCATTGCATAGAAATAACTGTTTCTCTTTCCTACATTCTGGCTGCTTGCCGTGCTGGTCTTACATAATTCCAGATAATCTGCTCTGTTTTCATAGTCATCCAGAAATGCATTGAGATTCTTCGCATACTTCTTCTGCATTTTGCTGTCTTTCAGGCAGAGCGCTTCATTCGCTATTATCATGGGAACACTCACTTTTTTCAGGTTCTTATGCTTCTCAGGAATCGCTTCATCCAGCGCATCAAGGGATGCCAGTATGATATCGCACAGCTCCTGATCATACCGCTGCTTAAAATCATCAATAAACTGTATGATTGACTTTTTACTAAGATCAGCTACACTTTCATCGGAAATCAAGGCAAGTGCCGCCAATATGACACCCTGATCCTCAGATTTGCGAAGCTGTCCCTTTGTGAAGTTTACTTTCTCCATAAAAGGCCTGCTTACTGCCTCATCCACAAACTTTCTAAGGTCTGCACCCATATGTGCCCTGTATATATTGTCATTAGACAACTGCTGTCCATTGTTCAGTCTGCAGAAAATATCCTCTGTCTCCTGCTCGTCTATCTCCTGATATATATTGATCGTGATCTCCGCATTTTTGATGGTATTCTGGACATCTTCATTAAGCTCTGAGAATTTCTTCCCTGCATAATCATCCTCATAAGATTTATCTAATCTGAATTCATCATTCAAAAAGGAATTAAGTACTGTAAGTCTCTGCTTTCCGTCCAATATCTCCCATACAGTCTCACTTTTCTCATTTACTGTTTCTTTTGCAAATATGCCAGGAATAATGATCTCCTGTATGGCAGACAGAATCAACAGCGACTTCTTTTTTCTGTCCCACTGGTCCTGCTTTCTCTGGATACCTGTTTCCAAAACAATCTTACCTTTTTTGATATCCCTTACAATCGACTGTACAGTTCTTGTTTTAATATAACTTTTCATTAACGGCCTCCTTTTTATGAAAATGATTTAGACAAATCTGATAGATTATATTATAAAGTGCCTTGCAGGATACCGCAATATTTTCTTGCAAAAACAGATATAAATTTGAGCAAAAAGTAAAAGACAGTCCACAACGGATATGCAGGCTGTCCTTCAAACAATATGCTATCATTCCCTTAAAACATAAAGCTAATCAGCTTCAACACAAAATTCCACAACTGCTTCAGCACAAAGAAAAAACCTAACAGGATACAGAATGCACCTTTTGCTACATAATTTATGGATTCCTTCCTATTGATCCACTCCCATTCCCAGCTACTTACAATGCCCCAGCCTTTATATGAACCCCAAAGCCAGAGCAATATACAAATAATTGTTACAAAATCCATTTCCTATCTCCTCCTTCATTTGTATTTATAATCGAGTAGGGAAGATTTCCTCTCTACTCGCCGCGCGGCCCGCATGCGGTGAAACAGCAAACTACTTTATGCGGGCCTGCACATAAAACAGGCACTGCCTATTCTATGAGCCTTAAAAAGTCTTCTCCCTTCGTTGTCCCAAACTCCCTGTTGCCTATACTGATATGATCCAAGATATTCTCATAACTCTTTTTCCAGTCTTTAATCACCCTGTAATTGCCGTTACAGTCAAAAACATAGGGAACGTTTTCATAGATATATAGAGTAACATCAAATAAATGCGAAGCATACTTCATGCATTCCGCAAGCATCTTCAAAAGTTGTTCACATTGTTCCAATTCCCCGCAGTCGCGTATCTTTTTTATTCCATCCTCATATTGGACAAGTCCTGTATCCGCCTGTTCTCCCATGAAGACAACTCCCGTCACCAGAAAATCAGTTTCACATATGTTATACGCTATGGTTTTGCACAATCCCTCTGACTTAACAACCACATATTCAAAATAACTTACCGCCTCACTTAAATTCACATAAGAAGACAGAATACTGCTCGGCGCATAGGATACCATCTGAATCCCCGTTGTCATGCACATTATTGTCCATTGATACAACTCATACAGGTTACGCATATTTCCTATAAAGCCATAGAAATTTTCCCTAATGAAGTCTTCAGACCTTTGTTTATAATTTCTATATCTCTCCGCCTGCTCTTCTACTGTAATGTATTTTGCCCTCAGTTGGCTTTTGGGGATCGTAGCATCAAACCGTAAATCATAAACAGGCATCTGCGCCATTACCCAAGTATCCACCCTCTGTATTTCTTCTGTTATCCGATCTGTTCCTGAAACAGTTCCTCTTTTATGGAATAAATCTTTCCATCCCATCCTTTGTATCTCCCCGCCACTATTTCTTAACCATTTCCATGACCTTCTTTCCCATATGGATACCCCCTGCTACCGCCACAATTGCAAGACACACGCCTAAGAGCAGTGCCATAAAGCTGTCAAGGTTATGGAAAATAAACGCACCGCCTATGAGAACGACTGCTATCATCCCGATCAGTCCATAGGAAACCATATCCCGCATCCTGTAATAGAGCACTTTCCCCTCCTGATTGAAGCAGACTGAAGGAAACACTTCTTTCACAATTGCTTTGATATGGTTGATCTGCTCCCGATAGGAAACCACTGTAAAAGCATTTGCACCTATATCTTCGCTTTCCAGAAACTTCCTGATCTTTATTCTTTCTTCATCTGACAACTTTTCATTACTTTGCAGGCTGTCCAGATAAGCCACAAAATCATCTGTATTCTTCACTGCAAGTCTGCTGTGCTTTTCTAATCTGACCTGATTATTTCCTATTACGATCAATGGAAAAATAGGAATATCCCTTCCAAGCAGTTTCCTGAGCGTCAACAGTGTTGCCCTCGCATGCCTGCTGTTCTGATAGGCAGGGTTTTTCACCTGTTTCGTCCTTTTTTTCCCGCACAGGTCCCACTTATCTTCATCCGTTATCACAAGTCTCTGTCCTGCACCGCCATAGTTCTTGACCTCCAGCACTGCCACCCCATAAGGCAGGATGACAAATGTATCGATCTCATTGGTATTGCCGCCTTCATCTGACACATTGAGCACAACATTATGTACTGTAAACTCTGCATATCTGCTTTTTTCTAATATCCTTGCAACGTTTTCCTCCCCAATATCCCCCTTAGCCGCTATGCCAAGCTCTTTTTCCATATATGCCTTATATTCCATCAGGCTGTTATAAAAATAGCCGAACCAGTCTTCCACAGGCCTTCCTTCTGGGCCTTCCATCATCGGCTTCCCTTCAATGGAGCCTGAATCCCTGTAACGGAATACCTCATCGTGGTAAATCATCCATTTCTCATGCTTCGTTTCCAATGGGAGCATCATTTCTTTTAAGAGTCCCATCGTTTCCTCCAACAAGGCAAGCTCCTGCCTAATGAAATTCACCCTGTTCTCATTAACAAGCCTGATACTGATCCCATCTGGTTCATGTTCAAACCTATACACCATTTCCTTCCAGTCTGTCTTTATGAATGTGTCAGGATCGTACCTTTTCCCATGTACATATCTGCATACAAGTTTCCTCATTAATTCTCTGTTCATATCCTTCTCCTATATATGCAATATATTGCTTATATTACCATGAAACCCTCCCCGTTTCAAGGAAAATATAAGCAATATTTTACTGCTAGTAATCATTTACTTATGTTTAATATTTTACATATAACATAAAATAGAGTTATCGGAGGTATCCATATGATCAGCTACGATAGCTTTTGGGAGACAATGAAAAAAAGAGGCGTCACAAAATATTCCCTGATCTACCATTATGGGATCAGCAGCAACACGCTCCGCCGTATGTCCCACGGGGAGTCCATTACCACGTCCACAATCAATGAATTGTGCCTGATTTTACACTGTAAACCGCAGGATATTCTGTCTTTTGAAATCACCGAGGAAGAAAAAGCCTTCACCGAACAACGGGAAACTGAGGTTTCCATGAAGAAGAAAAAAAGAACCTAGAATGAGAGTTCTAAGTTCTTTTTTTGAACTGTTATGCTTATTTGTATGTTACGGCAGATGTGCCACAATCTGAAAACATCCAAGATGTACTTGCTTGTGAAGTTGACCATTTTCCTTTTGTGACATATATAGTTGTCAAGTTGCTGCAACCATTGAACATATCACGCATTGCCGTAGCATTTCTTGTATCAAAACTGCTTAAATCAAGAGTGCTTAACACAGAACACATTTTAAACATATACCCCATATCTTTCACATTACTCGTATCAAAATGACTTACATCCAAGCTGGTCAAAGCAGATAAACCATTAAACATTCCATCCATCTTTGTGACTTTACTTGTATCAAAATGATTAACATTCAAAGTGGTTAAAGATTCACATTGGGAAAACATATAACTCATTTCAGTTACATTAGATGTATTAAAATGGCTTATATCCAGATTGGTTAAGGACTTGCATACATTAAACATATTTTTCATACTTGTTACATTACTTGTGTCAAAACTACTTATATCAAGATTGTCTAAGGATTCGCATCCTGAAAACATAAAAGTCATATCAGTAACATTACTTGTGTCAAAACTACCGAGTCCTTCTATAGTTGTCAGCGACTTGCACTTATAAAACATAGCACCCATACCTGTCACATTACTTGTATCAATATTTTTACTGAATTTTATAGATTTGATTTTTTCATTATTAGTAAATTTTGTATCTTCAGTTGCTGTATTAGGATGTGAATCTGCATTAAACATATATGCATAGGTTCTGGATTCATAATAACCCTGTTTGTTACTCTTCAACTGTGTCTTATAAGTTTTTTCTCCAATCACATAATTCGCATACACAATAACATCCGTCTCAGAGCCTTTGTAATAATTCAATGTAATAATGTTATTGGTATCATCTAAAGTATAATTCCAATTACTATAAGCATTTGCAGGAGCCGTTTCATACGGATCTGATTCTTTTTCACCACAGTCTGTACACTCTCCGTCTGCAAAATGATGTCCCTTTGCGGGTATCACTTCCGTATAGCTGTCGCCACATTTACAGGTATATGTTTTTTCTCCTGCCTCTGTACAGGTTGGTTCTTTGGTGATTGTTTCTGTATAGCTGTGTTCGTGATTAGAATCTTTTTCATGACAGTCAGTACATTCACCATTTTCAAAGTTGTGACCCTTTGCTGGTATTTCTTCTGTATAGCTGTCACCACAGTCGCAGGTAAATGTCTTTTCCCCTGTTTCCGTACAGGTTGGCTCTTTGGTTACTGTTGCCACATAATTATGCTTATGTGTCACATGAGTCTCCAGTTTAATTTCCATCTGGAAAATGCCTCGCCATGCACCTGCAGTCAGATCTGGAGCGCTGACCATGTTATCATCCTGCCTATAATTTTCAGCAACCTCTGTAGAATTCCAATGGAACTTATTATGTGTTACATTCGCCACAACATCCTCTTTCGTATTTTCAGATGCCTGATCTTTCATATGAAAGTCAATGCTGTCTGTATCAGCGATCCCATCAACAGGCGCTACATAAACACATTGATCCGCATCAATATCACCTGAAACTTTAACAGCATATGCAGACTGCTTCCATCCATCCAACACGATTGTCTTTGGAATCGTAACAAAGAAGCTGGATGCCTGCTTATAGGTCACTGTTATATCTTCAAGATTTCTTTCATCTGCACTGATATCTTCACCATCTATCACTGCCGTAGAATTACCATTGGCATTCTCCATTGCATATGCAGGAATCACTCCACTAAATGTCATTGCAAAACTGAGCAGTAATGACATTAATTTAGTTGTTTTCTTTTTTATATTCATAATTTTCTTTTCTCCTCTCCATTCTTCTTTAATCCTGTCAAGCCAAATGCAGAAGCAATTAACATCACGGCATAGAAGAAGATATGGCTTTCATCCCCTGTCTGCACTCTGGAAATACCTGCATTTCCATCAGTCTGACTGCCGTTCTGTCCATTATTCTGATTGGCATTATTTTTATTGCTATTATTTTTGTTGTTATTATTTTGACTGCCTTTATTTGTATTACTGTCTTTCGCCTTAATGGTCACTGTACTGCTTCCTGTCACAGTCGCGTAATTGTCCCTCATAATCTTGTAGTAGACAACATATGTACCTGGCTCTTTATACTCTGGTTTCTTTGAAGAATAATTTATCCCATCTTCACTGTACAGGATCTTGCAGTCATCCGTTTTAACGGATAGATCAATGCTATGATCCTTCCCATCATAAAAGACAATGCAGTCATCTGAATCAAATTCAATCGTTGCTTCTTTAATCTTTACGACTGCCGAGCCTAAGGTTGTTGTATATCCATCCTTTTCGACTTTATAATAAGTCACGTATGTCCCTACATTCTTGTATTCAGGTTTCTTTGCCGAATAAGTTTTTCCATCTGTACTATACAGAATGATTGCTCCCTCAGTCTGACAGTCAACGGTGATGCCATGTGATTTTCCATCGTAGACACCTTCATAACCCGACGCCATAACATCAAGCTCTGGATACTTAGGTATTTCTTCTGAGAAATCATAAGTTGACTTATAAATTACTTCACATTCAGCACTGGTTTCTTCTATACTTGTATCTACTGTCTGGAAATCTGTGACTTCCGCATATACAGGCAATGCTGTGACATTAGACAATGCCAGTGGGAGCAGTGCTGTTAATCCCACAAATTTCTTCTTTTTCATTTCTACCTCCTTCTCTTCTATGGAACTTATATAAAAAAGTTTATTGAAACGTTTATGTAATATTGGGTTATACAAAATAATTCCTCTATTGCTATTTGTTGTCGCTTTTATCGTATACAGTTCCGCGAAAAATATAATTTATATCTTCTCCGTGGACTGCATTATTATAGTTTAAAGAGAAGATAGGAATTTATAATTATAATCTGTATAACTTTGCGGCTTGCATAAAAATAAGACCTGTATACACAAGCCTTACTTTTGATATATAAAATATTCTTTTTATAAAATTTTGTACTTTATTAAAATTACTCCGCATCTGCGAGTGCGATATTGAAGTTAAAGGTTCCCTTCCAGTTACCTGCTGTAATAGTAGGAGCTGCTACATTACCATCTTTGGAAGTATCAGCAGTAACCTCTGCACTTGTCCAGTCAACAACATCCTGTGTTACATCTGCCTGAACGTCTGCTTTCTTAGTTCCAATAGTAGCCTGATCCTTCATATAAAAATTGATTCCCTCAATATCTGTAAGTGCATCCTGAGGTGCTACGGTTACCTTCTTGTCAGAAGAAATATCTCCATATACTCTAACTGCATAATCAGAATCCTTGGAAACTGCATCCAGTACAATAGTCTTAGGGATAACTACGGAGTAGGAAGATGCTCTTGTATACAGAACCTCTGTATCTCTTGATGTACCATCCTCTCCAATTTCTGTCTGTGAAATAGGATCATAATCTGTTGTTGCTGCGCATACAGGAAGAACACTTCCCATCATCATTGTTCCAGCCATTACTGCTGTTAAAATTTTATTCTTATTCATTCTTATTTTTTCCTTTCATTTCTCATTTTGAGATATTTTTTAATAATTATCTTTGCTGTTCCTGCATAGTTAAAGAATAACCAATGCTTACAGCCTAAAAGTTGTATAATCTTTTTCATTGTAAATAGTGGCAAAAAATTATTCATAAAAATATGATCAATCTTTACACAAATTTCACGCGAAGTAATAGCACTTTATCTGTATATTCAAGAATTATTACGATTTTCTGCATTATCAAAAAAATCTTATTGATTACTTATACTCATACAATCTTTCATAATTTATGACACTTCTTCCGCTTAGAATATCCCAACAACATAAGGAGGGCGATCATGAATTATCACGTATACAATATAGAAGATACAAATGTGAGGATTTTTAAAAAGAAACACTTTCAATTTGATTATATAGAACCTGATTCTTTTGAGAAAATGCAGAATAGCAACAGCCTTTCTGTAATTGGCTGTATAAAACTTAAAGAAATTGAAAAAGAGGATGCCACTGATACAGTCGTTATCTCCAGTGGCCTAACAGATCATTATTTTAAACTCATGCCGCCTGACATAATGAAGCATTTCAGCAAAAGGCATCTGGTTGGTTATATTTTGGTGTCAACGGATACCTATGCTGCTGTTTATAAACACAGCATACTGATACCACTGCTCCTGTCTATTGCGTTTCTGGCAGGATTTTATGTCATTATATTTTAGAAACAGAGGACTTCCCTGCTTTTTTAATATAATGCAAATGTTTCTAATCTACAATAATCTGCCAATTCAAAGCATTATCTTCCCACCTCAAAATTTCACTTTTGATGGTCATATTTTTGAATATATAAAATATTGAAAACATATACACTCTCTTGAACTGAAATGTAAATTCCTCTACAACAGTTCTACATTCTCGCTCTTGCAGGATCGACAACAAGCATTTTTATTAACATTCTGGAATATGCTTCCACAATTATTGCATTTAAACCAAACACGCATATTATCTTTAGGATTGATACATAACTCCATCATATCTTCAGCATAAGATGTAAGAGCATATGCTGTTTCTTTCCTATATGCATCAAATTCATCTACATGATCTTCATCATGCTTATCCAGTGAATATTTATCTGCATTTTTGTATTTATTCAATTTAAAGATAATAATCAAATTCAATTGTTGTAAAATATTCAATGCCTTTTCAAAAATTTCATTTGTTACTTCTATGTTGTCATCCAATACAGGAACAAAATACTGATAGAAAACATAAGATATATCCCCATCTTGCTCTATTCTTAGAGGCTCCGCCTCGTCAGATAGCACTTGCAAAACTTCACAATCCGTACTTGTAAACCTACTGAATGTAATTCCCAAACAATCCCCGTCTGATTCATAATCAAATATACTTTTTAGTATTTCTGCCTCAATCCATGTAAGTTGTTGAAGTGTATAAACGTATGACGGTTGAACATATGGCTGAATATCTTTATTACTAGCATTTCCCAGCAACTCGGAAAACATATTTTCCAAAGATTTTTCTTGTTCACAAGCAAATAGATATTTTATATACTCAAGTAGAGGACCTGCCACTAATGGTGATGGTTTTTGTCTCTTATCCTTTGGCACTTTGTTTAACGCCGTTGTAATAAATGACTTATATTTCTTTTCTAATTCTTCTGCTGTCATACCTAAAAAACTAAACGGTAATGCTACAAATTTTAATATATATTCACCTGTTTTTCCAAGTTGAGTAAATGAAGGTTTAAATAAATCTGTATACACCTCATTTGCTGGTAATTCTTTGGCAATTTCCTTTATAATCTTCTCTCTAGCCATCTTGTTTCTCCTCATGTAATACATATTCAAAGATTTATTTTTAAATCTTATTCAGAAATAAGTGATTTTAATGTTTTATAATTTTCATTATAAATTAAATTTATAAATAAATCAATTTAAAAGCTGTACACTTACGATAAATTGGTCAATTCAAGAAAAGGGTATCAACTGCTGATTCAGTAATTTCAATCCCTATTCTTATAAAATCTGAGCTTATGGCTCTACGTTAGGAAACGGGTCTCGCCAATCTATGCTTTCCCCGCGCGCGGGCAAACCATGAACAGATTGTCTCACCCTTTACGCTCCGCTATCAAGGAAATTGTTCCTGCCAGCAGAAACAATTTGTCCGCAGGCGGACAACCTTGAACAGGGCCATAAAAAATATGGGGACAGTCCGCTGAACTCTCCCCATATTTTTTATTTGAGATGCGCTCGACCCGTTCGGGAAACTAAAATAAAATTCTAACATTCTAATAAAAAAGCAGCTTCATATTCATTTTTTGTCGAAAATATAGAAGAAATTTTATTCAAAATTTCCAAAAAAGATATTGACATATCAGCATAAGGTATAGTAGCATTTATATAGATAAGTTTAGTATGTAATATTTGCTCTATAAATATTTATTTCTTGCTTTTATAGTAAAAGATAGATTTTCCTAGCAAGAATCTTCAAAACTTATATAGTCAATTTGGGATTTGTCAATGAAAAACTTTGGCTATTATTGTTTTGAATATTCGACTGGTGATTCGTTTCATTTGTTAGGAGAATTCTGTCTTTTTTATTTCCTTTCAAATGATTGAAAAATGTCAAAGGGAGGGAATGCTATGCTTGGAATAAATAGATATGCGTTTTTGGGTATTGTGGTAATCTCTATAACACTTTTAATGATTGTAATCTTAATTGTATCTACCGTCAGATACAATATTAAGCAGAAATATAATTCAATCAATCAACATATATTCAAAAATGATTCTTATAAAGAAAATTTGAAACAATTCTATAATACACTTGAAGATGCTGGTATTACCTCTAAAACGGATAGACAGAAATTATTGAAAATAATAGAGGCTCTAAAAAACTAGAGCCTCTGATTTCCATTTTCTCACTTAATATGCCTATTAAACTTAAACCCAGCCTGTCTTAAGTTTCTCTCCTGTTCTGCCGTCAGACTCCCATCCGCATACTGCTCGATCACTTCACTCACTTTCTCCCCAAGGGCATAATTTTTATATCTATAATTTCTCCCGATAGCAAAAGGTTTCTTTGTTATCCTGATGCACTCCCTGAGAAGTCCCACAAACCAATCCCATTCTGCATTTTTAAGGTCTTCCCAGAACATTCCTATATCTTCCAGCATCTCTATCTTTTTATCGCTGATTTTATGGCTTGATAATCCAAGATACCTGTCTCTCTGCTCCCAGATCCATTTCCCAAGTGTAAACCCATCGGAAGTTACATACTTCTTAGGTACAAACAGATGTCCATTCTCCTCATAATACTGTTTTGCATAGCTGTATGCTATATCCCATTCAGGAACTTTTCTTGGCTTGATCCACTTCATTCCTATACTTTCAAGCCGCACGATCTGATAGGATGAAAGTTCTCCCTGTTTATATAGCTTTTTCTGGTAATGTATCCATTGGAACATATTCACCCCATCATGGAACTGCATCGTATTTGGCATGGATAATGTCCCATGTGCCTTGTAATACTCTTCCACTTCATCTGCCCTCTCAAGCCATATACATAAGTCTTTCTGCGGAGAATCCGTAAGCTGCATTCGTATTTTTAACAAAAACCTTATCTCATCTTCTGCTAACTGGTTCTGGTTATATGCTTCCTTAAGTTCTGTCCATATCCTGCCAAGCGGATAACCGCCTGGTGATATGTATTCCTCTGGAATATACAGAAATTTCTTCATCTCCGTGTATCTCATTCCCATTATGTAATACATAATCTCAAGGAGAAGTTTTTCCCTGTCCTTTGGATCTTTTATGTTAAACTGCATAAGCAATCTACCCTCCCTTCTTCTTTGATATTGAGGCAGTCACTCCTATTGCAACTGCCTGTTCATTTATTTTAATTTGTGACATATTATGTCATAAGATTTTATTCTGTTTTATATTTTGTTGTTTTTATTTCAAAAAATGTCATAATATAACATATTATTTTAATCTGTACTCAATGATTCATGCTCAAAGCAGCAGTTTCTCTGCCCTGCTCTTAAATTCATTCATATTCTGCGGCGTAAATTCAATGATATTGCCCTTAATCCCTTTTTCTTTCCGTATATTTGGATTCTCCGAATCAATGGCAAGCCTGTTGATCTGCGTGAACAGTTCTTCAATCTTCTTATCTTTTTCTTTGATGATACATTCCAGTTCTTCCAGCTTATTTTCATAATCTTTCTGCATCACCTTGACTGTCTTCGCTGCATCCTGATACCTGCTCATATCCTGCACCATCTCAATCAATGTCTGTATCTGTGCCGCCAGTTTTTCTTCATTGCCTTTGCAGGAAGTAAGTATCTGCTCCGCTGATGGAAGCGAAATACCTGTGCGCGCAGTCTCAACCTTCTGTATCTCTTTGTTGATTTTATCTATTTCCTCTTTCATATTGTAAGTCCAGACATGTCTTTTAATCCCTGTGGCCGCCTCCAGTTCAAACAGCCTTATCGTCTGGTCGGGATGTTCTTTTGTGTACTGCAGTAGTATCTCCAATAGCTGCTCTTTTGTATAGCCTGCGGGTCTGCCGCCTTTTGGGTTCTTCATCTATTCTTTTTCCTCCTTGTATTGGTATGAATCTAACACTATCTTCTGATTTAATAAAACACTAAGCTGTAAAGCACTCTGCTGTAATTCTGCATCATTTCTCAGGTCTATCTGCCCGATCAGGCTTTGCAGTGACTTTTTGACAAACGCCATATTCCTGTCATTTTCTTCTTTATAATATGTAAGCAGGTCTTCCGACACATTTTCTGGAAAGAAATATTTACAGAAAAGACAGGACTTATGGTTACATTCATAGGGAATGTTCTTGGAACTGCATCGTCCCTGTCCTTTTGCGACTTTGGGCAGGGCATAATAATCTGCCCCTAAAAGCTGTTTCTCTATGACCTTTTCTCCCATATTGACAGCATTGGAAGGTCTTTTCAGCAAGTTATTCCCCTTCATGAACTGGCTCAAGATATAACTCTTTGCCGTAGTGAATGTTTCCAGATGAGAATAATATCCCACCTGTGCATCCAGTGTATGATGTCCTGCAAGCTGTGCGATATAAATAGGGTTAATCCCTTGCAGCATCATATTCATGATCGCCAGATGCCGTGTATCACCGTAATAGATATAAGGAAGTTCCCTCCCTTTGGTCATACGGCTTCTGACCATTTTATAATGGTACTGCCCTTCCACAACTTCCTTCTGGAATGCATGGTAATAGATATTCATTTTTTCAGTGATAAATTTCTGTCTTGTATTTAAGACTTTATTTCTGTAAATCACATCACAGGTCGGCGGTGAGATCAGATAGATGCAGTCATCAATCCCACTACAGTAATCCACATAATCACGGATCAGGAAATACAGTTCCTCATTGATCTCAAAATCCGTGACAATATCACTTACCGCTAACTTTTTGCCAAGTTCTGTCTTTAATCTTTCAATCTTAAAGAAATATCTTCCGTTTCTTTCATAGATACAGTCCCTCTTTAAATTGAAAAACTCAACAGGTCTTGTCGGAATGACAGTCGTAAGTTTCCACCATAAGATGACGGGAAACAGTCTGTATCTGTCCCCTGAATCCTTTATCTTCTCCCAATAATCATGCACGATATAATCAAAGATCAGGACTCCCTGAAAATCTGGAAGTTCTCTGTAATTGTTCTCTACTTTCTTGATATTTTTTACCAAATCGTAATAAGCATCTGCAGTATCAAAACTAGCAAACTGCAGGAACTCTTTGATTGCAATTGCTTCACGCTTTTTGTTTCCATTCCATGTTCCTATAAGCATCTGATAATCTTTCACATTATCAGGATTAACGAAATCTGTATCTTCCATAAAGTGCTTTATATGCAACAATCGTTTTGTCACAGTGAGCAGTCTGCATTTCTGTATATACAGCTTTACCAGCAGATAATTCTTTACTGTTTTTTCCATTTGAGGATGTGCTTTCAAAAAGGAGAAAGATAGTCTCCTTGTGGGGCTGTCCTTATCTTCAAAGCATATCCAGAGGTCATCATCATAGGAATCAT
>ERZ778511.1693-NODE-1693-length-14081-cov-15.024455_pt1 | contig 14081 bp, 11 predicted proteins | sample MGYA00510347_ERZ778511 | MGnify/ENA primary metagenome ERZ778511 (study PRJEB29527, sample SAMN07138967) | mouse gut metagenome | material: feces | host: mouse | place: China:Nanjing | collected 2016-01-25 ...
TTATACTGTCGAAAATAAAATGCTTTTTCCGTCTACTACAAAGTGCCGCGTTACAAACTATTTTACTATTCAGATTCAAAATACGCAGTTTCTGTACCATCATAGCATTTATCTGTATAGCCTGTGTTCTCGCCACTGTCAATATGATGTTTTATGTGTGCTTCCCAGACTGCTTTTTCTTCTTCTGACAACTCATCAAACTTGCTGATTTCTACTGCATAGCCACACCAGCAGATACGAATCCCGTACAACTTTTCTCCGTCCGAATCCACAGCTTTGCAATCCGTCTCTTCAAGAATACTGCTCTGGTCTTCATCGGGCTTGTCACCGTCGTCAGCACTCTGACCTTCATCCGTTTTGTCACTGTCATCAGTGTTCTGGTCGTCACCTGTCTGGTCAGTGTCATCGGTGTTCTGATCGTCACCTGTCTGGTCAGTGTCATCGGTGTTCTGATCGTCATCCGGCTGGTCAGTGTCGTCAGTGCTCTGATCTTCATCCGGCTGGTCAGTGTCATCCGTGTTCTGATCGTCATCTGGCTGGTCAGTGTCATCGGTGCTCTGATCTTCATCCGGCTGGTCAGTGTCATCGGTGTTCTGATCGTCATCCGGCTGGTCAGTGTCATCGGTGTTCTGATCGTCATCCGGCTGGTCAGTGTCATCGGTGTTCTGATCGTCATCCGCTTTGTCACTATCATCAATGATATCATTCTCACTGACAGTATCATCAGTCATGTCATTCTCACTGACAGTATCACCAGTCATGTCATTCTCACTGACAGTATCATCAGTCATGTCATTCTCACTGACGGCGTCCGCCGTATCATTTGCAGAGTTCATGGTTTTCACTTGGCTCTGTTTCGTGGCCGTGTCACCTTTATCTTCAGCCTCATTAATTGTGAAGCATACTTTGAAACTTCCCGTGTAGTTTCCCTTGCCTCTGACGGTGATCTTTCCGGGCTTGCTCTCAGTGCTCACTTTCACGTTATTGCTATATGTAAGAGTGTAATCCTTGCCTTTCACCAGTTCCGTGTTGCCGTGCTTTAAGGATACTTCGGGCTTTAATGCCTTGCCGGTGCGGGTCATCTTAATGTTTTTCGACGCTTCATCCAGCATGGAGTCATCCAGTTTCATCTTGGTGATCCTGAAGGTCCTGGTGAGTGTCCCGTTGTACAAGCCGGTTCCCGTAAGGATGATCCTGGCTGTCCCTGCCTTTGTGTTGTTCGCATAGCTTACGGTGAAATCGGTGCCCTCATAAACACGGGCATTCTTATAGACAAAATCCAGACTGCCCACATCCTGTTCCATCGGGATATCCGGGTTCCACACCAGACTCTGTAAGCCTTTCACCCTGACGCCGGACATCTTATTGCCGCTGATCGTGAAGTTCACGGTCTTCGTGCCGAGGACGCCGCTTCCCTCAACGGCGGTGAGCTTCACCTGCCCGGTGCCGCTGTTTAAGTTATTCATATAGGTTACAGTATAGTCCTCGCCTTCCACAAGGGTACGCTTCCCGACCTTGACACTCTTAATGACGCCGGATGTGATAGGACTGCCGGAATAAGGGATCTTGTTTACCTTAACGGATGCGGAAGACATGGCTTTGATGGTCTTATCGGCAGTCACATAAAGCCGCTTCTTGTAAACGCCCTCATACCCGTTCTGGCCGGTGACCACAAGCCTGTAAATGCCTTCTTCCCTGACTGCGTCTGTTGCATTCCAGCCGTTTTCGTACTTCTCATAGGACACGACAAAGGTCTTGTTACGCTTGAGCGCCTTCTTCCCGATCTTGACGGATCTCGGGAGCGGTTTCTGGGGCGCGTTATTCTTCTTTACCTTGATACAGTCCGTGGAGATGGTGACTGTTGCGCCAAGGGTATTCTCGTCCGCATAGGGGTCTACAGGTTTGTCGGGTGTATCAGGGGTGTCGGGATTTTCCGGTTTGTCGGGTTTTCTATCTTCCGTATCTTCTGCCAGATCTTTACCCGTCGCCGGAGCCGGATCTTTTGCAGTCCCGTTCACCTCTTCGCCTTTTGCGATGGCTTCTTTCGTTTCTTCGACCAGTTTTTCCACCGGGTATTCTGTCGTGTACGTGTAAGCAAACGGGCCTTTGTATGCCTTATCTTCCAGCCACCAGCCGGAAGCGCTGTCGTAGCAGTATTTTACATAGCGGGGATATTTATTTGTCCCGTCGTAATCATAATTATGGTTGTTAAGAGCGCTTGTGGAAAAATAAAAAGGAATGCCGTCACTGCCCTTGATCACAAAACTAGGCCATTCAGATTCATCATGTGATTTGATATAATCAGTAAGATAACAATCAAGGTAATATCTCGTTACGACTTTGATACCCCATTTCCACTCTTCTTCGTATGTCTCTTCTGTATAACAGTACGGATATCCGTATGTGATCTCATGCCATTCACGTCCCGTACTGTCAGTAGCCAAAGGATATCCACCTACTATTTCAATCCTGCCGTCTTCTGTTTCTTTCATATCAGTAGGAAAAATCACCTGCGCATGGGCTGTCAGGACATCCGCCCCTAGAACAATTAGCATTGCCGCAAACAGAAAAATCGCTGTCTTTACCGACTGCAAAATTTTCTTCATATTTAACGCCTCCATTTCATAGTTACATAATATAGTTGTCTCTGCCGTACTCACCGGTTAGTCATCGGGAACAAGCATTTCGCCTGTTCCTTGCAGACCAGTCCGGTAAGACAACAAAAGCGGCGCAGGGCCTGTAATCCCTACACCGCAGACAACACACATAAACGTCATTTCCTCCTCTTGCAGACTAGCAGAAAAAAAGGTATAATGACGGATGGGTGCAAATATCATTTTTGCTGTGTGGGAGAGTCGGTTTCTCCTGCATAGGGACGTGCGAGGCTGCAACCTCTCACGTCCTGCCCTTTTTTGTTATCTCGCTTATATTCTACAATAGGAAGCAACATATTGCAAGAGTCTTTCGCATGGTCTTCATGCAACTAAAAACCTATCTAAATGAGATATGATATAATACTCGATAGAAAGCAGGTGCGAATGTGACTGATTATTGTTAGGGATGTCAATAAATGACAAATACTTACATGTAGTCGTCAATATGACCTCCATTGGCTTATATATTCTGTATTTCTATTTTATCCCGCCATCAAATTGTTTCGCCAACGCTTTTTCTGTCAGCAGGATCGACACAAGCATTACCATACATTCCGCTGTTACCACCACTCCACCCACTACGCCCACGATATCATCACTCTTCCCGATCACCGGAAGCATCACAATCATTGACACAGGCAGCATCACCCATCCGAACTTCCGCCACAATTTCCCACAATATAAATGGGAAAAAAACCACGCAGTCTGATTTCTCATGGATCTCCGCGTCCGATACCCGTAAATGCCATTTATCTGTCTGGGCGGATTTTTTATAAATACCTTTCCTATTACAATCATCAGTACCGGCAATAAGAGATTGCTGGCAGTCATAAAGATCCAGAATCCCATCACTTATCCCCCCGTTTTCTATCGTATATGCGGTTCAGCCTGTTATGGTAAGCAATCATCCCCAAAAGACCGCCAAACACCTCTGCCATACACAAATACGCTGCGACAAGTCCTCCAAAGCACATCCCGCACAAAAAGCAGGCAATAAACCCCACCCCGTATAAAATCCACATTAGACCATGCTTATGATTATAAGCACTCACATCCGTGATCTCCTCTTTCCGTGGCGGCTTCTTTCCCGCCCAGAACCCGACCGGCTCTTGGCTCCGATACTGCACAATTCCGAGAATAATAAGGGGACTTGCACAGAGCAGCAGCACGACTGCCGAAAAAATAGTTTCTGCCATCATCCTACCTCACATAAATTCCCGCCAAACGCATATCTTCGTCATATGACAGCCGGTAAGTGACGCTCACGTTTTCATAGGTAACCGTCATTTCCCCGACCGCCAGATGCCTGTTTCCCTGTATCACTTCCACCAGATACACCGCGCCGAACTGCTTTCGTTCTCCCCATTCATCGGACAGTGCTTTGCGCATACTTTCCCTCGTCTCCGCATTTAACAGTGACTGCATCTGTGGCATGGCGTTTTCCTGCAATGCGGCGTACTCCTCCGCATCCAGCAGCTCGACGGTCTCCTTCATAGCCGCTTCGACTTCCTCTTTGTCAAAATATCTGCTCTTCTCTATATCCACAGTTTTCGGAAACAGCCAGTATCCTGCCATGCCAAGGAAAAACAGCGCCAGCGAAATGGGAATTACGATCTTCAGCACCCTGTTTCGGGCATACCGCTTCCGCTCCTCCACTGAAATATTCTCGTTAAAGCCTTCCGCAATCTCCTCCGCCTTACCCATCCGGGAAATAATGTCGTCCAGCCGTTCCCCCTGATTTTCCCGCGCCTGCATGTCCGCCAGAAGCTGCCTTTTGATCTCCCTTTTCCTCTTTCCGCCGCACTTAAGTTTTCTCGCAACGGCGTTTACATATCGCTTTTCATCCATTGCCTATTCCTCCATGATTTTTCCTACCCCATCGGAAATCCGCTGCCAGACATCCTCAATTTTCTCAAGTGCTTTTATCCCCTCTTCCGTGATTTCGTAATACTTTCTTGGAACCTGCTTCCCCACGGCCCCGCTCCACCTGCTCACCACCAGCCCGTCATCTTCCAGCCGGTAAAGAATCGGATACAGCGTGCCGTCCTTGAGCAAAAAAGTCTCTCTGCTCTTTTCCTTCAGCTCCTAAATGATTTGATACCCATATTTGGCTTCCGATCTCAACAGCCGCAGGACAAGCATATCCAGTACGCCCTTCTTCATCTGCCGCTCATATTTATCATTCAAAATGGCCTTCATTTCCGCTCCGTTCTATCATTTCAGCGATTCTGCTACAGGCAATACACAGATGCCAGTCCCGCACGTGAAAGTATGACACGCAACTGTTCATAATACTTTGTATTGCTAAGTATATTATATGTCTAATATATGGCAAAGTCAACATCTGTGGGCGGGCCGCACATAACCAGAAAAAGGGAACCCTGCGGCTATGCAGCGTTCCCAGCATTTACTCTTATTGTATATTTTCCCTAATTATCCAGTTTTCCCGCGCACTTCACCCGGTAAATCCGATCCAGAGACTCATCAATCCGCTCCTCCGAAATCGTCCCGTCCTGTACTGCCGCGAGCACCGCATTGTAAGCCTTCTCAAAATCCTCCGGCATAAGCAGCATATCCGCACCTGCTTCCAGCGCCATCACCGCCGCTTCCTCCGGCGGATAATACTCCGTAATCGCCGTCATATCAAGCGCATCCGTGATAACCACGCCCTCAAATCCCAGCTCTCCCCGCAAAACATCCGTAATCACTTTCTTTGACAGGGAACTTGGCACATTATCCTCGTCCAGCGCGGGCGCCGCTACGTGACTGACCATCACAAAATCTGCTCCCGCCTCGATACCTGCACGAAAAGGCACAAAATCCGAAGCGCGCATTTCCTCCAGCGACTTTGTGATTTCCACCCTTCCGTCATGGGTATCTTCGGTCGTGCTTCCCAGACCCGGAAAATGCTTCAGACAGGCGCTCACGCCCGCACCTTCGATTCCTCCTACCGCACCGGCAACCATCTCACCCACCATCTGGGGATCCGATCCGAAGGAACGGTTTCCAAGTGCGCTTCCCTCCACCGCGACATCCGCGACAGGCGCAAAATCCACATTAAATCCTATCTCCTTCAGATAAGAGCCGATGGTCGCCCCGGCTTCTGCCGCCTTGGAAGCATCTCCTCCCGCACCGATCGCCGCCATGTCATCTACCTTGGTCACCTCAACTTTACTGTTTGCGACCCTGCTGACGTCACCGCCCTCCTCGTCCACTGCGAGAAAAATCGGATAACTGCTCTTGGACGCCGTGCTTGACAGCATCGTTGTGATCTGTTCCTTATCCAGAATATTCTGACCGAAATAGATCAGACCGCCTACCGCGTACTGATTCAAAGCTTCCTGCGTGCCGTCTCCAGCCTTGGTCGCTGTCTTGACACCTGTTATCGACTCCGGCGTTACCATAAACAGCCCCGCCACCTTCGTTTCAATGGGCATCTCAGAATAGTAGGATTCTGCCAGACCTCCCAAAAGATCTTCCTCCTCTTCCGGCTCTTCCTCCGCCGGCTCCGGCGTGTCAATCACCATTTCCTCCTCCGGCGGCTCTTCCTCCGCCGCTTCTTTCTCTGCCTTTTCCTTCTCAGCTTCCTGCCGCTTCTGCTGAACAACCGAGAATACCTTCCTCCCGATTGCAAATCCGCCCCCGGCGACAGCCACAACCAGAAAAAAGATGACCATATATACTATAATCTGATTGCGTACCCTGCGCCTGTGCCTATATGCGCGGCGTTCCGCCTCCTCATCATAGTCTTCATCCTCATCATCCTCTATCTCTTCTTCATCATCTTCTTCATCATCTTCTTCATCATCGTCCTCAAAATCTTCCTCTTCTTCATCCAGTTCCTCGTCCGAATATCCTTTTCTCCTCTTATGCAGCTTTCCCATCGGCTGTATCCATGTCCTTTCTGAAATCTTTTATCCAAACGGTTTCCATATTTTATGTCCGCAAAATCCGCCGCATACAAGATATAGTATGCATAAGTATACTATAACCTATTTTTAGTGGAAAAGCCACCCCGATTTTATTAAGATTTTTAGAACAAAATAAAAAAAGACAATGCGAAACGGGTATTCATTCTCTAAGGAATCAATACCCGCCTCTAAAACTCACTGTCCAATGGCCTTTACCTCCGTCTCTTCCCTCACGTCCTCTTTCCATCTCTTCTCTCGTATCCCAGATACTGTGGCGTCTGTTCCCTCTCTCCCTCTCGGACTTCTTCTCTTTTCTATCATCCGCTCTCTTCTCTTCTTCTATGGGAGCTTTCCCGGGACTCTTTTCTGATTCGCCTTCCCAATCATGTACTCGATTCCGCTCGTCTTTTTCGTGGTCTCCTATTCACTTGTCGTTCTCTGATGTGTTACTTTAAGTTTTTGGTGGACCGTACCTCTCTTTCTTTTAGTTTATCTATGTGAAGTGTTTCTTTATGAGTTTATTATATCACTTACATATGATTTGTCAACACATTTTTTGAAATTTTTTTAAAAATTTTTACTTTCCTTTATTCCGTCTATTATTTTCTCATTTTATTATATATTATCCCAAATTGACAGTCAATTCTGCGTGTAAATTCGGCAATGCCTGTCTGATACCGGTACCATGTCGCGGGCGTATGGCGCAGGTCTTTCAAGTGACATCTGATACCAATTGCCCGCTTGCGCCGCTGCAAGATACAGTGATACAATAAATAAAAAGCTTTACAAATCATCTTATGATATGGAGGAAATACAGATGTCACCGAAAAAAACGGCACTCGCCAGACAGGCGGAAACCCTGATTAAAAATCTGGAGAAAAGAAATATGGAAGGGCATTACTTTGAGACGGCAGCGGACTGCGTCAAGGCGATTCTCTCTGAGATGCCCTCCGGCGCAATGATCGGCTGGGGCGGCAGCGAGACTTTGAAGGAATGTGGCCTAATGGACGCCATCCATGGCGGCTCCTATGAGCTGCTGGACCGCAGCGCCGCGAAAACGCCGGAAGAGTCGCGCCAGATTTACGCAAGAACCGTGCTCGCGGACTATTTTCTTATGAGCACCAACGCCATCACCTTAGGCGGTGAACTGATCAATATTGACGGCAACGGCAACCGTGTCGCCTGTCTGATTCAGGGACCTTCCAACGTGATCGTTGTGGCGGGCATGAATAAAGTAGTCCCCGACGTGGAAAGCGGCGTTGCCAGAGTGAGAAACACAGCCTCCCCCGCCAACGCGATTCGGCTGGAGCGGAATCTCCCCTGCGCAGCGACGGGCGTATGCCACGACTGCCTCTCCCCGGAATGTTTCTGCTGCCAGATCGTCGTGACAAGGCGGAGTATGCATCCCGGCCGGATCAAAGTTTACCTCGTAGGTGAAGAGCTGGGCTATTAAGACCGGAAACATAAACATAAGCGGATGCGGAATGTTTTTTTAACCCGCAAAAAAAGCACATAGTAAAGACCGGAGCTGTCAAAACTCCGGTCCTTTTTTTGATTGCACTATCATATTTAGCTGTTCAGTTCTGCGAGCTTATCCTTCAGATCACTGGAGATCGTGCTCACCATGTCGGCTGACGCCGCAATCTCCTCGGTGGAAGCCGCCAGATTCGTCACGCGCAGGTTCACGCCGTCAATGACGCTGATCAGCTTCTTCGCATCCGTCAGAAGGTCGGAGATCGCCGTCTGTATCTGCTCCTTGTTCGCGTCGGAATCGCTCGCCGTGTCTTTGGAGGAATCGGCAAGTTTCTTTATATTCTCCGCAATGATGGCGAAACCTCTGCCGGATTCCCCGGCTCTTGCCGCCTCGATACTCGCATTCAGCGCAAGCAGGTTTGTCTCCTCCGCCACATTTGTGATTTCCTCGTTGTTTTCCTCCAGTTTGACGAGCAGGCTCTGGATCTTTCCGAGCGCGTCATTCAGCTGGTCACAGAAATTCACCACGTCGCTCATGGACGCCGAAATACCCGTGCTCTCCTCCGCATTGCTGTTATTGCCCTCGGACATTTCGCTGATGGAGATATCAAGACTGTCAAAGTCTACCTGCACTTCGGCAATCAACTCCGCAATCTTTGCATTCTTCTCCTGCAGCTCTGCATTCTTCTGCTCCACTTCGGAAGCCATCGTTCTGGCGATCTCGCCTTCCTTCTCCACCTCACCCTTTACGAACTGGATACAGTTGTAGATATTGTTACAGCCGTTGTGAACCGCCGTCGCCATCTTTTTACAGGTCTCATAACCGCAGGCGGAACAGTTGATGCTGCGCTCTGCGTCCGTGCGCTTGTCCATGGAGACGTAAATCTCTTCCAATTCAGCGGGGCTCGCCTTCTTTGCGGTCACCATCGAAGACTTATCCGTATACCGTCTGATAAAATCGTTGATATCCAGCTGTGCAAACTGCTTGTTGAGCTTTGCCAGCCTCTGTTTCGGGGTCAGGCTCTTGCTGAAGGCGTGGCGCTTATCGCTCTTTTTGCTGGACTCCCGGATCCTCTGCAGTTCATAGAGCGTATCGTCCGATCTGGTCTTCTCCTCCTCCACACCCGGTCCGTAAATACATCCTTTCGCACAGTTGAGGGCGTCCACCATAAAGGGCAGTTCTTTCTTGCCAAGCACCCTTCTCTTATAATCGCGCAGGAATTCATAGGCATGTTTTTCGCCCTCGATCTGCCGGATAAAGATATCCTCGCCGCAGAACCAGTAAACATTTTCCTTCAAGCCGCCCGGCATGGGATAAATGGAGCCGAGACCATACTCGATCTCATCTGTCACCGCGGGGCCGGAAATGTTGTGCTCCCTCACATATGCCATCAGATGATCGAATGTCACATTATAGGACACATAGCCGCCGCAGTTCGGATCGTCAATCTCGTTCTTCTTCGCAATACAAGGGCTGATAAAGGCAAGCTTGTCCGGCACCTTCATATACTTCTTCACATAGATCGCGCCGCACATCATCGGGGAATGCACAGGCATCAGATTGGGGAGAAGTTCCGGCAGATACTTTTCTATGTAGCCCACCACCGCGGGACAGGGCTGTGAAATGCCGCCCGTAAAATTGTGCTCCGTTATATACTTGACATATCCCCATGTCGTGATATCCGCACCGAAACTGATGCTGATAATACGGTTTACGCCCAGTTTTTTAAGTCCTCCCAAAACCGTGGCATACTCTCTCGGATAGTTAGCAAGAAAAGCGGGCGCAAGCAGAAGGGAAATCTTCTCCCCCTTCTTTAAGTCCTCAAAGAAACGCTCTGTGTCGTCGTTATAGCTTCTCGCATTGTGCGCACAGGCATCAAAACATGCGCCGCAGCTTATACACTGGCTGCCATCCACAATAATCTTGTTTTTTCCCTTTTCCTCTACCGCACGGTTTGCCGTCAGCACAGGACATGCGGAAATACACTTGTTACATCCTACGCAGTTGTCGTTGGTATACACCAACGCCTCTAACGGTTGATTCGCCATCGTACCCTCCAAAGTTATTCATTTTTTTGTTTTTATTTATGCTATTTTTACAATATATTAGTAATATTAACACAAAAAGGACAAAAAACAAACAATTTTTTTGTCCTTTTTGAGGTACACCTCGTCTATTTGCCCTATCTTAAATCTGGGAAATCACAAATATATCATAGATCGCCTTAATCGCCGTCTCAAAATCAGCGTTCGCCACACCGATAATAATATTTAACTCACTGGACCCCTGATCGATCATTTTGACGTTGACGTTGGCATGAGCCAGCGCGGAAAAGATTCTTCCCGCCGTACCGCGGGTGGACTTCATGCCGCGTCCCACCACCGCAATCAGCGCCAGATCCGCCTCTATGTCGATGGAATCGGGGTCCGCCAGCCTGTGAATGCCAGCAACCACCTTCTGCTCCTTGTGCATAAACTCATCCTGATGCACAAACACCGTCATGGTGTCGATGCCGGAGGGCACATGCTCAAAGGAAATCTCGTTCTCCTCAAATGCCTGCAGCACTTTGCGCCCAAAACCGATCTCAGAATTCATCATCTCCTTTTCGATATTGACCGCACAGAACCCTTTCTTTCCGGCGATGCCGGTAATCACGTACTTGGACTTCTGACAGGTGCTCTCCACAATCCACGTGCCATTGTCGTCCGGCGCGTTCGTATTGCGGATATTGATCGGAATCCCCTCACTCCTTACCGGGAAGATGGCATCCTCATGCAGCACCGAGAATCCCATATATGCCAGCTCCCGGAGTTCCCTATATGTAATCGTCTCCACGCCTTCGGGCTTATAGATAATCCGGGGATCCGCAACCAGCACGCCCGAAACATCCGTCCAGTTCTCATACACATTCGCCTTGATCGCCCTTGCCACAATGGAACCCGTAATGTCGGAACCGCCTCTGGAAAAGGTCTTGACCCTTCCATCCTCATAGGCGCCGTAAAAGCCGGGAATTACAGCCGCTTCCACGCCAGAAAGCCTCTCTGTCAGCATACGGTTTGTCAGTTCCGCGTCATGCTCCCCGTCCGCCTTAAAGCGGATCACCGTCGCCGCATCCACGAACACAAAGCCGAGGTACTGCGCCATGATAATGCCGTTCAGGTATTCACCGCGGGAAGCCGCGTAATCGGAACCTGCCTTTTCCTTAAAGTTTTTCTCAATGGCTTTAAACTCTTTGTCCAGAGAAAGCTTCAGTTCCAGTCCGTCTATGATTTCCTGATACCTGTCCTTGATCGCCTGTAACTGTGCCGAGAAATCCTTTCCCTGCTCCGCAAGTTCATAACAGGCATAGAGCATATCCGTGACCTTCGTGTCATCCGACGATCTCTTGCCCGGCGCGGAAGGTACCACAAATTTGCGCTCCTTGTCCGCGCGGATGATCGCACCCACTTTCTTAAACTGCTCCGCGCTCGCCAGAGAACTCCCGCCAAATTTAACTACCTTGTTCATGTCCTTTCCCCCTGCTATGCCATGATCCGGATTCTGTTGATACATCCGCCGATTTGTTCTATCTTCTCATCAAATTCCTTTTCGGTCATCTCCTGTGTCATAAAACCAAATTCCTTCATCAGACCTACGTTCACCTCCGCCATCGCGCCAAACGCCGCCATAGCCGCTTCCCGCTTGTCTGCCGATATACGGACAAAGAACTTTCTTCTCGCGCTCGTCACGTCCGCGACTTCCACTTTTTCCTCGTCCCAGAAGCACATGATCGTCTTGCCCTGATGTCTCGCGCAGTCCACCACATCGGAGACCACCGCACTGGCCGTCGGAAGCTTGCCGGCTCCCCGCCCGTAATACATGGAATCGCCCAGCATATTTCCGTGCACATACACCGCGTTAAACACGTCGTTCACGCTGTAAAGCGGGTGCTCCCTTGAGATCAGGAAAGGCGCAACCATAGCAAAAAAGCCGTCCTGCGTATCCCTGCTGAGCGCCAGCAGCTTGATGGACTTGTTCATCTGCTTCGCATACTTGAAATCAGCCGCGGTAATCTTCGTGATTCCCTCTGTGTAAATATCTTCATAGCTTACATTTTTGCCGGACATCAAGGATGAAAGAATGGCTATTTTGCGGCAGGCGTCATAGCCCTCCACATCAGCCTCGGGATTTCTCTCCGCATAGCCTTTCTCCTGCGCCTCCTTAAGGACATCCTCAAAATCAGCGCCCTCCCTGTCCATCTTGGTCAGAATGTAGTTCGTCGTTCCGTTCAAGATTCCCGTGATGCTGTCGATATGCTCCGCCGTCAGGGAATAATTGATCGGGCGGATAATCGGGATACCCCCGCCCACGCTTGCCTCAAAGAGATAGTTACAGTGATTCTCTTTCGCAATTTTTATGAGTTCAGGACCATGAGCAGCGACAAGTTCCTTGTTTGAGGTACACACACTCTTCCCCTGCAGAAGCGCCTGCTTCGTGAAATCATAAGCCGGCTTCGTACCGCCCATGGTCTCGCAGATGATTTTCACCTCCGGGTCATTCAAAATAATATTGTAGTCATGTACCACTTTCCCCTCGTAAGGGTCGCCCGGAAAATCCCGTAAATCGAGAATATATTTTACCGCCAGATCCTCCGCCGCCTTTTTGTTGATATCTGTCTTATTCGTCTCAATCACTTCCACGACGCCGCTTCCAACGGTGCCATATCCCAGAACCGCTATCTGAATCATTGTTATCCTCCATGTATAAGCAGTTTACTGCAATTTTCCCACTTGTCATGCAGAGAATGCCGCTCTCTGGCATTCTCTTGTGTGAAGCTTGAAAACACTTGGCGAGGTTTTTTCGAGCCTAGCGTTTTCCTTCACACTTATATAAGCGGATACTTATCCGTCAGTGTCTTAATAATAGCCTGTGCCTTGCCGATACCTGCCTCGCCTTCCTTAACCACGATGGAAATCGCCTCCGCCACCTGATCCATATCATCCGTATTTAAGCCCCGGGAGGTAGCCGCCGGCGTACCGAGACGGATACCGCTCGTCACGAAAGGAGACTTCGGATCATTGGGGATGGTGTTTTTGTTTGCCGTGATATGTGCCTCGTCAAGCAGCTTCTCCACAGCCTTACCCGTCAGATCATAATTCGTCAGATCGACAAGCATCAGATGATTGTCCGTTCCGCCGGAAACAATCTTAATGTCCCTTGCCTGCAATGCCTTACAGAGCGCCTGCGCATTATCCGCCACATTCTTCATGTAAACCTTGAAGTCATCGGACAGCGCCTCCTTGAAACATACGGCTTTCGCCGCGATCACATGCATCAGCGGTCCGCCCTGTGTGCCGGGGAAAATCGCCTTGTTGAAGTTATATTTATCCGCCACTTCCTGACTGGACATAATCATACCGCCGCGGGGACCGCGCAGGGTCTTATGGGTGGTGGTAGTCGTCACATGCGCATAGGGAATCGGGCTCGGATGAAGCCCTGCAGCCACAAGCCCGGCGATATGCGCGATATCCACCATCAGCACCGCGCCGACCTCATCGGCAATCTCCCGGAACTTCTTGAAATCAATGGTTCTGGCATAGGCGGACGCGCCCGCCACAATCATTTTCGGTCTGCACTCCAGTGCAATCTTTCTCACATTATCGTAATCGAGGAATCCGTCGTCATTGACGCCATAAGGCACACACTTGAAATACTTGCCGGACATATTGACCGGTGAACCGTGGGAAAGATGTCCGCCGTGATCCAGATTCATGCCCATGAAGGTATCGCCCGGCTCCATCACCGCGAAGAATACCGCCATGTTCGCCTGCGCGCCGGAGTGTGGCTGCACGTTGACGTACTCACAGCCGAAAAGCTCTTTCGCGCGGTCTCTGGCAATATTTTCCACCACGTCCACACACTCGCAGCCGCCGTAATATCTCTTGCCGGGATATCCTTCCGCGTACTTGTTCGTAAGCGGGCTGCCCATAGCTGCCATTACCGCCTTACTCACCCAGTTTTCAGAAGCAATCAGCTCAATATGGGAATTCTGCCTGTTCTGTT
>ERZ778511.1694-NODE-1694-length-14072-cov-4.746665_pt1 | contig 14072 bp, 15 predicted proteins | sample MGYA00510347_ERZ778511 | MGnify/ENA primary metagenome ERZ778511 (study PRJEB29527, sample SAMN07138967) | mouse gut metagenome | material: feces | host: mouse | place: China:Nanjing | collected 2016-01-25 ...
TGACTTTTGTCTATTTTGCACTTATTGTTGATGCCCTTATGTGAACACTACCTAGAGCAGTACCCGTCCAGTGTATTTTTCGTTGGAGAGCAGCTTATCAATCGCTTCCCGATTCCACCTGAGCTTACCGGAGGGGGAAGGGATACCCTGCGACTCCAGCCAGGCAGCAATTTTGCCCAAACTGTCGCCAGCCATATAGTGGTCAAATATCCATGCCACCACTTTTGCCTCTTGCGGATGAACTTCCAGCGTTCCATCGGTAGATGAACGGTATCCGTAACACCGTCGCTGAGCCATTTTGGAACTGCCATCCTGAAAGCCTTTCCGCAGGCCGGCTTTGATGGCTTCGCTTTTCACAAATGCATTCATCGATTTACCTCCACAAATAAGAACACCGCAGTGAAACCACTGCGGCGCAACGACTTTTCTACATTCTCTATATAAAAAGTGACAGGTCACCATCTTGGTGGCCTGTCAACTTATCTTGGTGGACTCGAAGGGATTCGAACCCTCGACCTCTCGGATGCGAACCGAACGCTCTCCCAGCTGAGCTATACCCCCAAAATAAACTTTTACCCAATATTCAATTAAAAACATTTGATTTTTAAAACTTTTCTTTCTCAAAAAGCATTTATGCTGTGCGATTTCGGCTGCGAAATTTTTTAAATTGGGGTAAGTCTTACTGGTCGCTTGCGCTCCCACAGTAACCTATCTCCTACAAGTAGTTGATCCATGGGTTTCAAAGTATCCGACAATTCTCGCTATCCTTCAATTTACCATTCATAATAGCTAGCCGTGGCCCTTCCCGACAATTTCCAACTCACACTCCAGCAGAGAGGCCTATAGTATGTGACATGGAACTCCGAAACCACGGGAGCCAAACCCAGGAAGCATGTAGCCCATTCCCGCAAGGAAAATGCGATCCAGATGCTTGTTCAACAGCTCAAACAGCAAGGGCTGGGCAGAAATTCCGCCTCCAATCGCAATTTCTTCCGGGTCCATAAAAACCTGCAAATTGTAGATTTGGATCGCAAGGAGACGGCAGAATTCGTCAACGGCGGCCAGCACATCACGATTGCCGCTGGTGTCCATATCGAATATCTCGATCCCGATGAAATTTTACTCTGTGTTCATGTATCGCTGAATCAGGCGGAACAGCCCGTTCTTTCCGTTGATGTTTCGCCAAAAATGATGGAGAGAATCATCGTCAGAATTCACCTTAATCAAATTGAGTTCTGCTGCACTGAAATGCTTGCCGTAATATACTTCGCCGTTCCGGATGATTGCGCTACCGATAGATGAGCCAAGGATTACCGCAATTCCGTCCTCCACACCGCACAGAGCTCCGGAGCGAAGTTCCGCAATGGCCGCGCTGTTTGCATCGTTTTCCACCGTGATCGGGATCGGGCAGCGGGAGCGCAGTATGTCGCGGACGTACTTCCACTGGAGGAAGGGGAACACACCTGCCAGCAGGATATATCCGTTCTGGGGATTGACCGTTGCCGCAAGGGAAATCGCGATACCCTCAACGGAATCCTTACAGGAATCGTAGAGGTTTCCAATACAATCTACAAATTGTTCCAGGCTCTTACGCGGGGCTTCGACGGTACCTGGACATTCCAGATTCAGCGCTTCATCAATGACAGCGTATTTCACTGAACTGCCGCCGATGTCAATCGTAAGGTATTTTTTCATGGCAACTTCCTGTTTTTATACATATTCTCCATGGAAGGCAGGGCGATCACAGCCTCTTACGGCACAAAGGGCATCCAGAACAGCCATATGATCCATGCCGTCATGCAGTCCGGAGGTGGTGATGACAGCGGTCATCTCCCCACCGGCAAAGATGGGGAATGCTCCGCCAACAGGCAGGCAGTCGCTGTTTTCACAGAATACAGTGGGTGCGCCGCCGCCTGCCAGTTCCTTTACCAGCGCCCAGAGGCTGCAATGGCCCGTTGCGGCCACAGTATTGCTTTTCTTTTTACTCCTATCAAATATTAAATTTGGATAGCGGCTGACTTATGCCGCTTCCTTTTTTCTTGCAACCATATCCAGCAGCGCTGAAATGACGAATCCGCCAGCAAAGGTAATGGCGGCAGAGATGATACCGCAGATCAGGTTGCTTGTGCTGCCGCCGCTGAAAGACAGAAGGCCCAGGATGTTGGAGGAAGACAGAGCATAGGCGCCAACGTGCATCAGGCCAGCGCACAGGCCCGCGATGCCGTTTCCTAGAAGGAGGGCTGCCAGATACCGTTTATAGGGGAAAGCAATGCCGAAAATAGCGGGCTCGATCACGCCGCCCAGGAACATGGAGATGAAAGAAGAAACACCCAGCGTGCGGTCATCTTTGTGAATGGCACAGACGGCAAAGGCAAGGGCAACGCCCATAGCCACATAGTGCTGGAGATTGTCCGCCACAAAGCAGACATCTTCGTGTCCGACAGTCAGGAGAGTGGTCAGCGCCAGCATGCCAACTGGCATGTGCATACCAACCGCTACCAGCAGCAGCCAAACCATGCAGACAATGCCCACGCCCACAGGCCCTAAGTATTCGAGGATCTTTACAAACGTGCCGGCGGTGGCAGCGATATTTCCGGCAGGGGCCAGAACACATAGCCCGATGGGAAGCATGACGGCCAAGGTCAGGAAGTGGGCCAGCATGAATTTCAGCATATCTGGCAGGATCTTGTGGAAGAACTTATCCACATAGGACATGATCCACACGCACAGCAGAACCGGGACAATGGAGCGCCTCTTCTTTCTTTGGTTGCTTCCATTATAGCACATTTGCCGCACTTGTGTAGATACTATCTAGTAGCACTGGTCCCCATTACGTTGCAATGCTTTCCCAAAAAGCATTTTTGCCACATTGAGCCAACGAAGGCGGCAAATTTCACTATGAAATTTGCCGCCTTACACTTTGACAAACCTTTTGTTCGGCGCATGGCTCTGTCAATAAAACAAGCAGAAAAAACATGTACGAATGGCGGCAGGAACGTTAAAAGCCGATTTTTGTCCCCTGTCCAATTTTACTTCTTTATCAAAAGTCTTTTAATTGAATTTCTGCATATCCGGTTTTTTCGGTCTTATTGTCCACTGCTTTCAGGTTCATCAGCCCGCTCTGATCAATGGTCATCGTCAAGGTTGTCGAATCGCCCTTTTTGCCGTTGGTGATACCTGTAATACGCACGTCCCCGATATAAGTGCCCTGCTCCGGCGGATATATACTATCGGTACACTCCGATTCATACACGGCAATATAAGTATCATCGTCGCTATCGGAGATTCGCTGGGAGTTGGATTTACCGGAGGCAGGGAGTGGGGTGTCCTTAAAGATAATATTCCATATCTTCAGACGGTTTTTATCGTGGTATTTATCGAAGTCTTCTACATACTCGGCCCCATAGGAAAATTTGCAGATATCCCGCAGGTACTGCTCCTCATTGAGGTGTTGCGCGTAAATCGCTGCACCAAAGGCAATTGCCTTATCTGGCTCAAACAGTCTTACAGGGATGGAGGGGTATTGCTTCTCAAAAGCCTTGGCCACCTGCGGCATATTGGAACTGCCTCCTACACAGACGATATAGTCTATGTGAGCTGTGCACGTACGCATCAGCTTATCCACAATATGCATCGAACGGTCTAACAGACTTTGGGTGGCCCGCTCAAACTCATCCGTTGTAATGACGCACGAGTGTGTCCGTCCGGCAAGGGTAATAGCTACCCGGGCGGACGGGCCCCGGGACAGGTTGTGCTTGGCCTGCACAGCCTTTTTCCGGATACTCCTCTCTGCCTCCAAATTATAAACCAGGGGGCCTCCGCGTTCTGCATACTTCTGCTTGATCAGCTTTATTAACGCATCATCCCAGTCCCGGCCGCCGAGACGCTCCATCTCAGAACCCAGTACCTTGTACCACTCCCGTGAGGTACGGCTCGAACGCACGATTGCCACATCGCATGTGCCACCGCCTAAATCGTATACAAGGATCGTCTTCTCATCCTCCGCATTGGGGGCATTGAAGTAGGAAATGGCTGCGGCTACCGGTTCGCGGATAAATCCCAGAACTTTTAATCCGGCCCCGCCGCGTTCCACAGGCAGCTGCGCAGCTTCCCGGATAAATGTCAATTCCCGGAGGGAAAACGCAGCCGGGACAGAAATGACTACCCCCTCAATGTCCTGGCTTTTCAACGCCCGGTGCATACATTCCTCCCGGGAAACGCGGGCAATTTCGCGGAAGATATATCCGACGATTTCCTTTTTGCTGAAAGCACGGTTATCCGCAACAAATGTGTCCGTTTTGGAGCTGATTTCCATCTTGATATCCCGCTTTACATAAGCCGGATTATAATCTGCGTTCTCCTCGGCGGAAACACCAATCTGGACACCCACCTCGGAATCATAATAGAATACGGAGGGAATCCCATATTCGCCTGCCGGAAGGAGTGTCACCGCCATATCATTGACGCCGCCGGCAGGGAGGGAAAAGCTTGTCCCAAAATCAATTCCAATCTTCATATCATTCCTCCAAAGATGAACTACTGCCACTGTACAATTGCTTTTTCCAGGATTTTTTCCTTATATTGGAAGCCGGGTCTTAAAACGCTCTTCACCATAGCACCCCGCGGCACGGGCACGCGCACGCTCTGCTCTGCTTGGTGATACTTCCCGTCATAAGGAACATTGGTACTGCTGATCGGCTCTACGCCGAGCATTGCCAAGGCCTGCACAATATTTGCCTGTAGTTCCTTGCAGCTATCAACCAAATTATTGTAGTCCTCTTTATAGTCCTTTTTCCAGTCGACGGGATGGAACTTCAGGATTTCCCACATCTCTTCGTGCAGCAACAGGAGCTGAGAAATGGCCTCCTGCATAGCGGCGTACTCAATGCCCTCCCGGGTCTGCATAATTGCTTGCAGCCCTTCCTGCATATTGGACTGAAGCTTTTTCAGCTCGTCAAGCAGGCGGGAGTCGTCTGCTCGCCTCGTCTGAGTGAACTCCCTCAGCTTTTGTTCCGCCAGCTGGAATACCTCCATGTGTGCGGAGGATTTCGAGGACTGCTGCATCTGGCCTGTTCCCTGGAAATCCAAAGGCTGCCACTCCTGTTCCTGTGTTTTCTTCTGCTCCTTCGCCAGCTCTTTCGCTTTCCCCAGCTCCTGCGCCTGAATTTCCAGGGCTCGCTGCTGATCATTCAACCGCTGCTGCCATTCGTGCAGCTTCTGCTCCTGTTCTTTCAAACTCTTGCGGAGTTCATCCAAATTCTCCTGGGAGGATGTCAGCTTAGGTCGTAAACTGTTCGGCGGGAGGATTTTCGTTTCCTGTTTCTGCGCCTCTGCCTGTGCCAGCACGGTGCCTTTTATTCGGCCGAGATTCTGGTCAATTTCCTGAAGAAACTCTTTAATCTCTTTTTTGATGAGGAATTTTGTAGATTTTCCTGGAGCGTTTGCCGTGAACAGATAGGTGGAATATTCGTCAAAATTGGCCTCAACATCCGACTGCTCACCTTTAAGTAAGGCGTTCAGGCCCCGAAGAAGCGTGAAAAGATCAAAACTCCAATGATATGTCGTTTCCACGCCCTGAAAGCACTTAAAGTGTTCCGCCGCAAAAGAAATCCCATTTTCTTCGCAGAGGTAGTCTATAAGATGGGACTTTCTGTCCAAAACCAATTCACAGAGCATAGTTCTAAGCAGGCTCTGATATGCCCTCCAGAGAGTGTTCTCCTCCCCCTGAATTGACACGTGTTTTTGCCTGATAGCACGGGCCTCATCATAGATGTCCTTACTGTTCATTATCTGCATGGTTCCGCCGCCTTTCCTGAAATGTACTTTGCATGCTGCATCCCGTTCACTGCCGGATACGCACAACAGGCCGCACCCCTGGACGGACCGCGCCGCGGTTGCTGCCTCCGTCGTCAAAGGCCAGCTCGCCGCTGAGAAATATTACGCCGTTTGGGTTCACGTAAGCCGCTTTGGTGGTATCTGCGCCCGGTGAGCGGAGCCACCACCATGCCTCCGCACCCTTGTATAAAGCGCGACGCGCCGTGTTGAAGGTGTCGTCAATGGCACAGGAACGCCCACTGTCCGGATCCTGCCACAGGCTGTCAGGCCGTTGGGATAAACTGCCGCTGTCACCGAAGTAGAAGACGGCCTCTGGGATGCTCAGCAGGGATACGCGGTCCTCTGTATTGTCCCCCGCCTGTGTCCCATACCAGTTGTTGGGTTCCGCAGAAGCGTTTTGGGTAAGCAGACGATTTTGTTCATCCTGGCTGAATCGGTTATAAAATGTTGTATTCAACCATTTCCTGATAGAACTGGTGCTCCACGTCACAGCCTCCAGGGTATTGTGATAGGGAATGCCGATGTCTGTGATCTCATCTGTGATGATCAGCGCACTGTCCGCGTCCTCACGCAGTATCTGCCAGGAATAGGGCCCAAAGCGCACCGCCTGCCTTTGTGCCGGTGCTGCGGAGAAGCCAAACGCAGCGGCAAAGGCGTTCAGAATGCACTGGATCGCATCCTCCTGGAGGCAGTAGTCATCAATCAGCTGCCTGCGAATCATGGACAGCAACCGCTCCTGTTCGTCTTTGGAGCACTGCTCCCCCTGAAGCAGGCGGTTTAAAATGCCCATGTTGGCTGCGAAAACAAGAATATTCCGCTCCCTGAGCAGTGTGTCCTCCCGCATGAAATCCTTTGCTGCGGAGCGGAAACGCTCAGGATTTTTAAAAATTTCCTTTCCAAAGTGCCTGTCGATATCCTGTAAAGCCTGGCACATGGCATGATCATTCAGTTTTCCCATGGCTTGTCCTCTTCCAGGCCGGGCTCCGGCAGGGGCCGGGGTTCGGCCTCAGGTGCGGGATGTTCCGCCTGCGCAGGTTCTTCCACCGGTGCGGAGACCGGCTCGGCTTTCCGGTTTCTTTCCGTGAGCCTGTCATACGCCTCCCGAAGGACGGATACATCCTCACAGATCATGTATGACAGGGAAATGTCGTCTGTGCTTCCCCGGGCCGCAAAATCCGGCAGCAGTTCGCCGGCGAGCTCCGCCTCCGTCGCTTCAAATCCGGAATCCAGAATATTTTCCAAAATGACGGTGTACAGATGAAACAGATAGTCCTCGTTCTGATATACCGGGTAGCAGTCGTCCAGGCCGTCTGTGCTGAGGAACACTGCCACCGGTTCTGAGGGGGAGCCTTCCTCCCACTCCAGAACAACGTGCCGCATCCTGCGGTAAGCATCCTGTTCACACAGCGACACCACCACGTTGAGGAAATTACTTTCCTCCCCGGGGATAGGCACACGGAAGCTTCCGTCCCGGCAGAATACGACACAGGTGCCGTCCCCAATCTGGGTGAGAAGCAGCTGGAAGGGGATCGCCAGGGCAAAGCTCAGAGTCGTCCCGTATGCGGTGTACAAACAATCTTTTGCTGTTACCGGGTTTTCATAGTACGCTTTGTAGGCTTCGCTTACGGCAGGATACCGCACCTCGCCTTCCCCCAACCAAGCCTGCTCGCTCCGGCACTGGTACCAGTGCTGGCGGACGAGATTACGCCAATCCTGCCAGATGTCAAATTTGAATTTCTGTATACCGGTTTCCCCGAAACGGACATCCCCATCCCCGGACAGATCCCCGCTGCACAGCCGAATCTGGTTGAGCACAGCCTCCACGGCGAGCTGTGCGCCATGCTGACTGCGAAAGTAGTTTACGCCGCCGTGACCGTCAGCGACAGTAGCAAATTGAAAATTGTCCCTATTTTGTACCCGAGAGAAGTCCTGGCAGGGCCATCCCTTCGACTCGTACTTGAGTCCGGGTACGGTGACAGCAAACGTGCGGTATTTCATAAGGAAAACCGCCTTGTCTCAAAAAACATCAAGTCTTACCACTCCTCATCGGGATCAGGCATCAAAACCGGCTGCTGGGCTTGGAGCGCTTTTGCTGTTGCTTCCGTGGTGTCGTCGCTGTCCGTGTCGCCTGACAGGCTGCCTTTGCCGGAGGATGCGACCATGGAGGAGGTGATGACGATAAACTGGATCTTTGTCTTCAACTCCCGGGGATCGTTGGTGTGCAGTACGGTCTCCGTATTCTTGGTGAACTCAGCCAAAAGCTCGTCGTTGGACTCTGTTCCATAGCCTACGGCGATCCGGGCGGCCACCTTATACCAGTTGTTGCTTTGCAGCACCGCCAGCCCGCTGCGGTAATCATCGGTGGGCTCGCCGTCGCTGAGCAGGAAGAGTACCGGCGCCACAGAGCCGCCAGCCTGGTTCATGAAGCCGGTGTCCACATGGAGTACACGCTCCAGCTCCAGGAAAGCGGCGCCCATCGGCGTGCCGCCGTATGCCTGTAAATCCTGCCAGGTGAAATTCTCCGGTTTCACCAGCCCGTTCTCGCCGCTGATCCACTGGATTTTATTATCCTCGGAGAATGACATCGCCGCCACACGGATTTCCGCGTCCGGGTTTTCGTCATTCATGGAAATCAGTTCCGGCAGAATGGTCTCCATCGCAGAGTTTACGGCCCCGATTGGCGCGCCGCCCATACTGCCGGAGGCATCCAGCATAAAAATAATCGGGCAGATTTTGCGCGGCAGCTTCACCTTATCAAGCATTCCCATAATATTGTTTTCCTCCTTAAACATAAATTGCTTTTATTTCGATCAATTTGCGACAACCTCTGCGGCATTGCCGCCGCCGAAATCAATGGTAACGCCAATGCCCAGCACAACCGTCTCTCCCGGCGCGTAGGAGCGCACGTCTCCGGATGCGCTTGTGACCTTCCAGGTCCGCCCGGATTCATTGCGCAGCCCGAATTTTCCGGGTTTGACCAGCACGGAAGCGGCACGGGTTTGATAATCGCTGGACTGTCCATCCATGTGGTATGCGTACAGCGCGGCGCCCTCGAAGATCGGAACCCGGATTTCCCGGTTGCTGCGCCGCTTCAAAAAGCGGAGGTAACCGGCCGGCATGATTTCCCGGCCGCACTTTGAGCAGTTCATTGTCCTGCTGCTGTTGACAAAGGTTGTCTCTCCGCAGTGCGGGCACTTGGCAATGGAGCTTTTCAGCTGCACCAGCAGATGCATCCACTCCAGCTCGTGAAGCCTGCCCTTGCCCTCCAGCAGGCTTTTCCTGCTGAAATCCTGCTGGAACGCGCTTCGGATAAAATCGGGGTAGCAGGGCCAGAGGTTCAGCGCGTTTTGATGCAGTCCAAGCACCGGCACATTGGCGGAATTGTCCGCGTCAAAGATAAACAGTGGATCGGTTCCGAAGAATCTCTTATCGTATTTGTTTGTCAGGCAGGGGACGTTTGTTTTGACTCCCTCCAGGGGATGGTTCCCCACCAGAATCAGAAACAGCATCAGGGACAGGGAGTAGCGGTCGGTATACTTGTCCGGCATCTTCTCCCCGCGGACCAGCTCCGGCGCCATATAGCGCCTTTTTCCCACTACGCCGGAGTTCATCCCATAGCCCATCACATTGTCGTTGTCAAAGATCAGCAGGTCGCCGTCTTGGGGACGTACGGCGAAGTTTGCATCGTTGAAATCCTGGTAGTTATAGCCCATCTGATGCAGTGCGTAAAAAGCGGTGACGAGGTTGAGGGTGGTGTTGACCATTGCTTCGTGGCTCCGGAAGGACTCCCGCGCCAGCAGGTACTTGGAGTACACTTTGTACTCCGGGGGAATTCGCTGCATGACGTAGCCGAAAACCTCGTCAATGGGTTCCGTGAGGTACTCCGGCCATGCGAACTGGGGCGCAGGTGAGCCCCGTTTGATATTTGCCTCCAGGTTGCTGTACAGATTGGCGGATTTGCGCAGCGTCTCCGCAAAATACCACTTTAACGCCTTTTCTTCTCCGGTGTCGTCCATTTGGACAAGATAGACGATACCCTGTCCACCGCCGCCCAATTTCCCGGTAACGGTGATGGTCTGCCCGTTGGTGAGCTTGAGCTGCTGATTTTTCTTCAGTAAAACATCTTGCATGGTCTCAGACCTCCTGTCTTTTCGTAATATATAACTGGTCAAGGCGTATCCCGCGCCTGTGCACTGACGCGGCTGGCATTTCAGCAGAGATTCATCAGATAGATTCGGTTGTTTACACCGTCACGGAAGATCATTTCCCGCCCCTGGAGAGCTTGCAGCAAATCGGCGGGAACCCGCTTTGCGGACATATCTTCTCCCAAAGATACATTTGTTCTGTCATTCGGGATGATGCCGGAATTGCCCCGTCCATAAGAATAGTTAATTTTCCACCGCTTATAGGTGCCCAGACTATCCGAGAGCACAGCGCAATGCGCGCCGTCCCGGTGGCCGAAATAGATGCTGTTTTCTGCTTCGCTCAGCAGTCTGCTCAGCTGAGAGGGTTCCCCCACAGCCGAGACGATATCCGGCGCGGAGGCTATGAAGGCATGATCTCCCTGTGCGGCGTAGGCCAGCATATCGCCGCCGTAGGCCGCTAGTTCCAGATCTGAGAAGCCTGCAACAAACGAAAACCCCTGCCTGTGCAAAAGGCGGATATGGTTGACCAGCATTCGGATAAAAAACTCGTTTTGTATATCCATTATGTCAATCGTTACGACGCCGCTGGCCTGCAGAGTATGAAAAAGCAGATCGTTGGGGTTGGCTGGCGCGGCATAGAATGGCTGGAACTGGCTGCGCAGGCTGTCCAGATAGTACTGGAGCGCGGCGACGGCACTTTGCGCGGCCTGATAGCGCCGGTTGAGCTCCAAGGTTTCTCTTTGATTGATCAATCCGCGTTGCTGCGTGTCCAGAATTTTCTGCGGCAGGTCCGCGATATGAAACCGAAGCAGCGTGCGCAGCGGGATACTCCGCTTCTTGCGAATCCAATACAGTTCTGCTGTTAGACCGACGAGAATACCGAAATTCATATTCTGCTGGTAACGTTCAGGGATGGAGCGCATGAAAAGATCTGAAATCTCTACCGGCGAGAGATTAAAAAAGGGGTCATATTGTCCGTTGGTACCGTTGATGATAGCCTTGTGCTCAATGAGTGAGCTGTGAAATACTGCGGCCTCCAGGGAGCGGTTCTCGCAGTGAAGAATCAATGACGGAAGGTTTTTTTCATAGGCATCCTCACATACCCGGCACATGGCGTCGGCGCGGAGGAGGATTGTTCCGCCGGAAATGACCGTGCTGAAAAAGGCGTGCTGCGTGCAGGCCGGCAGCGCCGGCAGGGGCTGAATGGGAATGGACTCCCCCTCCAGCATCAGTCTGGAGGCGGCTGTTTGCGCAATCCCTCCGTTCGGATGGAGCAGGTTGCTGTCTACCAGCAGCATACGGTTCTGCTGGTTCTCCTTCTGCCTGCGTTGCAGAGTGGTCATAGTCCGAATGCCTGTTCCCACATGACGCACAAGCTTTGTTCCAGCGACGGTAGTACCTTTGATGGCCTGTAAAACCATATTTGTAATGAAAATTCCCCAGTTCACAGCGATCACCCTACCGATATTGTTCAAAATAGAAGCGGAACGGCGGCGTCTCGGACAAGCCCACCACCGCCTCGCCGGTCTGCAGTTTGATCAGATCCCAGTCCTCAGCCACATATCCCTCCCGTCGAACCTCTTCTATGTTGTGGCTTAGGTTCTCATACTGCTCTAGAACGATATTTCGACCGCACAATCGGCTGACATATTCCCGGGTCAGCGGGTCGCTTGGCCGGAAAGCGACAACAGAGGAAAAGCCTGCTGCCGCGCCGCACAGTCCACCGCTGTCGAGGGCCTCCACGCTTTGCAGTCCTGCGAGGATTTTCAAGCCCAGGCCCCGTCCAAAATTGATCCCGTCGGCCAAATGCCGCAGATGCGGAAGGAGCTTCAGTTCGTCCAGGATCAGATACACATTTCCGACAGCCGCCTGACGCCCCAGCGTTTCCTTCAAGCTCAGGTCAAACAGCAGGGAGTACACAGGGGCCAGCGTATCACCGGCCGCCATATCATACTCGATAAACAGCGTCCGGCCATTCTTTTTCCGAATAAAGTCCCGCACAGAAAATGTGCCGTTTTCGCCGAATACGCCGGTGAGTACATCTCCGGCCACAGAGTAAAGCTCAGACAGCACGCCCTGGGACTGCGTGTTTCCGCCCTTTATGTACTGCACCTTTGCCTTCATATCCGTATACAGCAGCAGCAGATTGGCAAGGTCATCGGCCGTATAGGAATCCAGCAGCTTTTTCAGCACATCATTGGTAAACAAGCTTTTGCGGAATGCCCCCTTGTTCTTCAGCCGGGTCAACGTAATGATGACAGCCGCAAGGAGATCTCTGGCCGCGTTGGGGAAAAACGGGTTGTTTGTCCGCAGCTCCCGGTCTGCGAACAAAGCCCGGCAGAGCTCCTGCGCGTTCATAGTTACGCTTTCACTGCCATAGCCGTCGATCACGATTTCCCGAAAGAGGTTCCATTTCCTGGATATCGCGCGGTACGCGGGAGAATTGCCAATTACAGCATCTGTGGCAGGCTGGTAGAATTCCTCGAAATAATCGCCCTTGGTATCAAAGATGATCATCACGTCGTTGGATGTCATGCGGGCCTTGAGCTGCCGGACGCAGTGAAAAAACAGATTTGTTTTCCCGGTGCCGGTGCCGCCCAGCAGGAGCACGTGTCGGCTCAGTGTATCATTGTCCATAGAAAACGCGGCAGGCGTGCCGGAGCACGTCCCGTTGAAGTGGAGCACATCGGATGGAGACGGTTTGGGCGGCCGGTGCGCTCTGATAGAACCGCCCCAAAGTGCGGCGGTATATGGCTCGAATAAGGTGTCCACACTCACATCCCCTGTCCTTCGGCGGCAGACTGTGCCGGGGCCTGCCCCGCACTGTCCACCCCTTCGCCGCTCTGTTCCGCAGGGGAGGAGTGTTCCAGCGCGTTGAGCTGTGACAGTACATTTGATGGGCTGGCGGAAGCAGTGTCCACCGGATCATGCTCCAGACTGTTCAGCTTGGAGATCACCTGGTCGGATGAGACCGCATTGGTCAGCGGGGCGGCCTCGCAGGGGGTATACCCTGCGCCCTGAAAGCTTTCGGACTTCCCCGAAACAGGGTTGTAATATCCGTTCGTGGCGTTGGTGAAACAGCCGCCGTGTGCGGCCAGATGTTCGGAACGAGAGAGAAACTGGATGTTTCCCGCCTCGCCCTGGAAAGCCGGGTAGGCTTCCGCGCTCTTCATGTGATGGCCTTCAAACGCCTTCCCGTTTGTGTCATAGGCCTTTCCTTTGGACAAAATGTCGGCCTGCTGCTGCGGCGTCCAGTTGCGGGTACCCTGCCCCTGCTGGACCAGGGCGGCTTCCCGGAGCCATGCCTGCGTGACAGCCTTATTTGCTTCAGACGTTCTGTTGGACACCCGATCACCCGCCTATCCCCAGCGTCTGCTTCAGCTCCCGGAGGAAAACACAGAAGTCGTCGAATACCTCATCCGGCTCTATCCTGCATGCCTCCTGATTATAGATGGCAACAGTTTCGCTGCCCTCCTGGAAGATGATTGGGTCACCAAATGCCATTCTCCCAATGATAATCCCGGAGCCGTCAATCCAATCCGACGGGTCAAGCAGCGGCTTGTGCGCGGCGCCGTACAGCTGAACCCCGCCGGGAAGGAACAGTTCGCCGCCGTCAGAAATTTCCAGCCACTGGCGGAAAGCCGTGGGCAGCGTGATATGCGAGGCCGCTTCAAAGCGGCGGATGGCATCCGGCTGCGCCGGCGGCTGAAAAGACATATTGGGCATGGACTGGAATTGTTGATGCATACGTTGAAGAATGTTTTTGTAATCCATATTTATACCTCATTACAGGGCGGATGTGGACATTTGTCATGCTATATAGTACACAGGGAGTTCAGCCAGGGTAAAGGCAGATTGCATCATCCTGTCTTGGCTGCATTGGTAGGTATCTCTACTTCCGCTGTCTCTGGATGACGCTGTGTCTTGGTCTCGGGGGGGGCCGCTGTCATTGGTCTGGTTGTATCAGAGGTTTGAGATGCGTTGTTTTCATCAATCCTGGACTGTAATGTGACTGGCTCATTTTTGTCCCTGCCTATGAGCCGCGTCTGTTCCTCAATTATTTGATCCTTTTCCTCAAGCTGCTTGTCCCTT
>ERZ778511.1695-NODE-1695-length-14069-cov-11.304838_pt1 | contig 14069 bp, 11 predicted proteins | sample MGYA00510347_ERZ778511 | MGnify/ENA primary metagenome ERZ778511 (study PRJEB29527, sample SAMN07138967) | mouse gut metagenome | material: feces | host: mouse | place: China:Nanjing | collected 2016-01-25 ...
GGGAAAACAGGGACGGGCTCAACCGGTACAGTTCCTGCCATATCTTCAAGAGCACAATCCGGGTCTCGTCCGTGTTCCTCCTGCATATGGCTGACCTGCCAAGCCGCACAATGGGAATTTCCAAAAATTACCATTGATAACTTTAGTATGACCATAAAAGAAACGCTTTAATCTATAAAAGTAAAAATAGCAGGATACCTTCCTGCCATTCTTTCCCACTATGTATATTTATCTTTTTCCTTTCGGTTTCCAGTACACCTTTATTACCCTGCCGCAGTTAGGGCATTTCAGCGACACGATAATCCAGCCGGAACCCGTCTCCCCAATGTCACAGGCCCGTTTCTTGCACCATCTCTCCGGGCATTTCATTTTCCGTATAATACCACCTCCTCTCCCCCAAAATACATCTGTTGCTATCTCCCCGCACTGATATAGAAAAAGGGAACCAGCCTGTCCCTGCCGGTTCCCTTTTATCATTTGTGCATTATTGGTTTTCTCCCTGCTCGCTGGTTCCCCACAAAATAACCTCTGCCAAAAAAGGAAAAACAAAACTATGTTATGAAATAAACATATGCCTATCCAAGAATGCAACGACATATAGCTGAATTCATCAGCTTCCCAACGGCAAAATACACAGGGAAGATAATAAATTCCCATACAAACATGCATTTTATGAACAAATCATGAAAAATTAATTGCAAGCTTTGCAAAGAAATCTTCCAGCGTCAGCCTGGCGTCTAGATATTGATATACCCTGATCTCCCGATATTCCTGCCCATGGATATATGTCATATCTTCCGCAACTCTCGGAGCAGGTATAAGATCATAACTCACTTTCTCCTGTTCTTCCATCAGTACTGCAATAGTCCCTTGATCTCCCAAACCCCAGATTTCTCCATGGGGCCATGCTGCCTCATATTTTGCAGCAGCCTGATTGAAATCTACCATCTGCCTGAAAAGATATTCCCCAATTTTTCCACATGGGAAAACTTTCAACTGTAACTCAGCCAACGACACTGCCATTACCTTATACAGACTGATCGGTATCTGCCAGAGCGGAACCCGGGAAGAAAAAATTACATTTGCCGCATGAATATCCATTACCAAATTAAACTCAAATCCTCCCTTTGGGTAATCGCCGCCACCAATCCAGATGACCGTCATCCGGTCCGCAATCTCAGGCTGAATCAAAAGTGCAGATGCTACATCAGTCACCGCCCCCTGACAGGCAATATATAGCGGGCGTTCATCATCCCTCATAGCCTCCTCAATGATAAATCTTGCCCCTTCAGAATCAACAGGTGTTTCTTCATCCTTCATGCCCGTGACCGCCCCCATGAGTACCGGATATTTTCCTTCCAGTCCCATTAAATTCAACACTTTGATAATTTCATCGTAACTGGCTTTCGCAGTTCCTTCCACTCCATATGTCTGAGGATTCTTCCAGAAATGTCCTGCAACAATCCCTTTTACATCAAATTTAGGAGTCATCAGGTGATGCGCCAGAGCAAACTGGTCATCTGCTTCGTTTTTACAATCCGTATGTACAATCACACGCACTTTCTTATTTTCTGGTACAACATATTTATAGTTCCACGCCATCTGCAATCCTCCTATCCCGTACACAGTATAGAAATGTCTCTGCAAGCCGCCCGCTTGGATTTATCTCCCCATAGAGCAGACGGCCACAGGCTTCCCCGACAGACACCCTGTCCGCCTAAATCCATCTTCTTAATCAAGCAACATCGCAATGTCAAATGCTTCTCTGGTTGCATTAATCGCTCTTCTTGCCTTCACTGCATCTCCGACTTCAAAGTAACCACAGCCAATCCTGTCGCAGGCCTCTTTCAATTCACTTCCATCGCGCTTTCTTGCTCCGACTGCAATCACAGCAGCATCACATGGAAATTCCACTGTATCCCCATGCTTCTCTCCTATTACAACGCCTTTCTTTATCTCCGTTACTTTCACTTCCGTTACCGGGGTGATTCCGGCAGCACGAATATTTTCCGTTACACAAATTTTCCTGGTACTTCCCATATCCGCGCAAAATTCCTTCATCATCTCCAACACAGTTACTTTTGCGCCCTTTTCTGCCAGATATTCCGCCACTTCCATGCCAACCATACCGCCGCCAATGACTACTATGTTTCCGGTCCCTGTGGACTTTCCGTTAAGAACTGCATGAGAATCTATGACAAAATCCTGTTCCACGCCCGGAATCGGGGGAATTACAGGCTGTGCTCCAATCGCATTGATCACCGTATGTGGTTTCATCTCCTGAATCATTTCTCCCGTTACCTTTGTATTTATGCGGATATCAACACCAATACGTTCTGCTTTTTTTCCCATGGAAATGACGGCTTTTTTCATCTCTTCCTTTCTGGGCGCTTCTCCTGCCGTCAAAAACTGTCCGCCGAGTCTGTCAGACGCTTCACATAAAATCGGAGAATGTCCGCGCTGTTTCAAAATAATCGCTGCTTCAAGCCCGGCAATACCTCCCCCTGCGATCAAGACTTTTTCCGGTTTCTTTGTCGGAACGATTTTACATTCGGCTTCCCTCCCGACAGCCGGGTTTCTAAGACATGTGATATGCAAAGACTCTTTGTTCTCAAAGCCGTCATAACACCCCTGGTTACATCCTACACAATAATTTATTTCCTCAGTCTTTCCGGCTTTTGCCTTGTTGCAGAATTCCGGGTCCGCCAGCTGCGCGCGTCCTATCACAACCAAATCGACCTGATCCTCTTCCAGAATCTTCTCTGCCAGTTCCGGCGTATTGATCCGGCCTACACCAATTGTCGTCATCCCGGTCTCCCTGCGTATTCTGGCGGCGTTCGCAATATTAAACCCATGAGGAATATCCACCGGGGGAACCTCATATTTTAAACCGGCAGTCAGAATATTTCCACGGGAAATATCCAGTACATCCACCCCTGCTTCTTTTGCCAGTTTACAGAACGTAATCACATCCTCAATAGTAAGGCCGTTCTCCAAATAATCGTCATGTGCATCAATCCGCATAAAGAGCGGCATTCCTTCCGGAATATTCGCACGGATAGCCCGGATACATGCCAACGGGAATTTCGCACGGTTCTCAAAGCTGCCGCCATATTCGTCCGTGCGGTGATTGATTCCTCCGGATAGGAAGGAATGGGGCAGATAATTATGTGCACAGTGAAACTCCACGCAGTCAAATCCCGCCTTAACAGCACGGCCAGCCGCTTTCCCGTAACTGGCAATAATTTCTTCAATCATTTCTCCGCTGATTCCCGGCAGTGTAACTCCTGGTGACATCTCCATATCACTTGCCAATAAAATCTGTGCATCCGGATCCATCCCCACCGCCAGACTTCCCTGCCACAACTGCAGCCCCGCTTTTCCGCCCGCTTCATGAATGGCTTTTGTAAGTCTTTGCAGCCCTGGGATATATGTATCTTCACTGATAGAGAGAAAACCTTTCGGTGCGCTTGGCGTATATACACTGCAGACTTCTACAATATTTAAGCCGCTGCCGCCTCTCACGCGCGCCACATGATAATCAATCAAAGTTGGCGTTACATCCCTTGTCTTTCCGGAAAACTTTGTCCCCATAGCAGGCAGGACCACCCGGTTTTTCAGTTCCATATCTTTCACTGTGAACGGGCTGAATAATTTATCAAACATACCGCTTCCTCCTCTTATCCTTATTAATTCTCTTCTACAATTCCATTAGTTTGTCCAATACATCCAGCACTTCTTCTTTTGTACAGATTCCAAACGAAACCAGCGTGCGCATCGGCATGGAATCTACCAAAGCGTATTTTGCATCCCCGGATAAGGTTTCATCTCCTTCATATTGGTCGAAGAAAGCATATGACTTGTTTTTCAGATATTCGCCGTATTTTACCGTCCTGTCATCAGTAGACAGTTCAGCCAATGTGGTATTCAGATCCAGTTTTAACGGAAGCCTGATACTGGAATTTATCTGTACGGATGCGGACAGACAGATCTGCCGTGATGATGTCCCGACCATAACATCGTACTTCCCACTGGCCGCATACCAGTCCTTCAGGTCTGTGTTATACCAGGCAAAACTTCTGTGATCCAGCGTCATGGTAATCGTTTTTGTCTCTCCCGGCTCCAATGCAACCTTTTCATAACCTTTCAGTTCTTTGTCCGGACGTCTGCAGGCATGGGTATTGTCACGAATATATAACTGCACAATCTCTTTGCCTGCCACATTCCCGGTATTGGTGATATCAACGCTGACTGACAGAGTCTCCTGATCTGTTATTTCCTGTCTGTCCAGCCTCAGATTGCTGTATGCAAATGTAGTATAGGACAGCCCATAGCCAAATGGGAACGCCACCTGCATTTCCCTGGTGTCATAATAACGGTAGCCGACAAATACGCCTTCACTGTAAACCGTTTTCTCACTGTCTCCAAAAGATAAATAGGAAGGGTTATCTGCCAGCCTGCAGGGAATCGTTTCCGCCAGCTTTCCGGAAGGATTGACCTTGCCGTACAAGAGATTGACTTCTGCCTCGCCCACGGCCTGTCCGCCTAAGTACGCCTCCATAAGCCCCTTTACATCTGACAGCCAAGGCATTTCTACCGGAGAGCCATTATGCAGGACGACTACCGTATTCGGCTGTACCTTGATGATTTCCGCAATCAGGCGGTTCTGGCAGTCCGGAAGCCGCATATGCGACCGGTCATAACTCTCGGACTCAAAGCTCTCCGGCAGTCCTGCAAAAACTACCGCCTTATCCGCCCGGCGCGCTGCTTCGATTGCTTCTGCGGCAAGCGCTTCGTCATAAACGTCCTGCTCAACGGAAAACCCTTCAGCATAGGTTACGTTTTCCGAAGCCATCGTCATGTGGGAAACCGCATCTAATGCACTGCTGACACGAAAGCTGTTGATATGGGAACTTCCGCCGCCCTGGAAGCGCGGTGTTTTGGCAAAACCGCCAATAAACGCTACCTTCTCTTCTTCCTCCAGCGGGAGCACTTTTTCATTTTTCAAAAGCACCATGGACTGCTCTGCAAGGCGGCGGGCAAAATCATGATCCGCCTTCAACGTAAAAGGCTGTCCCTTCCTGTTGTCCAAATAAAGAAACGAAATGCGCAAAATCCGCTCCACAGCACGATCCAATACGGCTTCCTCCAGGCTGCCATCCCGTACAGCCTGAATAATCTCACGGTCTGTAACACCTCCTGACGAAGGCATTTCCAGCTCAAGGCCGGCCTTCAGCGCTTGGACTCTGTTATTGACTGCTCCCCAGTCAGACACCACATATCCTTCAAATCCCCATTCATTGCGAAGCACCTCCGTGAGCAGCCACGGGTCTTCCGAAGCATAGGTGCCGTTGATCCGGTTGTAAGAGCACATCACCGTATAAGGCTGGGATTTCTTTACGGCAGTCTCGAATGCCGGAAAATAAATCTCCCGCAATGTTCTTTCGTCAACTTCCGAGGAATTGCTCATACGGTTGAATTCCTGATTATTTGCGGCAAAATGTTTGATTGACGTGCCTACATGCTGCGACTGCACTCCATTGATAAAAGCTGCCGCAGTTTCCCCTGCAAGGTAAGGGTCTTCCGAATAATACTCGAAATTCCGCCCGCACAGAGGAGAACGCTTGATATTCACTGCGGGGCCAAGAATGACAGATACATCGTTGGCCTGCGCCTCCTTTCCGATGACCTCGCCAAACTCTGTCATCAGTTCCTTGTCAAATGAGCATGCGGACAGGCATGCCGGCGGAAAGCATACAGCTTGGATGCTTCCATTTAACCCCAGATGATCTCCCTTTTCATCCTGTTTACGCAGTCCATGAGGGCCGTCGCTGACCATAACTTTAGGAATCCCCAGTCGGTCAACACTTTTCAGGTACCAGAAATCAAAACCGGAACACATACCGGCTTTTTCTTCCAATGTCATTTCAGATATCAGTTCTTTTAAATTACGTTCCATAAATATACACTCCTTGTACCATATCGTTATTATCTGACAATATACAGCCTGCAGGCCTTCTATCCTGACCGGAATTCTTTTTGCTTATACATATCCCGGTACTGCCTGGGTGTCATATTCATATACTGCTTGAATACACAGCCAAAGCGGCTCTGGGAATGGAAACACAGATAGTCACTGATTTCTGCCAGTCCAGCCTCCGAATACTTCAAAAGATTGGCTGCACGCTCTATCCGGAATTTCTGGATGTAATCCTGGACGCTTATCCCCATATCTTTACGAAATATTCTGGAGAGATGCCCCTGGCTGATTCCGATTGCGTCTGCAATATCTTCAAGATATATTTTATTATGAAAATGTTTTTCAATATAATCCCTGCACTGTTCCGTATAGACAGACATCCTCTTTTCTTTCTTTGTTTCCGCTACCAGCTTTGCAAATTCACAGACTATTTTTCCGCTGTACCCTTCCAGTTCATCCATGTCTGTGCACTGGTCAATCCTGTTGATATAAATATCGCTTAATTGATAAGCGCTTGCCGGAGATACCCCGCCTTTGATAGCTTCTCTGGTCGAAAGGGCTACTGCCGCAATCGCAAGATTTTTATAGTGGTTCTTCTCCTTAAGGGAAAGGGTTCCGGTATTTCCCACCGGAGCGTTTATCCGCTCCCTCACGTCCTCCGGCCTGCCCTCCCTGATGCATTCCATAATATAGCACTCTTCAAGATAAGTATGGTGGCATATTTCTTCATAAGCGCCCTGCATTTCCAAAGCCGCTCTGTTAATTTCCTTTGGGGTGATATTCTCCTTGGCAAGATTATTTTCCTTCAGGATATCGTTGATATCTCCCGCTATTCCATTTTCAATCTCATAGATTACAGCAGCAAAAGCGGCAATCCTGGAAAGCGTTGTCCTTAAAGGATACTTTTCTTCCTTTCGTGTAATCCCATAGCATTTATAAAAAGAATGAAGCCTCACAAAATCCATTTTGTTTGTGCATATCGGCCCTGTCAGATAAAATCCTTTCTTTCCTTTTACACAAATAAAAAACAGTTCATTTTCATCCTTGTAAATAACAGGGCGTATCTGCCACGCTGCCCTTTCTATCAGCAACTTTGTCAGAAACGGCGCATGTATAAACGGACTTTCCTCCGGGAACGTACCAAAACTCTTTGGAATTATTTCCTTATCTTCCGTGTAAAAAATCGGAAGTTCCAAAAGCAGCTCCATTTTCTTCATCAATTCCTGCATGCATTCTCCTCCCTGTCATCTTTGGCCTCTCGAACTAAAAAAATCATTTCTCTGACAATCTTTGCATTACGATTCTGCCTTCATGATTTTGCGGCTATCCAGTTCTGCGCGGATTTCCGGATATTTTTTATCCAAGTCATACGGAAGCATTACAACAATCGCAATGATTCCAGAAATAATAGATATCCCGCTGAATGCAAAGTTAATCGCCATATGTGTCTTTGGATACACCTCCGCTATCTTCTGGCCTGCAGCTACCGCACTGTCAAGTTTCGCAGCGTTATATCCTCCCCAGGTAAGGCAGGCTGAAACAGCAGCCGATGCAAAAGCAGATGCCAGCTTATTTAAGAAACCGGAAACAGCCGACTGCGTCCCCGCAAGACATCTTCCACATTTCCACTCAGTATAATCAAAAACATCCGGCAACATTGAATAATACATACCCGACCGGAAACCAAACCCAAAACCTATCAATCCCAGAGCTGCAGTTGCGACTGTACCATTGGATGTAAAGAACAGGATGAAATAACCAATCAAATCTACCACAGCCCCAAATTGTACGATCTTTGATTTATGGATTCCTTTTCCGTTCAAAAAGGCAGCAATCAACAAAGAAGGAATCCCAAGAATCGTCAAAAGTGATAATGCCATCGGCATAGCAGTTACATCTCCTATAACATAACTGTAATAATACTGCATTGCTCCATACATTCCCAGATAGCCTGCAAACATTACGAAGATCAAAACCAGCAGCATGATATAATATTTATTTTTGAATACATCTCGCAGGTCTTGCAGAAACGTGGATTTCTCTACAGTTCGAATAGGTGGATTGATTTCCACAATGCTAAACACACATATACACATAATAACGATCACCATAATGCCCAGAATAATATTCGTATTTCTGTATCCTGATGCCAACGCAGAACCTGTTGCATCGGGCGATCCTGCAAAATAGTAAACCATAGGAATCACAAAAAGTGAAGATGTCAAGGATCCCAAAGTTGCAAACACCTGACGTGTTGTTGCAATTTTGGTACGTTCTGCCGGATTAGGCGACAAGGCCGTAACGATCGGCGTCAGCGGAATATTGACCAGTGTATACCCGAGTGAAAAGAATATATAGGTAACATATGCCCATGCCAGCTTTGCCCCTGCCGACCAGCTTGTCGGCACGGAAAACAGGAGAACCATACCAATAGCCAATACCGGCGCGCCAAAGAGCAGCCATGGACGATACCTCCCCATCTTTGTATCGGTATGATCCAGTATAGCACCCACTATGTAGTCTGTGCCTGCATCAATAAACTTTGTCACTACGAACATAAAGCCTACTGCTCCCGCGGATAGTCCTGCACAATTAGTATAATAAAATAACAGGTATGTATTTGCCAGCAGATAGGCCAGATTGCAGGCGTAATCACTAATACCACACCCAATACGCTGCCTCCATTTGAAACTTGTTGTGTGATAATAACTTAATTCATGTTTTAATATCTGCATTTTTTTTCTCCTTAATTATGTTGTTTGTTAGACTATTTTTCTTAAAAAAGCTTTCCCTTACTTTTGTAAAACCTCAGAATCAGTGCTGTATTTTTTCTGTATTTTCATACATTATCCTTTCAAATACCGGCCCCATATATTTTGCAAGCAAAGGAATCAGTTCTGTGTCATGGTTGCATCGAAGCCGTGTATTTTTACCAAATACCATAGTCTGTTCTTCCTCTGGTGTACTTGCCGGCCAGTAAGGTATGCCCTCATGGTTTGGCTTTCCCGTTCTGGCAAATGCGATCACACTGTTAAAAATCTGTGCCTCCAGCTTTTCTGTCACGCCCCGCTCCTGTGTCACGGGAACTAATTCCGTATTATGGAATACATAAGGGATATCCGCACAATGCCACGGTGCGCTTCCGCCATTGACAGGCAAGTCTAAGTTGAATAAATACGAATAAGTAAATTGATTTATGGCGCTGCGCTGCCGGATATACTGTTGTGTAGGCAAACGGAACAGAAAGTCCAAAGACAACATTTCTACCGGATTCCGCTTCGGATACGCTGCCTGAAATAAGGGAACAAGTTCCTCTGCTGCTTTTTCTCCTGCCGTCTGTCTTATAATCTGAATTCCCTCCTCACGTGTCAGTCTGTTTTTATCATAGGTACAAGGTATAATTCCTGAGAATTCTCCGTAAACTGTTCCTACTAACAGAGGGATATGTGCCGTTTCCATGCGAAATCCGTTCTCATTCGGGGTTCCTTTATAAAACGCATTAGGATGTGGGGTACAGCCCAAATATTTTCCTTCTGCTGCAAGCTCCGGCTTCACATGCAGATAAGCTTTTGCCATACTTTCATAGGATATGGTTTCCAATTCCCGTATGTCGCCGTCAATCCCCAGTTCTGCCATCAACGCAATGGCAAGGTCTTCTCCGTTTCCTTTGCTGTCTCCCATAATGGTCTCAGCAACACCGCTCATATTAATTCCTTTCGCAAACAGACCGTCGGCTTTGGGTGTCTGCAAAAGGGTCGTTATTTTTGCTCCGCCTCCCGATTGTCCAAAAAGCGTCACATTTTCCGGATCACCGCCAAAATTTGCAATATTATCCTGAATCCACTGTAAAGCCATAATAATATCATCGGTTCCTGCATTCCCAGAATTCGCATACTCGCTCCCATAGGCCGACAAGTCAAAATACCCCAGCAGATTTAAACGGTGGTTGATTGAGACAACCACTACCTGCCCAATACGGCACATATTTTCTCCTTCATATGCTATGTTCTCAATCGCTGAACCCGCCTCAAAGCCTCCGCCGTGCAGCCACACCATAACCGGGCGTTTCTCTCCGTCACATGCCGGAGTCCATACGTTCAAATTCTGGCATTCCTCGTTCATGATCCAATATCGATGCGGTATATTTAATTCGCCATAAGGTTTCGGAAGTTCTAAGAGCGGGCTTACATATCCATAACTGGTCGCCTCAAATATCCCGTCCCACCGCTCCACTGGTTCCGGTGCATGAAAACGTCTTGCCTTCGCATAAGGAATACCTTTAAAAATAGTAATACCATCATACTCATACCCTCTGACTTTTCCAGATTTTGTCTCTGCAATTGCTCTATCCGGAGCATATATAAAACAATGTTCCATAAATTTATTCCCCCGTTATAAATACTTCATTAAACACTTCGATACTACGCGATATCCTGACTCATTAGGATGACATCCATCATCGCTATATGTGGGTTTCATTGTGTTATCTTCAAGTCTCAATTTAGAATGCACGTCCACATAAGTACACTCATATTTCTTGCACATTTCGCGAATCTTTTCATTTAAATCTACAATATTTTGCGCAAGTCCCCCAAGCGGAAATATCATACCCTTATTTTTTTTGTTCTTTGCCGCATCATACCCTGGATATATGGACTGGCAAATAATAGGAATATTACCACATTTGTTTCTAAGCCGCATAAGAAGCATTTCATAACATTCCGCTGTTTCTTGTGGTGTTTTCTTAACATTCATCATATCGTTAATTCCAACTAACAAAATAACTTTCGATGGATGCGCCCCACATACTGATACATCTATTCGGTTAATCAAATCAGTAACTGTATTGCCAGAAATTCCGCGGTTGATTGCATTCTTTCCCGGATAGAATTTTTCCAAATCACATCGATCGGTAATAGAATCACCAAAAAAAACAATGGGATTACCTTGGATATTAGCATTTTCCTTTTTAAACTTCTTTCTTTTCTTTCGATTAAAAATTTCAAAATAGAAGTCAAGAAGCACTGTAGAGTTTTTTGTTTCCATTTTACACATAAGCACCTCCATTCGTGTGGTATCGGAAAGCATCCCCCGTAGAGCAGCAGAGAATGTCCTCCCGGCTGGCTACCATGTCACATATTCTCTGAAACATATCAAAATTGCATTCTTTTGTATTAAAATCCAACTCATATCCATGTGCAAACATAAGAAAAATCTGGTCCTCTTCTGACTCCGACTCGACAAATTTCTGCATTACTGCAAGCGTATTTTTCTTAGCAATCCATCCTGTTACCGGAAGTTCCATGGAGTCCTCAGGAAAGCGGAAGTCCTTTGCCATCTGCATGGTTCTTGCATATTGAATGCCAATTTCCCTCAGCAGCTTTTTTGTTCTCTCATTTCTCCGTCCAAATGGGTACGCAAATCCCACAACTGGCTGTTGAAATATTTCTCCCATAACTCTTTGATCTTCTTCCACCTGCCACCTGCTTTCCATTGGAGCCAATTTTGTCAAATCCACATGATCTGCAGTATGTGAAGCCACCTCAAATCCGCCATATACTTGTTCAATTTCGTCCTCTGGAATTCGGTAGTGTATACTGTATTTCAATATCGTCTTTTTATCAGCATTATACTTTGATTGCGGGATTTCCTTTACACCCAAATTTCCAATACGTCCGATCATCTGCCTCTTGCCAAACAAGCCACTGTTTAAATTAAAGGTTGCTCCCATGTTACAGGATTTCAGGATACGGATGATTTCTTTGTCCTCTTCAAGCCCATCATCAAAATTCCATGTAAAAAACTTCTTTCCCATTTCAACTCCTTTGCATTATTGATATATTCCCGGAATCTTTGCCCTCTTTTCTTCCCTCACTTTCTATTCAAGAATACTTGATAAACCTCTCATAAATCTGGAATTCTGCAACTTTGATTAAAAAGTATCTTTTTTGATTGGAGTCAATTTTTATGTTTCCTAATAAATTCGAGGAAAACCCCATTCATTAAAATTCCGAGGAACTATTAACATTTTGAAGTGCTAATATTATTTAAAGTATATCTGATGCCTTAAAACCAACACGTCATTTTCCTGATAATTTTATCAAAATCCAAACATTATTTTTATAAAGCACTTTACGCTCTAAAAAAGTCCCGGAAACACCATCTGATAAAAGACAGAAAGCATAAATTCTCAACAGTCTTTTCGCATAGCGTTATGGGCATTATTGTAAATGAAAATTTATTGGTAAACTAATTTACTTGCCTTACTCAATCCAACAGCAAACACAAGTGATACAATCTCTGCAACAAAAGGCGCAACCCAAATTGAATCACTTCCAAAAAGCAAAGGAATACAAAAAATAGCAAGCGCTTTCACGATGATCCCCCTGCTGACTGCAATGGCATTTGCTGCCCCTGTTCTTTTGGTAGAGAAAAAAAATGCTGTATAAATCAGGTTCAGGGCCATAGGTATAAAGGACAGACTGAAAAGCGGCAAGGCTGCCGATGCTGTCTGCACAAGGTCTGCGTTCCGGTTGAAGATGCGGATTACAGGTTTATCAAAGAAAAACAGCACTCCATAAATCAAAACCGCCAAAATGCAGTTAATGATAATTCCACAGCGGAAATACCAGTTCATTTCATCTGTATCCTGTTTGCCGTAACAATGTCCCCAGAGGGGCTGTATGCCTTGCGCCACGCCGGACAAGATTGCATTTGCAAGGGAATAGATAAAGCTCAAAACGCTAAAGGTTGATAAAGGAAGCGGGATAAAGCATTTTCAGCTTTACCCCGCCGTATAAAAGAAAAGCGGGATAAAGCCCTGAATGGTCTTATCCCACTTCAACAATCTTATTTGATTGCAAGTCCTCTGACAAGCAACTGTATTCTATCATAAGATAATTTCAAAGTCAACGAAATAATTGATGGCATGATGGCAGCTTTCTCAAAGAGGTTACTACTCACGATGCCGCTCATAGTAACATGATACACCCATTTTTCAACAGCATTTGCAGACAATTCGGCGGAACTCCAAACAATCTGGCAAAACCCATACAATTTGGCAAAACTAAACTTTTTGGCAAAAGTCCGAGGTTTTTCCAAATTGTATCAATCGCTCCTCTATCAGCGGTATCAAAAATCCAAAAAAAGAGAGGCCCACCAACTACTCCGGTGAACCCCTCCAAGCCTGAAAACCCTTGATTTCAAGCCATTTTCTTATACTTTCGCCAAATCGTTCAAAAATCCTATGGCATTATTTCTGAATAGCCGCCTGTGCCGCTGTCAATGATTTTTTAATCCCTCCTATACTCTCTCGCAGAAATCTAATGAAATCCATCCAGCTCCGCTTTTCAGCTTTCCCCACTTGGAAGCCCCTTTCCCATCAGCCTCCTCAACGATTGTGAAAATACCGGTTCCCGTGTACTTCCCTGTCTTCTCCTTATCCGTCCCAGGTTCTTTCCGAATGTTCAGGTCAGGGATGGACACCCACACCAGATATGGCCGGAACACATCCCCTCCCGTCATACCCAGGATGCCTTTCAGGATGACAAGAATCTTCTCCCCATAGCCTGCCCCGGCAGCCCATCCTCTCCCGTCCGGGTTCTCCTTCTGCCCAAGCCACTCCACATATTCCGCACAGCCCCTCACGACATACTTGAAGCGTGGGTCTATACAGGCATTCTTCAGCCCTTCCATGGAAGCGTAGGCTTTCAGATGCTGCACCTGCGCCCGGATCCCAAACTGCGGCGTGTCAAAGGAATTCCCTTTCACGCCCCTCCCCGTCACGCCCATGCCGCAGAAATTATTCTGCGCCAAAGTGACCGCAGAGCCGAAAAACTCGAAGTTCCCGGTCTCAAGGCAGGACTGCGCAAATGCAATGTCGCCCCTCACGCCCTCCGCCTCTCCTTCCGAAAGGTACAGCGGGATCATGTCAAAGACAGACTGCGCCGCCTCCGGATTCTTCGCTTTAAGATACGCCTCCATCTGCTCCGCCGTTGCTTCGGCTCTCCCCATGATCCTGGTATAGCCATCCGTGCCTGAAGAACCGCCAGCCATTGCCGCCCTGACCGCCCTGCGGAACCCGTCCATC
>ERZ778511.1704-NODE-1704-length-14020-cov-4.361833_pt1 | contig 14020 bp, 7 predicted proteins | sample MGYA00510347_ERZ778511 | MGnify/ENA primary metagenome ERZ778511 (study PRJEB29527, sample SAMN07138967) | mouse gut metagenome | material: feces | host: mouse | place: China:Nanjing | collected 2016-01-25 ...
AGATTTTTGAAAGTCAGTTGTTTAATTTAATAGAGGATGATGGTGAAGTAGATTATGATTATGAAGAAGAGGAAGATTATGATTATGATGAGTTGATCTGGGACGAGGATGCTTTTGAAACATCTGAAGAGTATGTCGAGTATATAAATCGTGTTGATGGTGTAACCGAAAATGGTGATACATACAAGTTAAGGAGAAGTACTGCTAATGGTTTTATAGACCTATTAACTCCGACTGTAGGAACCAAGTATGATACAATTTATTTTGGAGAAGATGCACATCCGATTCAAAATTATTTGCCAGTGGGAGATGAAATATATACTTTGCATCATAGTTTAGTGGATGAAAGAGACGCTTACTTAATGAAGCGCAAGGCAAATAAAACGTTTTCAGGTGAGACGAATATGGCTGGTTTCGCTCATGGACAAACTTTTGAACAAGTTAAATATAAAGGAAAAGAGTATTATCTTTTGGCAGGAAAAGCATCAGGAGAGTTTTCGAAAAATATTGTTTTTATGAAAAGGAATAAGTTTGAGGAACTGTTCTCAAGTGAAAGTATAAATTTTAACGACTGGAATAAAGAGAAGCCAATATTTACACGTTTGTGTGGATTGGAATATTCTAATGAAAAGGCAAAAAAGCGGGGAAAGCTTACGAGAGCAGATGCAGCATTAACAGCCGATGGAAAGGTTCTTGTGATATGGAAACAATTATTTGTTAAAAAGGAGGAGAACAGTCACATTAATGAAATAAGTTTTTATGATATGAATAAAGTAAACAAGTATCTTTTTAAAAAAGATAAAAAAACAATGAAGGGTATCATCAGTTTTAATGGAAAGTATAAAAACAAGCTGGCAAGAGCGTGTATTGGTTCCATTCGGGAAAATTATAAACGCCGTACAGATAATTCTAAACGGATTTTGCAACCAGAAGGATCATTTCAAGCTATTGATGTGGAATGGATGAAGGATACCGAAAATAGATTACAGGTTTATGTGACGAGTGGGAATGAAAATAAAGACTTGAATCCCCATGCTAAATCGTCTAGAAAGAAGAACTTGACTGTAATGTATCTGGACTGTGTATTGAGTAAGGGGAAATTAAATAAGTGTACGGCTTATCGAAATCTAGTGACTTGTAATAAAAATGAAATGGGAGATACCATAAATTCAGAAAGTACATTGGAAATCGAAGGATGTCATGTGATGGGGGATTTGTTGCATTATGTAATTGTGCCTTCTGGTAAGGTAAAGAAAGGCACTCAATTTATATACTATATTCCGGTTTCTTCTTTTAATGATGAAAAGAACAAGGAAAAGGAACTAAAAATAGGAAAAACGAATTAAAAAATTTTGCTCTGTGCGTCTTTTGCAGCTTTTTTGAAAGGGAGGCTTTTTATGAACAGAAAACAAATCTTATTCTGCTTTTTTTTGCCCATGATGATATTGTTTTTTGCTAAACCGTGTTTGGCAGAGGGCAAATTCCAGTATTCGTTGTCGGAGAAAGGTGTTTTAACGATTTCAGGGAAGGGTAAACTTGAGCGTGTGAATCTCCCTAGAGAAGGTATTTCTTTTCACGATGCAAAAAAAGTTGTAATAGGCGAGGGGATTACAGAGATGAAAGGTTTGTACTTTTTTGTATTTAGAAATGTGAAAGAAATAAAATTACCAGATTCTCTGAAAGCAATTGATAACAATGTCTTTTGCAATAATGTCTCGTTAAAGAAGATCACATTTGGTAAAAATATAGAGAGAATAGGGAAAGATGCGTTTGATAATTGCCGTCAGTTAAAAACGGTGATCCTGCCGGATTCGGTCAAAAAGATAGGTAAGGATGCTTTTTCAAGATGTACCAGATTAGAAAAACTCGTACTTCCCGCATCTCTGAAGTCGTGGAGAAAAGATATCACAGGACAGTGCCCAAGCCTGAAAACGATTGTGAACCGCTCGAAGAAAACGATTCAGATTGATAACTGTGATGGAAAACGGATCTGGAAGGTGGGAGGGAAAAAGACTACCAGCATTCCGAAAGGAAAGACGGCGAAGTCTAGAGGAAAGCAGATCCCCATTACATATAAATTGCTTGGTGGAAAACAGACAGGTAAACTGCCTTCATCCTACGAGTACGGGACGATCGTCCGTATCCCATTCCACGTAAAGAAAAAAGGCTATACGATGGCGGCATGGAATTTCCGTGATCAGATGGAGGAAGATGGCGGGTACTTTTTCACCAGTATAGGCCCGGCTGCGACGAACGTAGTTCTTCGTCCGCTCTGGTTTAAGTATTCCGTGACAAGTCCCAAAAAGGGATGCGCACGGGTGCAGGTAAGCGGGTATGATACCTATCAGATGTTTGATTATTTTGAAATCCGGTGTTCTGACAGAAAGGATATGTCAAATGCAGTCGAATCGTACATAATTGGCGGGAAAGTTACGAAGACGTTCGAAAACTTAAAAAGTGGAAAACGCTATTATTTTGAATTCCGATGTGCGCCAGACGCTGATTATACACTGGAAGGTTCGAAGTGGATGGGCAGGCGAAGTATTGTGGTGAAGTGAGTGGGACATAACCTCTTCCCCCCTCTCCTGTTTTTGTAAAGTGCTCTGTCTGGAGTTTTGTTTTTTTAGGTGAAAAGATGGGAGATTCAGTCCACAATGTCAAGCCGTGGATTCACTCTGTGGACTGCTGAAAATAATTACTACTGATTGCCCCTTACCCCCTCTGACATCCTGGGCAGTACACGCTGCCCCTGCCCCCGATCACGGTGCGGGCCAGCGTTTCGCCGCACTTCGGACAGGGTTCGCCGGCGTGGCCGTACACTTGCAAAAACGGCGTATTCCGGTAATCCTGTCCTTTTGTCTTGAGATAGTCCTCGGGCGGGATAACGTTTTTCTCAATAAAATATCGCAGGCATTCGGAAATTTGTGTGGCGAGGGTCTCCCATTCCCCGTTGGTCAGACGATTCGCGGGAACAGACGGATGGATGTTTGCCCGATACAAAATTTCATCGGAATAGATATTGCCGATTCCCGCAATGACGCTCTGGTCGAGCAGGCACTCTTTTACCGACCGTTTCCGGCTTTTCAAACGGCTCTGCAGATATTGGGCGCTGCATTCTGAGGAAAATGGCTCGGGTCCCAGTTTACCGATCCCGCTGTATGTATCTTCTTCGCCGTTTTGTATCAGCCAAAAGCGTCCGAATCGGCGCGTGTCGGAAAAACGCAGTTCCATTCCGCTGCTTACATTCATTATGATATGTGTATGTTTTTCCGCCGGAAGGTCAGGCGGGGTGAGGAGCAGACAGCCGGTCATTCTCAAATGCAGGATGATCCTGCTGTTATTCTCCAGATGGATCATTAAAAATTTTCCTCTGCGCTCCATGAATGATATTGTTCGCCCCGTAACCATCTTGCAAAAATCATCGGCTGTCGGATAGGCGATGACCTCGGGCCGGTTTACTGTTGTTCTTTTGATCGTAAGTCCCCGGATCTGCGGTTCGATCACATTTTTTATCGTTTCTACTTCAGGTAATTCAGGCATTTTTTGTTCCACCTTCTTTTGTTGTTGACCATATTTTAGCGTGGGGATACGCGGTTGTCAATTGGTTTTTAAAAATTGACATTTTTTCCTTTCTATGTTATTCTTTTAAAGCCGTGCCAATTTTTGTAAGAGGGAAGCGGCCGGCGTTTGTGACCCGTGCTGCATCACAAACGCTGCAGGGACAAAGAACGCAGTACAGAAAAGAGGGAAAAGATGAAGATAGGCAAAAAACTAGTGTCGTTTTTGCTTGCCCTAACCCTGATCGTTACAGCAGTTCCAGCGAACAAAACGAACAGGGTACCGGAGGCAAAGGCGGCTCAGACAGACGTGACAGGCAATAGTGACGACCGTCTCATAAAATGGGCGGCTGTCGAAGGGGATGACTCCGTCACGGTAAGCGATGACAAGGTAAAAAAAGAAGCGGTGATCGAATACGGAGAGGACTCTGGATTTTATTACCGAGGTCTTCTGTCAGTTCTCCGTGACTATGAAGACGCAATTGAAGTAAATGAGGACAGGTTGCAGGAATTAACCGGTGAGAGCGGGTATTATGTAACCGTTACGCCGGATGATGTATCCTGCCAATGGTACGAAGTGGATGCCAGTGGTAAGCGGACGAAACTCGCAGGATATACAGAAAGCGGTTTACAGCTTGCGAATCCTTCGTATGCAGAGGCAGACGATATCGTTGTGACAAATGAAAAGAAAGTGAGAACATTTGTCTGTGATCTGACCGTTGATAAGATCACGATTGACGGAACGGATTATACGCTGCCGGAAGATTCCGAACTGCTGGCAGATGGAGAACGTTCACTCGAATACAAATTCACGCTGAAATATAGCGGTGACGTGATCGCGAAAACGCAGGTTGACAAATATTTTGACGGATTGGATGATGTGAAAGACAAGACGATCACGGCGCATCACAAAGATGACTGTTATAATTATGTGGAAGACCCGCTGAGTGTGTCAGAAATCGGCCGTCAGGATTACAGCGCTTCCTATTTTAATTATAAGTGGTCGGTTTATTATAAAGATGGGACGAAAGAAGTGGTGAGCGAGAAGGAGCATACGTCTTATATTGCTACGGAGTATGGTTCACAGTTTAATGGATCTGGAAAACAGGTTGACCACTACGCGTGTGAGATCGAACTGTGCTATGGGTTTCAGGTGATCGATACGGTCACGAAGAACTTTTTCTACCGCTATGCGCCATTTGATATTCGCGGTGATGCGGAAGTGACAAAGTTGATCCGAAACAATGCGACAGTGGAGATGGACGTAGATGCCTGGATCGCGGATACGGAGGCGATCGTTCCAGATTCTCTTTCCTATCAGTGGTACCGCATTGATGCGAAAGGGAATGAGACGAAGCTGGCGAAAGAGACTGCTTCTGCCTATACGGTGCGGGTTTCGGATCCGTCGGTCATTTATAAAGTAGAAGTGACAGCACAGAAGCAGAAGGACTTCGAGGGGCCGGCGTTTGAATCGGTTCTGACACGTACGTTCCGGTTTACATCTTCCGACGGTTATCTATTGAAGGATATTAGTTACAGCAGATATGGCATCAATATCGGTGATACGCAGAAACTGTATGTAGAACCGCGTGTAGATGACGGATATACGCTGGATTACGAGTGGGATAAAGTATGCTATGAGAGAGATGACGAGGGAAATATCGTATACGATGAATCGGGTAAGCGCAAGGTCGTTTCTGAGCAGGTCAGCACGTCAAAGGAATGCGAAGCGAAACCGACAGATGTCAGCGATTTCGAAACCATCACAGGATATGAAGGGGAAAATGACCAGACTACATACAATTACCGTGTGACCGTAAGGGTTAAAAAGGGAAATGAGGTTATTGACTCGCATGTGTACACGTTTCGGATCGCGGAAAACATCGACTATGAACTGATCGATAGGAGCGATTCTTCCCAGGTGATCGATCCAGGAGATGACCTGGAGTTATATGTCAGGACATCCGTAAAAGAATGTTACAGGATGGAAAAGAACTGGTACCGGAAAGCGGGAGAGGGAATCGCTGCCAGCAGGGCAAATGTGGAATCAGGAGGAATCGAGTATATTTCCGCGGATCCTGATTTTGTCATTCCAGAGAAATTTGACCGCGTGGAACAGGGAAATTATGAGAAGTGGGATGAGGAACTAGGTCTTTGTTACCGTTATACGTTTTGGGAGAAGATCGGATCCGGCGATTCCGTGAAGAAGAGCGGCACAGAATCTGGAGAAATCGTAGATGTGCGCGGCGATTACAGATGTTATCTGGATATGTACCGCGTCGGGGAAGAGGAGGATGAGGAGAAGAACCAGCAATTGGCAGCGGCGACCCTTGACTTTAAGGTGGCCTATGACTCCGATCTTTCCGCCTACGCAAAGAGCCGTTTCCCGGTAGTGAAAGAGGGGAGCGCCGCAAAACTCCGCGTCGTGGCACAGACAAAGAGCGATGTGTATAGGCTGCACTATAAATGGGAGAAACAGGGAGCAGGCGATCGGTACACCGAGATAAGCAATAATGACCGTCCGGATTATGTGATCGAAGAGGCAGCTGCCTCAGATGCCGGACAGTACCGTGTGACGGTGTCGGATGAGTACGGCGGAACATGCGCGCCGATCACGATCTGGCTGAGTGTGCAGGAAGAGGAAAAGACGGATGTTAGTAACGAGGTGACGCATATCTGTTACACACCGGCGCACAGCGTTTATCAACTGGGTATCGGCCAGAAAGCAGACCTCCGGCTTGACATGAAGCTTTCGGAGGCGGATGCGGACGTGTACTATGCGTGGTATCGCGATGAGAAGCTGCACAGAGAGGGCACGCACACATCAGATGAACCCAACTGGGAGCTGATCGGCGAGGACAAAAACACATACGAACTTGAGGTAACGAGTGAGGATGACTTTACGAAATACAAATGTATGGCAGTGTACCGCAAAAATAATACGGAGTACGCAAAAGTGGAAGTAACTTTTACGGTTCGTCAGGCATACACGGCAGAACTTGAGAAAATGACGGTGGACAACCAGATCAAGCGCCGCGGGGACAGCGCGTCTTATCAGGTGCGGCTCGTAACGGATAATCCAGCGCTGACGGTAAACTATCAGTGGTACCGGGATGACGGTACGGTGATCGAGGGAGCAACGAAAGACAAATATGAGGTTGCGCAGTTGAAACAGGGTGATTTCGGCACGATCTATTGCGTGGCAACCGATGCGCAGACCGGAAAACGGGCAGCGGAGCGCGCTTATTTTACAACAAGCGTGTACAGGAACGGCGCTTATCTCGAGAAAAACAATGTTGAGGTGGAAGCTGTCGTCGGGGATGCGAAGACGGTACTCGGCCCGCCGGTGATCACGCGGGGAGACGGACTGGAACTGACGTACCAGTGGTACCGCTACAGCACGGACGCCGACGATGATTATACGGGTTCGACCATTATTTATGGCGCGAATGATCCGAGTTATACGATAGAGGAAATTGGCGACAATGAGTTTACAAAATACCGCTGTGCCATTTATGCGGAAGGTGATTATTTGGCGAGCTATTACACGACCGTAACGGAAAAGCAGGAGGACGAAGAGGAAGAAGAAGAGCCGATCGTGGTCAAAGTCCAGGAAGGATATGAGACGAGCGTTAAGGCATTTCTCGGAAGCAGCGCGAAATTTGCCGTGGCAGCGGAATCGAAAAAGGGACTGGAACTCCGGTATCAGTGGTATTACCGGAGCAGTAGCAGCAGTTCGGGACAGGCGATCGGCGGCGCGACGAAAAATGAGTTCGAGATCGCCGTTGTAACTTCTGCGAAAAAAGGATATTATTACTGTGTCGTAATGGATGAAAAAGGAAACCGCGCGCAGTCTGACAGCTTTTCGCTGATGACGACGACCGGTTTGGACGTCGATTCGGAAGGATTTTCCACGACGGATGCCATCGGTGTCCAGACGAGTTTCGGCGCGCAGAACCTTGTGCTGACAGCGACGGCAACGGCGAGCACGGAGCATGGGTATCAGCCGTTCTTCCAGTGGTATCACGAAACGATCGATGAAAAGGGACTTGTTTATGGCGCGACTTCGCAGGAACTTACGATCGCATCGATCGATGAGGAAGCGCTGGGCATGTACTACTGTGTCGTGAAGGACAGTTCTGGCGCGGATTATACGCTGAAGTACTATGTATATGTTAATAACGGACTGAATGCGGCGCCGAGTACGTACCACGTTCTGCAGCAGGCAGACGGTTCCGCGAAAATGTATGTGACAGCGACAGCCAATGCCAACTGTGCGATCTCCTATCAGTGGAGCAAGTATGGTGAAGACGAGGACGGTGAATCCCGTTATCTGGATATTGAAGGCGCCATACAGGATACACTCGTGCGCAATCCTCTCACGAGCGAGGATTACGGGAATTACCGCTGTAAAATATCGACGCCGGGAGAGCGGAAATATTACTATTTCTCGATCCAGCCTGACTATTCAGCTATGATAAACCGTGAATTTGCCGGACAGGGGGATCCGGTTTCTGTGACGGCGCAGCTGGAGAACCCAGCCGTAAACCGCACATACAGCTACCAGTGGTATGAGCAGGAACCGGTGACAGGAACATACCGCAGGATAAAAGACGGAACGGGCGCGGCTATGACAAAAGTGGTGCCGGCAGTCGATCTGTCCGAACAGTTTACGGGAGAAAGTAAACTAGGCTATGTTCCAGTCGGTTACAAGTGTGTGATCACGATCCGGGAAGGCGAGGAATCATGGGAAGAGATCGTAGAAGCAAAGGTCAATGTGCTTCCGGATCTGACCTATCAGGGAACGGTGCTCCCGGAGACGAATCATCCGAATGATAAGGCGTTTGATCTGAAGACGTACCGGGCAGAGGGCGCAGAGCAGTTAAAGCTCACGTTTGACGCGTTGACGGACCTTGGCGCGACGGCCTGCCTGTATGTGATCGATCGACAGGGACAGTACAGGTTCTTTGACGGAACGGACCCGTCTCTTGCCGGAAAGACGATCACGATTTCCGGGGATTCGGTTGTCCTTTTGATGAACGGGAACCAGAGAGCGGATTCCTACGGTTATAAAGTATCGAATGTGGAACCGGTGTTCAAACCGCAGCCATCGGCGAATCAGCCGAACGGCTCGAAAGAGACGCCGGGCGGCCTCCTGGTAACGTCAAAAACTACGGTGGCTGCTGTAAAGAAAGGTAAAAAATATACCATTAAGAATTTGAAATACAAGGTGACGAGTAATACGAAGAAGAGCAAGACGGTGACTGTGACCGGAGGAAAGTCAAAGAAACTAAAGAGCGTTACCATCCCGGCTACGGTGAAGATCGCCGGCGTGAAATACAAAGTAACGGCTGTCTCCGCTAAGGCGTTCCAGGGTTACGGCAAATTAAAATCGGTGACGATCGGGAAAAATGTGAAAAAGATCGGCGCCAGCGCGTTTGCCAAGGACAAAAAGCTGACGAAAATCACGATAAAAGGTACGGCGATCAAGAGCGTCGGCAAGAAGGCGTTTGCCAATGTGCCGAAGAAAACTGCCGTCAAAGTACCGAAAAAGAGCAAAAAGGCGTACAGGAAACTCTTCAAAAAGGGTGCGCTGAAAGCAAAAGTTAAATAAAGTGCAAAAAGTCAAATAAAGTAAAATAAATACTTGACAAACAAGGGCCACACACGCTATAATAACCTGGCATGCGTTCGTGTGGCCTTTTTGTGTACCCGAAAAGCGGCGGACGGCATGGAACTATCATATTACATTTAAAAGCAGGAGGTGAAAATTAATGCCAACTTTTAACCAATTAGTAAAGCAGGGTAGAAAATCGGTTGCGAAGAAGTCAAATTCTCCAGCACTCCAGTACACTTACAACTCGTTGAAGAAGAAATCTACCGAGAGCGCGTCCCCACAGAAACGTGGTGTGTGCACCGTTGTACGTACTGCTACACCGAAAAAGCCTAACTCAGCACTTCGTAAGATTGCCAGAGTTCGTCTTTCCAATGGGATCGAGGTAACAAGTTATATTCCGGGCGAAGGCCACAACCTTCAGGAGCATAGCGTTGTTATGATCCGTGGAGGAAGGGTCAAAGACCTTCCTGGTACGAGATACCACATCATCCGCGGAACATTGGATACGGCAGGTGTTGCGAACAGAAAGCAGGCTCGTTCCAAGTATGGTGCAAAGAGACCGAAAGCAGGCAAATAAAAGATCATTTGCCTCACAGAATTACTAATTGAAAAGTACCGGATTAATTTTTGCATCATTTCTATATATCAAGTATAAAAATCAGGCAAGATTTAAGCTGGTGCGGACACAAATAGTGAGTACCTGTGATTTAATACTTTTATTAAGGAGGGAAGTAACGTGCCACGTAAAGGACATATTCCAAAAAGAGATGTACTGGCAGATCCAGTTTACAAAAACAAAGTTGTTACGAAACTGATCAACAACATTATGTTGGATGGTAAAAAAGGTGTGGCTCAGAAGATCGTTTACGGTGCATTTGAAGAAATTGCCGAGAAGACAGGCAAAGATGCGCTTGACGTATTCGAAGAAGCGATGAGCAACGTGATGCCGGAACTTGAGGTGAAGGCGAGACGTATCGGTGGTTCCACCTATCAGGTGCCGATCGAAGTACGCCCGGACCGCAGACAGGCGCTGGCTCTCCGCTGGCTCACTCTTTATTCACGGAACCGTGGAGAAAAGACGATGAAACAGAGACTTGCCAGTGAGATCATGGACGCCGCAAACAATACCGGCGCATCTGTGAAGAAGAAAGAAGATATGCACAAGATGGCAGAGGCCAACAAAGCCTTCGCGCACTATAGATGGTAGAAGAGTGATATCTTCTATTGCGAAGGCTTTCGCTTTCGCGCATTATCGTTGGTAGAACAGAGAAACCTACTGTTGCGAAGGCTTTCACCTTTGCGCATTACCGTTGGTAGAAAAAATTAGGAGGAAAGAACCTTGGCTGGAAGAGAATATCCATTAGAGCGTACCAGAAATATTGGTATTATGGCTCATATCGATGCCGGTAAGACGACGCTGACAGAGCGTATTTTGTACTACACCGGTGTTAATTATAAAATTGGTGAGACTCATGATGGTGCTTCCACGATGGACTGGATGGAGCAGGAGCAGGAAAGAGGTATTACCATTACTTCTGCCGCTACGACCTGCCACTGGACATTGGAAGACCACCACAAGGCGAAACCAGGTGCGTTGGAGCATCGTGTCAATATCATTGACACGCCGGGACACGTTGACTTTACAGTCGAAGTAGAGCGTTCGCTCCGTGTGCTGGACGGCGCGGTCGGCGTATTTGACGCGAAGGCTGGAGTGGAGCCGCAGTCCGAAAACGTGTGGCGCCAGGCTGACACCTACAATGTACCGCGTATGGCATTTATCAATAAAATGGATAAGATGGGAGCTGATTTTTACTATTCGGTTCAGACGATCATTGACCGTCTGGGTAAAAACGCAATCCCGGTTCAGATTCCGATCGGAAAAGAAGATGATTTCATCGGACTGATCGATCTGTTTGAGATGGAAGCATACTATTACAAAGATGATAAAGGCGAAGATATTGAAATCACGGCAATCCCAGATGACATGAAGGATCTTGCGGATGAATGGCACAGCAATCTTGTCGAGAAGATCTGCGAGCTGGATGACGATCTGATGATGCAGTATTTAGAGGATGAAGAACCTTCGGTAGAAGATTTGAAAAAGGCACTCCGCAAAGGAACGATTGCTTGTGAAGCCGTTCCGGTATATTGTGGTTCTGCTTACAAAAATAAAGGCGTACAGAAGATGCTGGACGGCGTGATCGAGTATATGCCGGCTCCTACTGATATTCCGGATATCGCCGGAACGGATGAGGAGGGAAATGAGATCACACGTAAATCTTCGGACGACGAGCCGTTCTCGGCATTGGCGTTTAAGATCATGGCTGACCCGTTTGTTGGTAAACTTGCGTTCTTCCGTGTGTATTCGGGTACATTGAACTCCGGTTCCTACGTACTCAATGCGACAAAGGGCAAGAAAGAGCGTGTCGGACGTATCGTGCAGATGCACGCGAATAAACGTAACGAGATTGACAAGGTGTATGCTGGTGATATCGCTGCGGCAGTAGGGTTCAAACTGACGACGACAGGTGATACGATCTGTGATGAGCAGCATCCGGTTATCCTGGAATCGATGGAATTCCCAGAGCCGGTTATCGAGCTTGCGATCGAGCCGAAGACGAAGAACGATCAGGGCAAGATGGGCGAGGCACTTTCCAAACTGGCAGAGGAAGATCCGACTTTCCGCGCGCATACCGATTCGGAGACAGGTCAGACGATCATCGCCGGAATGGGAGAACTCCATCTGGAAGTCATCGTAGACCGTCTGCTCCGCGAGTTCAACGTAGAGGCCAATGTCGGCGCTCCGCAGGTTGCCTACAAAGAGACATTTACAACGCCTGTTGACGTTGACAGCAAATATGCAAAACAGTCCGGTGGTCGTGGTCAGTACGGTCACTGTAAAGTTAAATTCGAGCCGATGGATCCGAACGGCGAAGAGACATTTAAGTTTGAGTCCACAGTCGTTGGTGGTGCGATTCCGAAGGAATACATCCCGGCAGTCGGCGAAGGTATCGAGGAAGCGGCGCAGGCTGGTATCCTCGGCGGATTCCCTGTTCTCGGCGTGTACGCGAATGTATGGGATGGTTCTTACCACGAAGTCGATTCCAGTGAGATGGCGTTCCATATCGCCGGTTCGATGGCGTTTAAAGACGCGATGAAGAAAGGAAATGCCGTTCTTCTCGAGCCGATCATGAAGGTAGAGGTTACGATGCCGGAAGAATACATGGGCGATGTGATCGGAAGCCTGAACGCGAAACGCGGCCAGATCGAGGGTATGGATGACATCGGCGGCGGCAAGCTCGTCCGTGCGTTTGTACCGCTGGCAGAGATGTTTGGTTACTCCACGGAACTCCGTTCTGCGACGCAGGGACGTGGTAACTACTCGATGTTCTTTGAGAAATACGCGCAGTGTCCGAAGAATGTTCAGGACAAAGTGCTTGCGCAGAAAACAGGTAAATGATAAGACTTTGCTGAATCAGGCAGATTTAGTGAAGAAATGCCGATTATTTCATATTTAGGGATTGATTTTTTGAAGAATATCCCATATAATATAGTCATATTGGCACAAGGAAGCAAAATTTCTAAAAAAATTATAAGAATAAGTTAGGAGGACTTTTAGAAATGGCTAAGGAAAAGTATGTAAGATCGAAACCACATTGTAACATTGGTACGATTGGTCACGTAGACCACGGTAAAACAACACTGACAGCAGCGATCACGAAAGTACTTGCTGCAAGAGTAGAGGGAAATGAAGCTACAGATTTTGAAAACATCGATAAAGCTCCAGAAGAGCGTGAAAGAGGTATCACGATCTCTACGGCTCACGTTGAGTATGAGACAGAGAACAGACACTACGCACACGTTGACTGTCCGGGACATGCTGACTACGTTAAGAACATGATCACCGGTGCTGCACAGATGGATGGTGCAATCCTCGTTGTGGCAGCTACAGACGGTGTTATGGCTCAGACGAAGGAGCACATCCTTCTGTCCCGTCAGGTAGGCGTTCCTTACATCATCGTATTCATGAACAAATGTGACATGGTAGATGACGAGGAGCTTCTTGAACTGGTTGAGATGGAGATCACAGAGATCCTCGAAGAGTATGAATTCACAGACTGCCCGATCATCAAAGGTTCCGCACTTGGCGCCCTGGAAGATCCGAACAGCAAGTGGGGCGACGCGATCATGGAACTCATGAGCACAGTTGACGAGTACATTCCAGATCCAGAGCGTGACACAGATAAGCCGTTCGTTATGCCTGTCGAGGACGTATTCTCGATCACAGGACGTGGTACAGTTGCTACAGGCCGTGTTGAGGCTGGTACGCTCCACCTCAATGACGAAGTTGAGATCGTAGGTATCAAAGAAGAGACACGTAAGGTCGTTGTAACTGGTATCGAGATGTTCCACAAAGAGCTTGATGAAGCTCAGGCTGGTGACAATGCCGGCGTACTCCTTCGTGGTGTTCAGAAGAACGAGATCGAAAGAGGACAGGTTCTCTGCCAGCCAGGTACACTTACCTGCCATACGAAGTTTACAGCACAGGTATACGTACTGACAAAGGACGAGGGTGGCCGTCATACGCCATTCTTCAATAACTACCGTCCGCAGTTCTACTTCCGTACAACGGACGTAACTGGTGTGATCGAGCTTCCGGCTGGTACAGAGATGTGCATGCCTGGTGATAACGTAGAGATGACGATCGAGCTCATCCATCCGATCGCTATGGATCAGGGTCTTACGTTCGCTATCCGTGAGGGTGGACGTACAGTAGGTTCTGGTAGAGTTGCTACAATCATCGAGTAATCTTTAGATTAGAGCCAAATAAGTAAAATAAGCACCG
>ERZ778511.1711-NODE-1711-length-13958-cov-3.975689_pt1 | contig 13958 bp, 16 predicted proteins | sample MGYA00510347_ERZ778511 | MGnify/ENA primary metagenome ERZ778511 (study PRJEB29527, sample SAMN07138967) | mouse gut metagenome | material: feces | host: mouse | place: China:Nanjing | collected 2016-01-25 ...
ATTGTAAGCTTTCTTTATGCGTCGTTGAAGCTGGAGCACGACGGGACACGTGGCGGAGTTTTGGATGATCGAGCCGGAGATCGCGTTTGCGGATCTGAATGATGATATGATGCTGGCCGAGCAGATGTTAAAATTCGTGATCCGCTATGTGCTGGAGCACGCGCCGGAAGAGATGGATTTCTTCAACCGCTTTGTGGATAAGGGACTGATCGAGCGGCTGAACCATGTGGCGGATTCGGAGTTTGCCCATGTGACGTACACCGAGGCCGTGGAAATCCTTCAGAAGAACAATGACAAGTTCGAGTACAAGGTTTCGTGGGGCGCTGACCTGCAGACCGAGCACGAGAGATATCTGACGGAAGAAGTTTTCAAACGGCCGGTATTTGTGACCGATTATCCGAAAGAAATCAAGGCATTTTACATGAAGATGAACGAAGACGGAAAAACAGTGGCGGCGATGGACTGTCTCGTACCTGGCATCGGGGAGATCATCGGCGGAAGCCAGAGAGAGGATGACTTAGACAAATTGACGGCTCGTATGGACGAGTGCGGCCTGAACAAAGAGGATTACGGGTTTTATCTGGATCTTAGAAAGTACGGTTCGACGAGGCATGCCGGGTTCGGGCTCGGTTTTGAGCGGTGCGTGATGTATCTCACCGGAATGCAGAATATCCGTGATGTCGTGCCGTTCCCGAGAACGGTAAAGAACTGCGAGTTGTAGAAACCATGTGCAAAAAAGAGAGGAAAAGGCTTATGAGCATACAAATACCAGAACAATATCAATCGGCGCTGTCCATCCGGGAGACGGAGGTGGCGATCAAGACGGTGAAAGATTTTTTTGAGCGGACATTAGCGGAAAACCTGAATCTGACGAGGGTTTCGGCCCCGCTGTTCCTGCCGCCGGAAACGGGATTGAACGATGACCTGAACGGGGTCGAGCGTCCGGTTTCCTTTGGCATCCGTGAGCAGGGCGAGAGGAAGGTTGAGATCGTGCATTCGCTGGCGAAGTGGAAACGACATGCCCTCAAGCGCTATGAGTTCCAGCACGGCGAGGGTCTTTATACCGATATGAACGCCATCCGCCGGGACGAGGATACGGATAACATCCATTCAATCTTTGTTGACCAGTGGGATTGGGAGAAGATCATCAGGAAAGAAGAGAGAAATGAGGAAACGCTGAAAAAAGTAGTGAATCAGGTGTACCGTTCTTTGGAAGAGACGGAAGATTATATGTCAAACCTGTATCCGTACATAAAGAAATCACTGCCGCAGGACATTCATTTCATAACGACTTCCGAACTGGAAGAGCGCTATCCCGAACATACGCCGAAGGAGAGGGAGTATCTGGCGGTAAAAGAGTACGGCGCTATTTTCCTCATGCAGATCGGGGACAAGTTGCGAAATGGCGAGCCGCACGACGGGCGGGCGCCGGATTACGACGACTGGTCGTTAAACGGGGATATCATCGTTTACTATCCCATTCTCGATATCGCGCTCGAACTGTCTTCGATGGGGATCCGCGTCGACGAAAAGGCGTTGGAGGAGCAGCTTGCCAAGGCGGGCTGTGAGGAGCGGAAAAACCTGCCGTTCCAGAAGGCCGTATTAGAGGGGAAACTCCCGTACACGATCGGCGGCGGGATCGGACAGTCGCGTATTTGTATGTTTTTCCTGAAAAAAGCGCACATCGGCGAGGTGCAGTCCTCGATCTGGACGGATGAGACGATGGAAAGCGCGCAAAAAGCGGGATTGCACATTTTATGATGCCAGGGTCAAAAGGTCAAAATGCTGTTCATGTTTACATGATAAGGCATTTGAACTTGGGACCCGCCAAACATGAGAAAGAAGCGATTTACGTAGTAAATCAGCGGATTTCGAATGTTTGAAGGATTGCGGGAGTTGTGAAACAACGGAGCAATCCGAGGCATCAGTTTATAAACAGACATTTTAGAGACATAAGGTGAACATATGGATAATTTTACGTTTTACGCACCGACCTATTTTGATTTCGGGAGAAATGCCGAGGAGCATGTGGGAAGCCTGATCCGCCGCTTTGGCGGGAAAAAAGTGCTGCTGCATTACGGCGGCGGTTCGATCAAGAAATCCGGCCTGTATGACAAGGTCGTGAAATGTCTGGACGATGAGGGCATTTCGTACGGGGAACTCGGCGGCGTCAAGCCGAATCCGCGCAGCGGTTTAGTTTACGAGGGGATCGAAATGTGCTGCAAGGAAGGCTATGATTTTATTCTCGCTGTCGGCGGCGGCAGTACGATCGATTCCGCGAAGGCGATCGCGGCGGGAAGCTGCTATGATGGTGATTTTTGGGATTTTTATACGAAAAAGGCTGTGATCGAGAAGGCGCTGCCGGTCGGAACGATACTCACGATCGCGGCGGCCGGTTCGGAGGGGTCGACGAATACGGTCATCACAAATGAGACGACCGGTGTGAAAACAGGCGCTGGCTCGGATCTGCTGCGCCCGAAGTTCTCGATCTTAAATCCCGAACTGACCTGCACATTACCGCCGTATCAGACGGCCGCGGGCGCGACGGATATCATGATACATATTTGCGAGCGGTATTTTTCGAATACGGAGGAAGTCGAGATTACGGACCGTTTATGCGAGGCGGTGTTAAAGACGATGATCCATGAGACGCCGCGTGTCATCGAGGATCCACATAACTACGAGGCGCGCGCCAATATCATGTGGGCCGGGATGCTCGCGCACAATAACGTGTGCGGCGTCGGGCGGGTCCAGGACTGGGCGAGCCACCATATCGAGCATGAACTTTCGGCGCTTTATGATGTGACACACGGTGCCGGGCTGGCCGTGATCGCGCCGGCGTGGATGCGGCATGTGCTGCGGATCAATCCGCATAAACTCGTGCAGTTTGCCGAGCGGGTGTGGGACGTTCCACCGCAGGAAGGAGACGGCGCGGAAGAGGAGACGGCGCTTTTGGGGATCGAGAGATTTGAAGCGTTTTTGCGATCGATCGGAATGCCGCTCACGTTCGCGGAGATCGGGGCGGAAGCGAAGGATATTGACAGACTGACCGAAAAGCTTTTGGCCGGAAAGGAAACCGAGGGAAATTATGTGAAGCTGAGGGCGGAAGATGTGAAGAGCATTTATCGTTCGGTCTGTGAGGATCGTTCGTAGGTGTGATCTGGTTTGTAATGAGATTTTTGATGGCAGGAGACGCGAAACGCATGTACTGTCTTGGTTGTGATGAGGAGAGTGGCGGATGACGGATCAGAATGAATTTATGGCACAGATGCTTGCGCTGGTCGATCTGGCGAAGGCAAATGACAGCAGGATCACGAAGAAAGAAGTCGGTGAGTTTTGCCGCGATCTGGAACTGACGGACGCGCAGCTGAAGCTGGTGTATGATTTTCTCGATGAGCACAATATCGAAGTGGCGGGACATGTGCGCAAGAAGAAGAGCGCCGGTGTCGGCCGTGGGGCAGATGTCTCAAACAGCGGAGAGAGCGGGATCGCGCAAAACGGGCCGGATGACGGGTGGAATACCGAGGATTCGAAATATCTTTCGCTGTACCGGCGTGAACTGCGCGGCTTGAAGGAGGTTTCGGACGAAGAGCGGACGGAGCTTTACCGGCGGCTTTGTGCCGGCGATGAGAGCGCGGTGCATCCGGTGATCGAGGCGCATCTGAAGCGCGTCGTCACACTGGCTGGTAAATATAAGAACCGGGGTGTTCCGTTAGAGGATCTGATTCAGGAGGGAAACCTGACGCTGCTCACGACTGTGGATATGTTGTGCGGAAATGACGGGATTTCGGATGTGAAAAAGGAAATCGACCGCGCGGTGCGGGCGAGGATGATCGAGCTGGCGGATGACCAGTTGGAGAGCCGGGGAATGGAGCGCACGATCGTTACGAAGACGAATCTCATCCATGAGGCTACGAAAGTGCTTGCCGAGGAGTGGGGGCGTCTGGCTACAGTGGCGGAACTGGCGGAGTATACGAAAATGACGGAGGATGAGATCCAGATGTATATTGATCTTTCGCTTGAGGAAATCAAGGTGGGGAGAGGATGATGGAGGAACAAAAAGAGGTAGCAATCAATAGATATGTAGATCTGATGCGGATCAAGGCCCACGAAACAGGCGAAAATAAAGAACTTGAGTATCAGATCAGAATAGCAAAGGTTAAATTAACAAGTTTTGGCATTGATTATTCTGAACTTGAAATTTAACAACGAAAGACTTGTAACCAAATATTCGTTGTATCAAATTCCGGCATAGTCTTGATGGCTATGCCTCTCTTTTAATGTCCTTTCTTTTTCCCAGGCCGGAATACCCATTCCCGCTGGATCTGGAAACTGATCGTAAATAAAAGGGTGTCGATGATACATTTTCGTATGGTCGAGGAGAAAATAAAGGTCAGCGCCTTGTCCACGAGCAGCGACGAGAGGATGAGCTGGCAGATGCACAGCACATAATATTTCACGATGATCGTCACATCTTTTGAGTCATTGTGGAATACCTGTTTTTTGTTGACCGTGAAATTGTACAGTGAAGATCCGAGGCGGGACAGGACGCTCCGCAGCAAAATAAGGAGCGATATTTCGATTCCCAAAAAAGAAACCTGCAGTTTGTCGCCGATGACAGGGCGCAGGATCAGTCCGAATAAGTAATAGAGGATGATATCGATGATAAAGCTGGAAAGCGAGCTGAGCATAAAGGACAAAAATACTTTGTAAATGCGGATGGAGTCGATAAACGGATTAAAATGGGAACTCTCGTTATGTTCCAGATAGATCGTCTGTATCGGAAATTCGGTGATGGGGATCTGGTGCTCCCTGGCGCACAAAAGCATATTCATCTCGTATTCAAATCGCTCGCCCTTCGTCTGCGCAAAATACTGTTTGATCAGCTGTCTGGACATGCCCCGCAGTCCGGTCTGCGTGTCGGATACGTTGATGCCGCACAAGAGCCGGATGAAATGTTTCGTGAATTTGTTTCCAAAGCGGCTGCGCAGCGGGATATTCTGGTCGTTGAACTGGCGGCAGCCGAGGATGAGGTGATCGGGGTGTTCCATCACCAGCTTGGCGCATGTGATAATGTCGGATACGACGTGCTGGCCGTCGCAGTCTACCGTAACCGTTCCTGTAATGTCGGGGCGGTTGTCTAATATGTGGTTAAACGCTGTTTTCAGGGCGATTCCTTTTCCAAAATTTACCATGTGCCGGATAAGGCGGCACTGATATTCCTCCTTGCATGTTTTGAAAAATGTTCTGTTTTCTATTTTACTGCCGTCGTCGACAAGGATGATATTTTCAAACCCGGCTTCCGTCAGTTCCCGCACGAGTGAGACCATCCGCTCATCGGGATTCAGCGCCGGGATGACGATGGCGATGTCTGTTTTATATGTCCCCATAAGATCCTCATTTATTTTTTGTATCTTTTCTCTCATTTTAGTATAATCGTTTTGGGAGAGAAGGGCAAGCCTTTTTTCGAAGTATGTGGACTATTTTGTATGATAATAAGCCAGTAAAAGCTTCGTTACCTCGGCGTAATTTGGCTCGGCACCGTAGTAATCCATATAGGCGTCTGTAAATCCTTTACTCACAGACGCTACCGTCTCGGAATCGATGAGCTGCGGCATGGAGGCAAGTTCTTTTTTTGTTTCGTCCGTATAGCTGCCGGAGTCATGGTTTACCAGATCGCTGATTTCTAGTGTGGACAGATCTTCCCTGCTCTTTACGCTGTCGCGGTAATCGGAATCAATGTAGTGGAGAACGCCGAGATACCCCGCGTACTGGAGCTGTTCGTCGTCACTGCCCACACAGGCGAGGTAGGCGATGAAGTCGGCTTCGTCCTCATAGATATAGCCCTTTAGATGGGCGAGTTCGTGACATGCCACATGTGGGTAGCGGATGTCGCTGATATATGTATTATAATTTGCCTCGAGGGAAAACGGGAAATACACACCGTCATAGCCGGCCTGATACATGAAAAAGGAGCCGAGGACCGGTTTGGGCGGCGGATAGTACCCCGAAAGTCTGGGGAAATCTGCCGATAATCCTTGCATGGCTGTTTTTATTTTTTCGTTTATATCTTCGTCTGTCACGACATTACCGTTGCCGTCGCGTTTCATTTTGGTTGAAAGGGTATTACATTTCTCTACGATAAAATCTCTGAGATTTCGAATTTCCTCTAAAGAATATGTCGTTTTTGTTTCGCCGCCTGCCGCTAATTTACTGCAGTTATAAAGAATGGCACAATTGGCTGTCATGATCCAGATGACGAGGAGTACAAAGACGAGCATACATTTCGAGCAGCGGATGGCAAATGATGGGAATGTGCTCATTCTTTTAAAGCGGGATATGAGAAGTAAGAGTGCGAACACGATCTGTAGAAGTACAAGTATGCCGGAGACCGCGATCAGTATTTCGCCCACCGAGAACGGGAAAAGTCCTGTGATCCGTCCGTATGTCTGCAGTCCAAGGGGAAAGATGTGGTCTGTGTAAAAATCACAGAATGATGGGATGCGTGACAGGAGGATGGATAGGAGGATAAGGGCAGAAAAGATGACGATGCTTTTCCAGTAAAATGAGAGATGTTTCCATTTTTCGATTATCATATGTTCAGTACCTCCGTATGTATGCGCTTTTATGTATGTTTGTATTGATAAATTATATCATAGAGTTTGGGGGAAATAAAGCGGGTAGAGGACATTTCCGGTATTTGGCATTTCGGGCCGTGAAATAATTTACAACAGACACTCTCTGCAGTGGCCGCGGTCAGTGCTGCTTTGAACAACTTTCTTACCTTATGTTTGATCATGAGAGATTGTCGTCATCGGACAGCAGCGCTTTTGTAGTAGCGAGAATTACTTTAAGCTGTTTTTGGCTGCAACGAGTAAGTAGACGTTCAATTTGCTGATAGGTATTATCCGTTATCATTTGGTTTGGATAGACTACTGTGTCTGCTGACAGATTAAAAAAGTGTATTACTTTTTCAAAAATCTCATAACTAGGATTATTTCGGAAACGTTCAAGGTCTTTTAAATATGATAAAGAAATATCCAATAGTTCTGCCAATTCTGCTTGAGTTAGTTTTTGGTTCATCCGTGCATTTCTTAATACGATGCCGAATTGTTTTGGTTCATAAGTCATAGCATAACCTCCTATAAAAGTATGTTACTACCATATCTTTAAAAAGTAAAAATGGCGGGGCAATACTTTATAAGTATGGTGTAGACATGCCATCTGAGATATAAGCATTGTGAAACCATAAGTGTTTTTTACCACATCAGTTCATCGTTTCCTGGATAAAAACGTATGGGGAATAAAGCAGGTTTGACAAAGTCCTGTATACGAACAAGGTTGCTGAAACAGCAAAAAAGGTGTATACTGTTAATGATTTGGTATAAATATAGAGGAGAAAAGCCATGAATGATGATATGGAGGGACACAGGAGATATTTCCTTGTGGACTATGAAAATGTGAACCGGGACGGCTTGGTCGGTGTGGAACATCTGTCAAAACAGGACGATGTGATCATTTATTACAGCGATGCCGCGGAAACACTTTCTTTTGGCCTGCATAAGCGCATGAATAAATCGGAAGCTCATTTTGTTTACAGAAAGGTGCGCATACCGATCAAAAATGCTGTGGACTGCCGGATGCTGTTTGATCTGGAAATCCTGTTAAAAGAGGACAAAGAGGCAGAATACTATATTATATCAAGGGATAACGACTTTGATAACGCGATCGAAATGTTTGTCTCCCATCACTGTAATGTGAGAAAATTGCCCCAAATATCTGATGTGGATGGCATGGTGAAAGGGAAGCCGTTTAAAATGAATCAGAGAGAGGCCCGGATCCGTTCGTTCTTCGGCCAGCATTTCAGCGAGAAAAAATATAAAGAGCACAAGGAAGAGATCATCCGGGCGGTATTGGATGCGGAATCCAAACAACAGGTAAACAATAACCTGACAGCGTTATTCCATTCCGGTGAAATCGTGCGCGACATTTATAAGAAATTAAAACCGATGATCAGGGAACTGCCGGGAAGTAAGTGATATTCTATTTTTTTAACATTGGACAGGAGGAACGGACAGATGGAGCTTTCGATCGCGATCGTGGCATGGAATGAGGAAAAAAATCTTCCGGCGGTTCTGCATGATATTCTGGCGCAGGGGTATCCGCACGAAAAGATAGAACTTTTATTGATCGACAGCATGTCGGAGGACGGGACGAAGGCGGTCATGGAGTCGTTTGCCGAGCGGCACGCAGCGGAATTCAGATCGATCCAGGTGATGGAAAATCCGGGGAAGATACTGAGCCGGGGGTGGAACCGCGCGATCGACGCTTTTACGACCGAGGCGCTCGTACGCGTCGACGCGCACAGCAGCATCCCCTCTGATTTTATCGAGAAAAATGTGGCGGCGCTCGAAGCCGGGGAGTATGTGACCGGAGGGGCGCGGCCGAATATCGTCGAGGAGGAGTCGGCGTGGCAGAACGTTCTTCTGGCGGCGGAGAGTTCAATGTTTGGCAGCAGCGCGGCGCCATTCCGGCGCGGCGGGGAAAAGACGTATGTCAAATCCCTGTTTCACGGGGCGTACCGGCGGGAAGTGTTTGAAAAAGCGGGGCGGTTCCGCGAAGATCTGGGGCGTACGGAGGATAATGAGTTCAATTACCGCGTCCGCCAAAATGGATTTCAGCTCTGCATGGTGCCTGGCATTATTTCCTATCAGATGATACGGCCGGATCTGGCAAAAATGTGCCGGCAGAAATATGGAAATGGATACTGGGTCGGCCTGACGGCAGGCGTCTGTCCGGGATGTCTTTCGTTGTACCATTTTGTTCCGTTCGGTTTTGTACTGGGTATTCTGGTTACGACGGTTCTGGCCATGTTCGGCCATCCTTTTTTGGCGGTGCTGATGTGGGGGCTTTACTGGCTGTTAGCCATCGGGATGGCAGTACAGGCCGCTGTCTGTGCGCCTGCTGTGCCTGCGGTCAACGAGTCCCCGAGGCATAGCGGAGGACGGAATATCGGGTATGTGCTGCTTCCGTTCTTGTTTTTTCTGCTCCATGTCAGTTATGGGGCCGGGACATTTGTGGGACTGGTAAAAATGCCGTTTTGGAGGAGATCACATCATGGGAAAGAAAGCGGGGGATCAGGGAATGAGCCTGGCGGGCGGTGAATTGGATGAGGTAACAAGGAAAGAATACAGCGAAGAGGAGTTAAAGGGGCTGCAGCGGATCAGTTTGGAGATGGCGGAAGTGTTCGTTGCGTTCTGCGAGGAATTTCATCTGCTCTGCTATTTTTGCGGCGGCGGCTGTATCGGGGCGGTCCGGCATAAGGGATTTATCCCGTGGGACGACGATCTGGATTTCTTTATGCCGCGGGAGGATTATGAAACATTTGTAGAGAACTGGGATGGTTATGAACGGGGGCGGCGGTATCTTCTTTCGGATACGACGAGGGATTACGTAGACCGAAATAATTTCGCGACACTGCGGGACAGCGAGACGACGCAGGTCAAGCCGTACCAGAAAGACCTGGACATTCCGCACGGGGTCGCGCTTGATATACTTCCGCTGGACGGTTATCCTGAAGGGAAGTGGCAGCGGAAGATGCAGTGCGTGTGGGCGCTTGTCTATTCGCTGTTCCGGGCGCAGACCGTGCCGGAAAAGCACGGCGGCCTCATGGCGGTTGGAAGCCGTCTGCTGCTCGGATTATTCCGCACAAAGGGCGTGCGCTACCGGATCTGGTCGTTCGCGAAGCGGCGTATGACAAAGTATCCGATCCGGGAATGCCGTTATATCACGGAGCTTTGTTCAGGGCCGTATTATATGAAAAAGAAGTACCGCAGGGAATGGTTTGAGAGGGCAGAGTTTGTCGAGTTTGAGGGGACGAGGATGCCGATACCGGTAGGATATGACGGGTATCTGCGGGAGGCGTTCGGGGATTATAGGCAGCTGCCGCCGCCGGAGAAACGAAAGGCACACCATGATTGTGTGCGGCTGGATCTGGGACGGCCTTGTGTTAGGAAATGATGGGGACGGCAATGTTCGAGAAAGAGGTGTTTGTATGACAGCTTTACGTCAGAGTGCAATGATGGAATTAGAAAAATTACCAGAAGATAAAATAGAATTTGTATTACAGATCATGCGGGGGGTAAATGGTCGGTATCAAGAGGATCAGTTAGAAAGGAAAGAAGCATTTGCTAGACTAGAACAGTTGAGTAAGAAAGGAACTGTTATTGACGATGATGCGGAACTAGCTTCTTACAGGTCAGAAAAATATGGGGAATAGGGTTTTGATCGATACTAATATATTACTTGATTATATTCTTAAGAGAGAACCGTTTTATGAAGATGCAAAGGATGTTGTTTCTTTTTGTGTGGATGATGGCAAGGGGCGTATTGCGGCTCATTCAGTTTCAAATATATTTTATATATTAAGGAAAGATTATGATTTAAAAACTCGCAGGGAGATCCTATTTAATTTATGTACGATCTTTGATGTTGAGGGAATTGATAAGGACAAGTTGTTAGCGGGATTAGAAAATGAAAAATTTACTGATTTTGAGGACTGCCTACAGATGGAATGTGCTAAGGCATATGGGGCAGAATACATTGTTACAAGGAATATCAGTGATTACAAATATTCGGAAATAAAGGCAATCCTGCCGAAAGATTATATAGGAAAAGTAAGACAAATGGATGGAAAAGAGTTATGAAGGAACAGATCGAACTAAAAAAAGTCCAAAACAAGTGCCTGGAGATCACGCTTGTATTTAAAGAGTTTTGTGACAGGCATGGACTCCTATTTTATTTCTGTGGCGGCTGCTGCATCGGTGCGCTGCGCAACGGGGGATTTATCCCGTGGGACGACGATATTGACGTCTTTATGCCGCGGGAAGACTATGAAAAAATGTGCCGTCTGTGGAAAGAGGAGATGGATGAGAGTAAGTACCGGCTGAGCCGGTCGAGCGAGACCGAATTTCTCCGCTCGCAGCTTACGGCGATCACGGACGAAGATACGACTTTTATCAAGGAAAGGCAGCAGGATCTCGACATGGCGCATGGGATCCGGCTGGAGGTCCTGCCGCTCGACGGCTGCCCTTCGTCGCGCTGGAAGCGCAAGATCCAGCTTCTTTGGGGACTGGCCTATCAAATCTATATCAACCAGGAAGCGCCGACCAGTAAGGGGAAGATCCTCTATGGCATCGGCCGGGTCATGCTCGCCCTCGCGCCGGGCTGGCGCAGGCGCTACCGGATGGCGCGCGTGTGTGAGAGGCATATGTCAAAATATCCGATCCGTGAGTGCGAATATGTGACGGAGCTGTGCGTCAGGTTTAATTATATGGTAAATGAATATCCTAAAGAGATTTTTGAATCGGCGGTATACAAACCATTTGAAGGTTTTGAGATGCCGCTGCCGGCTGGATATGAAACGTATCTGCACATGGCGTTTGGCGATTATATGGAACTGCCGCCGGAAGAACAGCGCGTGCCGTCGCACGACGGCGTGTGTATCGACGTCGATCGCAGTTACCGCACATACCGGGGGAAATATTATCCGAAAGAGAGGAAAAGCTAGTGTGCTGTACACTGGCTTTGGAATGATGTGAAACCGTAAAACATGGTGCGCGGATGGTGCGCGGGAGGAAAGTAAGGGAGGAATGGATGGAAACGGATCTGTACGAGGCAGGGGTGGTTTCTATTATCATACCTGTATACAATTCAAAAGACCGGCTGGCGCTCTGTCTCGACAGTGTCGCGACACAGAGCTACCAAAAGACCGAGGTCATTATCGTGGATGACTGTTCGACGGACGGAAGTCTGGAACTTTGCCGGGAATACGAGAAAAAATATGCGAATTTCCATGTGTACACAAAGGAAAATGAGGGCGTGTCCGCAGCGAGAAATTATGGGATGCGGAAAGCGTCGGGCGAATATCTCCAGTTCGCGGACAGTGATGATGAACTTTCGCCGGAAATGTGTGAGAGTCTCGTGGCGCGCATGGAAGAGGATGGGAGCGATCTCGTCATCTGCGGGTATTACAATGAAAAGGAACAGAGGGATAATACGTTCCCGGATGGCCTGTTTGAGAGCAGGAAAGCGTTTATCGAGGCATTTCCTTCCCTGTTTACCGGAATGTTCCTGCATGTGCCGTGGAACAAACTGTACCGGAGAGAGCGTGTGGGCGCGGAGTTTCCGAGGAATCTGAACAAGGGCGAGGATCTGTTGTTCAATCTTTTAGTGTTTTCCCGGGTGGAGAGGATCTGTGTGATGGACAAGTCTTTGTACCGCTATCACAATGTGGAGGAACAGTCACTTTCGTTCCGCTTCCGCGAGGACGCGATGGAGATTGAGGAGAAACTGTTTTTGGCGGTAAAGGATTTCTATAAGGAACAGGGAGGCGGTGAGCCGTCATTTTTATACCGCTTTTATCTGGATGCCGTAAAAAATAAATTTTATGCGCTGCTAGGGAAATCGGGGTATGACCGGGAGCGCTGCTGCGGGGTCATCCGGGAATGGGTGGAGATGGACAGCATCCGGGAGTTGTGCCGGGAGAGGGCGCTGTTTGGCGGGAAGGACAGGATTCTTTTGTTTCTCATGGAGCACAAAAGCGTGAAACTGCTGTACCGGTATTACGCGGCCAGAGTTTAGCGTTTGTTGTGGAAATGGGAATGAGTGGGAAGGAGGCAGCTGTGAAGAAGATCGGTTTTGTGAATTTTGATATGAGTATCCGGGGAGGGGGGCAGCAGGTTCTCTGTAATATCGCCAATGCCTTGGCTGCAGAAGAGGCAGGCGGGAAGTATGAGATCCATGTGATCAGCCTGACGCATGAGAAGGGCACTTGCGCGTATTCGCTCGATCCGCGCATCCATTATCATAACATACTGCCAGGCCGGCGGCGGATCCGGGAGGTCGTGATGGGAGCGGGAAAAGAGTTCCGCGCCTACTGTCTTGAGCAGGGCATAGAACTATTGTTTTATGTCGCGGTCTATGCGGGATTTTGTGGCGGCATCCTTGGCAGAAGGCTGAACGTGCCGAAAATATTCTGCGACCACGGGTCACTTCTGAGCCAGTGGGACGATAAGGTATCGCGCACGCTGCGGCGGTTTGGCAGGAAATACGCCGACCGGACTGTCGTTCTCACGAAACAGAGCGAGAAGGCGTATTATGAAAAGTTCCACTGTAAGCCGGGGGAGGTCATGACGATCTATAACTGGATCGATGACAGGATCCTCGAACATGCCGGCGTTTATGAGGCAGATTCCAAAAAGATACTGACAGCGGGGCGCTTTTCGCCGGAAAAGGGGATGGATCTGCTCGTGGACGTGGCGGCGGCGCTGCGAAAGAAAACGCAGGATTTTGTGTGGGAAGTGTACGGCGAGGGGGAAATGTTTGAGGGGATCCAGAAGCGGATCCGTGACGAAGGACTTCAGGACAATGTATGTTTGATGGGACTGACTGACCGGATGGAGACCTGTTACGGCGGGCATTGTATGTATGTGCTTACCTCTTACCGGGAGGGGCTTCCGCTCGTTTTGTTAGAGGCGAAGGCGAACCATCTGCCCTCCGTTAGCTTTGATATCGTATCGGGGCCGGCCGAGATCATAGAGGATGGGATCGACGGAATCCTTGTGCCTCCGTATGACACGGAGAGGATGGCGGAGGAAATTTATAAACTGCTGACGGACAGGGAAAGAAGGGTCGAAATGTCGGAACATTGTTCCGATAACCAGAAAGAATTTGAGAGAGAAAAAATCCTCAACCAGTGGAAGGCACTGATCGAGGAGACTGCCGGCTAGTGTACTGGTGCATTGTACCGTTCATATTTCGCCAAATGGCTTGCCTGAATTTCCATCTGCCGCGTTGGCTTCATTCGACGATGCCACCGCATCGCCTCATTCAGCCGCCTTGCAGATGAAAATTCATTCTACGCCATTTGACTGAAAATGAACGGTACAATACACTAG